>Ga0180009_10005533_pt1 | contig 13526 bp, 9 predicted proteins | sample OS_PC_MetaG_FD_123537 | JGI IMG/M metagenome (GOLD analysis project Ga0180009, IMG submission 123537) | Groundwater microbial communities from the Aspo Hard Rock Laboratory (HRL) deep subsurface site, Sweden - OS_PC_MetaG | ecosystem: Environmental > Aquatic > Deep subsurface > Groundwater... | reverse complement strand
GATAATGCAAACTACGGGGTCTGGGCTGGATCTCGAAAAGATAAATAAATACGGTATGATGGAAGCTTTTAGAATAATAGGAGAAATAGTTAAAGAAGGTATTCAGCAGGGTGTGATACGGAAAATCAACCCTGAGGTTGCTGCCACCTGCATATTTGGTATGCTGGACTATAATGTTATGAATTGGCTGTTATTCGGGAAAAATTTTGCACTGGAAGATACTTCAAAGCAAGTTGTGGATATTTTTTTACGTGGAATAGCTAAAACTACTATTTAAGAAGCTTAACGCAGGCAGAGCATTTTCTTTGTCTAAATTTTTTCAGGTAGTGTAAACTTTTATGTGTGAAATTGGAGAGAGGTAGAAAAAAAGACTCTTTTCCTTTATAAGAATTGAAACCGAAACTCTTATGAAAGGAGAAAGAGCCCATCAAAGAGTGCCTTTGTTTGATTTCACACAATTTCACACAAAATGCTTGACAGCACCTTTTTTTTAGTTTAATATTGATTGAGCGCTCAATTAATAGGAAAAAGTGAAATAGTGATAAGGAGTAAAAACTATGTTGTTTAAAAAAATATTCTTTCTATCCCTGTGGCTTCTCGTATTTCTCATCATGCAAGTCGATGCCCAGGTAGTTGGTATAGAGAATCGGCTTACGCTTGCTGAGAGTATCAAACTTGCACTGGAAAACAATAAAAGTGTTCTTCTGGCAAAAGAGTCTATTTTAGGAGCCGAAGCCAAAGTGGATGAATCTCGCAGTCTCTATTTTCCTCAGCTTCGCTTAGAGGCGAACTACATCCGGCTAAATACTTTTTCTACATTCAAATTCGAGATTCCGGGTTTGCCGGCTGAAGAAATTAAGTTTGGAACGCAAAACAACTACAATGCCCAAGTGTCTCTCAACCAATCGCTTTTCAATTGGGGAAGAAACGGCAAAATGGTTGAGTTGAGTAAAATTGAATTATCGCAAGCAAAGCACAACGCAGCTTTCACGGAACGTGAAGTAACTTACCTGACGGTTCAGCTATACTATCAGATACTGATGATGAATGAAGCAATTAAAGTAATAAATGAAAACCTCTCACTTCTTGAACAGCGGCTTTCTATGATGAAGAAAAAATATGAAGCCGGGGAAACGTCGTCCTTTGACATTCTATCGATGGAAGTTCAAATCAGTTCAGTTAGCGGTGAATTACTGAACGCTGAAACAAGTCTTAGAAAATTAAAGATGCTGTTCAACAAAATCATTGGCCGTTCGCCGGATAATATCGTGCAGCTGCAAGATTCACTGACCTATGTTCCAATTATAGTGGATGAAAAAATATTGCTCCAGGAAGCAGCATTCGCTAACAGAATTGAACTCAAGCAGTTACAAGAGAGAGAAAAACAGGCATCGCTGCAAAAAGATATTTCTTCAACAATGAACAAACCAAATGTTGATCTTTTCTTCAATTGGGACATTCGGAATGGATACCTACCAAAAGTAGATAACTTCAAAGGGAGTTGGAATGCCGGGCTTTCTATTATTCTTCCATTATTTGATGGTTTTAGAACAAGATCCCAGGTTCGGCAAGCAGAGGTATTGCTAAAGACAATTCAAATGCAATATGACGATACTATAAACGAAATAGCAATTGAAATAAGACATGTGTTACTCGATTTGCAAACAGAAGAAAAACAAATTGAAATTGAAAAAAAGAAAATAGACCTGTCAAAACAAGCGCTCGCCACTGCCGAAGAAAGATATAATCGCGGTTTAATAAGCACTTTGGATCTGCTTGATGTTCAGCAGTCGTTGCAAACGGCAAAACTTAATTATGTGCAAGTCTTGGGTAATTATACAATAAGTAAGTACAAACTGCAGAAATCAATAGGACATTAAGCGTTTTAAGAAATGTATATCATATAAAAATTTAATGGAGGTATGAATATGAAAAAGATTCTCTCCTTTATCATTCTGTCATCACTACTCATTGTTAATGGTTGTGATAAGCAAGATGCAGTAAAAGATAAAAAAATTGAAGAACTCGCTAACCATCCGCTGCCTGTAGAGGTAAGCATAACAAAACAAACGGAATGGATTGAAGAGGTTTCTACTCACGGCTTTGTAAAGAAGCCGGACATAGTAGAAATTTTTCCAAAAATGCCAGGGACTTTGATCCGTTTGCTTATAACAGAAGGACAAAAAGTAAAAAACGATGAAGTTATTGCAATTGTCGAGCGGGATGAAGTCGGCTTATCATTCAAACCGGTTGAAGTGAAATCTACAGTCACCGGAAAAGTTGAGACGCTGTATCTAAAAGAAGGGGCTCGTGTTTCAGATATGAATCCGATTCTCTCAATCTCCAAGCAAGAAGATTTGAAGCTAATAGTCGAACTTTTTGAAACTGATCTTGCAAAAGTCCGTAACGGTCAGAAAGTCATTATTACCCTTGATGCTCTGCCGAATCGAAAATTCACCGGCAAGGTGAGTTTGATCAAATCTTATCTTGATGCTCAAAGCGGCAAGGGCGAATTGGAGATTACTTTCGACAAAAGTTTCTCGGAGATAATGCCGGGAATGTTTGGGCGCGCGAGCATCATCATCAACCGAAAAACGGCATTGAATATTGCTCCCGATGCAATAAAGAGGATAAACGGCAAACGCGCGGTTTATGTTGTTAAAGACGGCATCGCTAAATTGACTTTTGTCGAGCTTGGCATGCAGAGACCGGATGCAGTCGAAATCAAAAAAGGTATCGGCGCCGGAGATACTGTAATCATATTTGCATCAGAGGAGTTAAAAGACGGCACTCGAGTGAAAATTATAGGAGAAAACCAGCAATGACTATAACAGAAATATCCATTCGCCGCCCCGTTTTTCTCTTGATGATCTTTGGCGCCATTACTGTTTTCGGACTCATCTCGCTTTCGCGAATGGGATCTTCAATGTTTCCGGAAACTGACTTCCCATATATTACAGTTACAACAGTTTACCCGGGGTCTAACCCGGAAGAGAATGAAACATCAGTTACAAAACCTATCGAAGAAGCAGTCAGCACAATTAACGGCATTAAAAGCGTTAGGTCCTGGTCGCGTGAAGGCGTTTCAACGGTAATTGTGGAATTTAAATTAGGCATTGATGGAAACAATGCTCGATTGGACGTGCAGAAAAAAGTCGATGAATTACGGTTCGCGCTTCCTGAAGGCGCAGAGATTCCAATAGTTTCTAAATGGGATGCTACAGCCATACCGATCTTGTACATCGCAGTTTATTCTAATACACGAACGCTTGATGAACTCTACCATATCGTTGATAAACAAGTAAAGAACAGATTCCAGCAAGTGGAAGGAGTTGCGGATATTCTGATCTCCGGTCAAAAAGAAAGGCAGATTAATATTTCTGTCGACCCGGAACAATTAGCTCAATACAAGTTGTCAATTTTGGATATTGTGAATTCTCTGAAGATGGAGAATCTTGATGTGCCGGCTGGTATAATCGAAACAAAAACGAAAGAGCATGGCGTTCGAGTTATGGGCAGGTTCCGAAGTATCGACGCTGTCAAAAAGGCGCCGGTCTTCACGCCTGCCGGCAAAGAAATTTACCTGCAAAACATTGCAACTGTAGATGACTCTTTTAAGAAAATGAAGAGTCTGAATCGAATTGACGGCACTGCAAGTTTGGGAATTTCAGTCCGACCGCAGCCCGGTTCCAACAGCGTTCGTGTAGCTGATTTAGTAAAGCAAGAAATGGAACAACTAAAAAACCGGCTTCCTTCCGATATTGAATTTGCAGTAGCGTATGACCAATCATCATTCACAAAAAATTCTATTGATGAAGTGCGTAACAATCTGCTCGAAGCTATTGTGCTGACCGGTTTCATTATCTTTATCTTTTTACGAAATGCACGCAACACTGTAATTGTTCTTCTGGCAATACCTACTTCCATTATCGCAACTTTTTCCTTAATGCATTATGCCGGATTTACATTTAATATGCTCTCTCTAATGGGCTTGGCAACCTCAATAGGAATACTCGTTGATGATTCAATCGTGGTTCTTGAAAACACCAATCGGCATTTGAGTTTGGGAAAGAACCCATTTCGAGCCGCGCTCGATGGAAGGAACGAGATAGGACTTGCCGCTATCGCTATCACGCTAACGAACGTTGCAGTATTCATACCAATCGCTTTTATGGGTGGAATGGTTGGAAAGTTTTTTACGCAATTCGGTCTCACGATAACAATTGCAATACTTTTTTCACTCTTTGTTTCATTCACACTTACACCGATGTTAGCGTCACGCTGGTTAAAGAAGAAGCCGGCAGAATTTTCTTCCGAAAAGAAAAACCAGGTGATGGAACTTCTTAAGAGTAATTATGGGAGACTGAGCGGCTGGGCATTAGGACACAGAAAAACGATTCTGGCTATTACAACCATAATATTTATAGGAAGCATTGCCCTGATCCCCTTTGGAGTAGTGAGCACCGAGTTTTTCACTCCCCCCGACCGGGGCGAATTGATGGTGGAAATTGAAACTCCTGCAGGGACTTCTCTTGAAAAAACCGATGCCGTTACGAGAATGTTAGAAACTAAGATTGCTGCTGTGCCGGAGGTGATATCACTATTTGTTACACTCGGCAAAGTCTCCACTGAGGATGTTACTTTGAGCGGCAGTCAAGTTGGACAACTGAAACTTCTTCTTCATCAAGGTAATAATTTCCGTTCAACACAAGAAGTTGCAAAGACGATACGGGAGTTGGGTAAGGAAATTCCGGGAATTACAATGCGAGTTTATCCACCCAGTATTATGGGCGGAGGCGGCGGGATGATGCCGATTCAGATTGAAGTTGCCGGCACAGAAATCAAGGATTTTAACATTGCGTCAAGAATGATCATTGATGCGATAAAAAATATTCCCGGTATTATGGAAGTATCATCATCGTGGAAAGCCGGCGCACCGGAAATCAAAACTGAAATTGATCGGTTAAAATGCGCCGCATTAGGAATTCCTGCCGCAGCAGTTGGCGCTACGCTTCTTGCAAGTATTGACGGCGACGTCTCCAACAAATACAAAGAAGGCGACCGCGAATACGATATGATGGTCACACTGCCGGAATCAAAAAAGAAAAGCGCTGCGGATATAGCAAAAGTGAATGTTAAGACAATGACCGGCGAAATGATTGAATTAGGGCAGATAGCGCGCATTTATCAAGATTATGGTCCTGTTGAGATTCAGCGTAAAAACCACAACCGACAATTTGTTGTTTCTGCCAATGTTGTAGGCAGACCTCTTGGCGACGTCAGCAATGATGTCACTGAAGCAATCGACAAATCGAATCTCCCACGGACAATTTCAAAAGTGGGTCTAACGGGAGACGTGGAAATGATGGATGAAACCTTTACCAACCTGACCATCGCGCTTGTGCTTTCAATCTTGTTCGTGTATATGGTGATGGCTTCTCTTTTTGAATCCTTTTTATATCCTTTCATCGTAATGTTTTCTTTACCGATTACGGTTGTAGGTGCCATTCTTGCATTAATGATAACGGGCAAAACGCTAAATCTTTTTTCGATGATCGGTGTTGTTATGCTTGTTGGTTTGGTGGTGAATAACGCCATCTTGTTAGTTGACTATACAAACACACTCAGAAAACGTGGGATGACTCGGCTCGATGCGCTTATCGAAGCTGGGAAAACACGTCTTCGTCCCATTCTGATGACAACGCTTGCGCTTATTTTTGGCATGTCGCCGCTGGCGTTGGAATTGGGGCCCGGCTCAGAAATGCGCTCCAGCATGGCAGTAGTGATCATAGGCGGGATGATAAGTTCATCTCTCCTCACACTTGTATTTATACCGGTTGTTTATTCCATAGTGGATGATCTGAGTGTGTGGGTAAGGAAAGTGCTTAAGCTGAGAAGCGTTGAAATAAATATGGATAAAAGCCTGAAGGAATAAAATAGAATTGAATGCGTTGCAAAAATATGGAAATCTCAAACATTGGTCAGGTATTTACCTAAGTATTCGGAGGGTATGCTGCATGAAAAATATATTTACGTTTCTGTATCTCTGTTTGACGATAATTACTTCTATCTTATACGGTCAACAAGAAAAGAAAGACTTCTCAATAGGTGATACCATTCCAATGTTTGCAACCACTGATGTTTATGGAAATGAAGTGAATACGGAAAAGCTGAAAAGTAAGGTATTGCTCATTACAATTGAGCACTTTAATGACCCTGAGCCAAGCGCAATAGAGAGGATCAAAGCTTATGCATTCTATACTGTACATAAGGATGAGGGATTGGAAGCGGTTCGAATAGCAAGTAAAAGAGGAGTTCCATTTTTCATTTCAAAGTCTTTTGTAGAAAGGAAAGCGAGAGAAGATCTGAAGGAACATAATGAAAATTGGACTGCCATTATTGATTGGAAGGGTACACTCAAAAAACTCTTTAACATGACGAATGAACCTTTGGTTTTTGTTGTGGATAAACTTGGAATCATCTGCTATAAAAAAAAGGGAGTTTTTGTCGTGGATAATTTGCTGGAGGAACTCATTAAAAAATTGCTTAAGGGAAAATAGTACTGAAAATCTAAACTGTGAATTTGAAGAATGATTTTTTTCAGGTAGTTTGGTCACTTTCTGGGATGATATAAAAGTATTCGTTGGGAAAAAATTTGCCGCTGGCTGAAAAGAAAATTCGAGCCGATATTTTTGGGTTCTTTGACAATTTTGGTTTCAACAGCAACACGGTACAGCGGGACAAAAAGTTGTGTTCGCCGCCTGAAGAAGTCAAGCACAGTGCAAGATTTCAAGATCTTCTTGGAATTAAAAGTGCTTATTTTATTTTTTCCTGCCACTTACGGATCTTTTCGGAGTATTCTTTCCGAGAGTATTCCTCAACTTCCGTCGCCATCGCTTCCTTTTCAATTTTCACCGCTTCCTTGAAATTTCCCAACTCGGCGTAAACACAGGCCAATGTATCCATGTTGGCGGAAACCGGATTCAGTGAAACCGCTTTTTTGGCAATCTCCAGAGATGTTTGATCCACGATCTTTAATTCCACCATGACCCAGGCAATTAAGTTTAATGCCTGCGGAACTTCACGGTCTCCCAGGTTTTTAAAATAAACCTCGTTTTCATAGAGTTTAAGTAGCGATTTCTTGGCCTCATCTATCTTACCCATTTTTCCAAGAATAGCGGCCCGGACGGTAGTTAACCGGACCACCTGCATGCCGCTGGCAGTTTTCAATTGCTCATCGACGCTTTTTAGTACAGTTTCAGCGAAAATTCCATATTTAGCGGCATAATGCTCCATGAGGAATTCCTTTCTCGTCCCCTGCCCCAACCGCGTCATTTCCTCATAAAAAATACCGGCATATTCCTCCGCTTCGGTTACCCGTCCCTTTTTCCCGTAATACTCAATAATGGCATTAAAAATTTGAAAGTAATAATGAACAAAATCTTGGTCCGCTTTCGAACTTTCATTCTTTTTTGAGAAATCACGGATCCTGGCTATCCAGAGGTCCGCCGCATCAACCTTTCCCAGGGTGATGAAGTTGGGAACGGCAACGGCAAACACGGCGGCATCCTGGACGAAATCAAGTCCGTCCCCCTTCCGTTTTAAAAAATCATTGAAATAGGCAAGGACCTTCTCGAATTGCCAGGACCGGTAAAACCAATTGAGGATATAATTCAGGCCATAATTCCTCTTTAATTCGTACTTGAATTTGTCCGGATAATACGCATCGACAATCCCCTGGAACAATTTTTGATTGCCGGCTAAAAACTCTTCTTTTTCTTTCCCTTCTTTGAAGGGAATACTTTGTACCAGGTAGAATGCCAATTTTTCATAGGCTTCCTGTGACAGTTCGTCGTTGAAATCCGGTTTTATCCGAATCGCTCGCTTCAGATAGTCGATAATTACATCTTTCTCCCCCCAACCTAATTTATCGGTGATTTTCACAAGGATTTCACGGTCATTGGGGTTTTCTTCTAATTTCTTCGAGAATTCATAAAAATTTTTCCCGGCATTTACATCACGGATCCAGTCAAGGAAACCATCGACCGAACGTTTCGGTTGCCCGTTGTCCAGCAGGATACTCTGCATTGAAAATATTTTAAAGGAAGGATATGAATCCACCTTGTATTTGCTGTTATACGCGGCACCTTCCTTCGTGGTCTGCTCGATATAAAGCAGGACCACCTCGTCCGCCACCTTTTTAAAATCATCGGATTTAAAAACGCTCGCCTTCACTTGCTGGCAGGGGCCGCACCATACGGCTGAAAAAACAGCCAATATAGGTTTATTCGCCTTTTGGGCCACCTGGAGAATCTCCTCAAAACTGTTCTGTTCCGTATACCAGGAGAATTTCCCGATGGTCTCCGTCTTTTCCCTTTGCGCAAATCCCATCACTAAAAAAAACATCACTCCGCATAATACGAATAGAGTTTTCTTCATTTATCCTCCTGTTTTCAATGTTAGCGAAAATCTATGCAGGCGAATGGGGCCACCCATTAAATTCTGGAGCCCTGACTCTATGACCCCTTTCTGAATCAAAATATTTTTGCCTTTTTTCAATCTGTCCCCAATTCCTTCCTGATTAATAATATCATAGATCCTGCCGCCAAAGTCAAGAAGTCAAGCACCGAGTAAGATCTTCCCCCTATGCCGCCTTCATTCTTTAATATTTTTTATCCGGCTCAGAAAATAGTGTAGGCGCCGTTGGCCATGATGGATTCGCTGCGTCCGTCGCCATAACCCAGGGTGACCACGCGCACTGCGATGCGCGGCTGCACCTGCGGGATGTAGATGCGGTCGAGATGAATGACCGCCTGCGCCGAAGAAAAATCTCCCGGCCCCACGGCTCCGCCGAAATGATCGCTGCGGCCGAAGGCAATGTGCAGACCCAGTTTTTCGTCGAGCAGGATCTCGCCGATCGGCACCAGGCCGAAGTCGGCCAATACGCCGAATCCCAGTTCGGCCAGGTTGCCATAGGCCGGCTCAGCAAGCAGGTGCGCGCGTTCGGCCTGGGCCTGCGGCCCACCGCCTTCCACCATAACGGCACGATTGGCCTGGATGGTGAAAAGGACCATTTCGCCGTCGATCTCGACCGGCAGTATGCCCTCGGTCCGGCTCTCCTCGCCCGCGTCCCCCTCGTAAGGCACGATGTAGGCCTCGCCGCTGGGCAGGTTGCCCGCCGTGCCGAGCTCCGGGAAGCGCCCCGAGCTGGCATGTGCCTTGCGGTGGCGCAGATCGAAATGGATAGCGTATTCACTTTTGCCGTCCACCGTGAAAGAGACATCGGCATGATCGGCCTCGTCGAGCCTTGTTTTCAGGGCGTCGACGCGCCGCGCCACCTCGCCATAGTCGATGCGCAGGGCCGGGATCATAGACGCGGCAAAACCGGGCATGGTCGCCGCCCGGAAGCGGAAGCGCCGGGCCGCGACCTTCAGCGGCGCGGTGGTCGAGAACTCGGTCGGCGCCAGGAACAATTGGCTTTCGGAAAAGACCTGTTCGAAGCCCACCCGCTTCCCCGCCCGCTCCAGCTCCGCGGCGACCTCCGGCAGCGGTCCATCCAGGAGGAATCCCTCTCCGGGGAGGTCGGCGTTGTTCGAGCCGACGTCGGGATAGGCGACCAACTTCACTTCGGCGAGCGGCACCTCTTGCTTTCTTGCCTGCAGCAAGGCATACCACTCGTAAGCCAGGCGACGGCGCTCTTTCCAGTCCGGGTTGTCCTTTTGGGCATCGCGCGGGACATCGACCAGGATGGCCAGGGAGCGATCCGTTTCAAAGCGCGGAAACACCGAACGGACCAGAGCGACCAATTCTTCAGGGGCTAGTATCATCATGGGCATCCTCCTTCGGCCATTATACCCGTTTCAAGCAAGCGTTTTCAAGACCGTATTCCAGCTCCTGGTCGTCAGGTCGGAACCGAACTCCCTTTCGAGGATGCCCATCGCCTCCGGCGTCCCCCCGATAAGGAATGGTTACCCTACATTTTTTAAAAACACCAAAATTGTAGGGTAATCAGTTCAACAAAGATTGCAAACGGCGGATAACGTTCTGTTCAAGGGGAACAATATCCAAGGCGTCAACCAGCGCCCGGCCGACCTTCCTTTTCCAAGGCCGGGGCAGCCGATCCCAAAGCCGCATCATTTTTTTCATCTCGGCCCGTTCGCCCAGCACATACTTCCCGGCATAGATTGCTTGGCGAATATCTTTTTCTTTTTTATTGGCACGTTTGAAAAGAGTGGCAATGATCAATTTATGGATTGTGAATGCGGCCGGTGCCGGAACTTTCGCCCGAACCCCTTTTGCCACCTTCAAATCCAATGGCTCTTCAAACAGAATGTCGAGGTAGTGCAGTGCCTGCGGAGTAATGGTAATTTCTTTGATATGCGGTGGCGGCTTCCTGCCGTCTCCCTTTTCCGGTCCAAGGAATTCAACTTTCATCTTATTGCCGGAGAAGAAGATTGAGCCGTCGGGATTGAAACTTTCGCTGAAACCGAGATTCTTGAAAAAATCATTGAAATCAAACGATTTGCCGCGGTAAGGAAGTGGAATCAGGATATCCAAATCTTGAGTTTTTAGGGGATATTTTTCGATCGGAAGCAGTCGCTGATAAAGGAGAAAGCACCAGCTGCCTATGATTTCAAAGCCCGAATCCCACATTTTTTCTTTGGTCAATTTGGCAAGGATGGATCTCAGGGGCTCAACCAAGTTCGCCTCATTGTCGACTTTTTCACGCAAGAGCTTCAGCGCTTCCCGAACCTGCTTCAATTCTTTTTCCAGGCGCTTTCGCTCGGCAAGCTTCTCCTGCAGATCGGGGGGAACACTTTTGCCTATATAATCGCTTTTCACGGATTCCCCTCGGCGATACTGGAGATAAAAGAAAGTCTCGCCACCGATTTTTTTCGGCTTGACCGTCCCCTTGGGAATGATGGCCAGCCGGGCGGCAATCAACTCAACCTGTCGCCGGTAAAAGGCGGCATTTTCCTTCAACGAATCACGCAGATCTTCCATGCGACGATATTACCCTACAAAATTCGCATTGTCAACAATTTGTAGGGTAAGATGATTCGGCCGGAATTCCCCAAGCGCACGCACAAGAATATGCCGTCGACCGCATCGAATTATTTGCTGCGATCAGATTTGAATATTCATGCCGGCTTGCGAGTTCGAATATAAAGCACTAAGTACAACCCGGCAAGCAATGCACAAACGACGAAGATCACAGGCGAGAACTTAGGCGCGATGACGATCTCTTCGATTGCTCGCGATCCATAAAGTAGAAATACAAAAAAGAGAACCAATCTCCCCAACTTCGTCCCCAGCATCTCTTTCGCAAAACACAGGGAGCTTAGCGCAAAAAACAATATAAACAAAACGCCCCCGACATTGAGCATCTCCATAAGCGGCCTGTTCCCGGCCGCGATGCCCGGGCTCGTATGGATGTGATATCCGAGCCACACATGGAAAACCACAAATAATGCATTGCCCCACCCGCCTATGCGCAACAGAATTCGGTTCATTTTATCCTCTCTATCCAAGATGTAAAAATCGTATACAATCCATTATTTCACAAAGTTCAGCTGCATGCGAACATCTAATATCCACGGGCTGTTGCCCAAATCGAATAAACCTTAGAAGAAATAAAGTAATTTAATATTGTTAATTTATTGACAATAGATGGTCGGAATGGGACAATTTAATCATGAAAAAAAGCCTTGAGAGCAAGTCATGATCGGGGTAGAGAGTCCCAACAACGCGAAGTTGTTTTACCATTTCAATTTGGAAAAGAAGGTCAGGAAGAATCATCCATTGCGCAAGCTGAAGGAGATATTGAATCTCGATTTCATGTACGATTTACTGAAAGACAAATATGGCTACAACGGCAATGTGTCGGTGCCGCCGCCGGTAATCATGAAGATGATGATCCTGTTGTTTTTGTACAACGTTCGCTCCGAACGGGAGATGATGGAGACGATTCTGCCTGTGCGTGTCCGCACGCAGACAGGCCCGGAACGGTTGGACTGGTTGTGGTTTTTGGGCTACGACATCGACGATGAAGTTCCCAATCATAGTGTATTGAGCAAAGCGCGGAAACGTTGGGGAGAAGATATCTTCAAGGAGTTGTTTGGCCGGGTGGTGAAGCAGGCGGTGGAAGCCGGGCTGGTTGATGGTGAGAAGATTTTTGTGGATGCCAGTTTGGTGGAGGCGGACGCGTCGAAGAACTCCGTTAAAAAACTTGATGATATCAAGCTGAAAGAGCAGTATCGGGAGCTGGTAAAGCGGCTTGACGAGCGAGCCGAGGATGGTATCGGGGAATATTGCAAAATCAACCGCGAACACATCAGCAGCACGGATCCGGATGCGACGATCACCAATCAAAATGGTGTTCGCCATCTTAGCTACAAGGTTCATCGCAGTGTGGATGATCGGCAAGAAATAATAACCAGTTGTTCGGTAACGACCGGTGCGGTGAACGAAGCGCATGTGCTGGAGAAAACCATAGCAGACCACGAGGATGTGGTTGAGGCAAATGTCAAGACGGTTGTGGCGGACAGCAAGTATGGGACGAATGAAAATTACTGTGCGCTCAAAGAGAAAGGTATCAAGACACATATCAAGGACCTGGGAGCTTCAAGAGCACGGCCGGGAGATGTGTTTGGAAAGGATAGATTTAAATATGTAGCCGAACGGGATGTGTATATCTGTCCGGCGGGAAAAGAGTTGCAGCGGCGGAGCTGGAATCAAAACCGGCAATGGACAAAATATCGGATCGACAAAGACCAATGCGCGAGTTGCGAGCTTAAAAGCCAGTGCACCAATGATAAGAACGGACGATCCATAAGCCGATTACCTGGAGATGATCTAATCGCGGCCGGTCGGCAAGATGCGGCCAGTGATGAAGGAATTAAAGATTTGAAAAGAAGACAGCATCTGATGGAAAGGAGTTATGCTTATGGCAAACGTTTTGGTTATAAGCGGGCTCGCTGGCGGGCCTTGTGGCGGGTAAGCATTCAGCAGTTGCTGGTGGCGACTGTGCAAAACCTGAAAAAAATATCCCAATATGGGAAACTAAATGTCAAAGCAGATGGAATGGTTATACTCAGAGGGAATCGATGGGGAATTATATGGCGAAACTTTATTTATCAGTTCCGGGTGACTTTAATCACCCTTAATCTTCAGTTTAGACCAGCGTATTAACGATGCTTTTATTTACCCTAATTGGGCAACAGCCCGTCGAGACCTGACCCTAAAGCTTTCTATTTTTTATATTCAAATCTATCAACTTCATTTCTGGAACCTGGAGACCCGACCCTATGGCTCCCCTTAAAGAACTTTTAATTTTCAACTGTCGAAGATGGGTCAGGGTCACCCTTTGATGACTACTAGCGGTCTCAAGCGGGCCACTTTTCGTGAAATACCGCTGGCCACGGTCGCTTCCACCACGTCATCGATATTTTTGTATGCTTCGGGGATTTCCTCTTGCAAGCCACGGTTGGAAAGAGAGAAAACCAGGATGCCATTCTTTTTTAGCT
>Ga0180009_10005532_pt1 | contig 13526 bp, 10 predicted proteins | sample OS_PC_MetaG_FD_123537 | JGI IMG/M metagenome (GOLD analysis project Ga0180009, IMG submission 123537) | Groundwater microbial communities from the Aspo Hard Rock Laboratory (HRL) deep subsurface site, Sweden - OS_PC_MetaG | ecosystem: Environmental > Aquatic > Deep subsurface > Groundwater... | reverse complement strand
CCTTATGGCGACGCAGGGATTCCAGTTCACCCTCGAACACCACGACGTTGTTGCGCAATACGCGGATCGGCGCACTGCGACGGACAACGCCATCGACCACCATACAACCGGCAATGGCGCCGAACTTGGACGAACGGAACACGTCGCGCACCTCGGCCAGACCGATAATCTCTTCTCTGATCTCCGGTGTCAGCATGCCGGTGAGGGCCTTCTTGACCTCATCGATCACTTCGTAGATCACACTGTAGTAATGCAGATCCACACCCTGCTCTTCGACCAGACGGCGCGCAGTCGCATCGGCACGCACATTGAAGCCGATCATGATGGCCTTGGAAGCCACTGCCAGATTGACATCGGACTCGTTGATACCACCGACACCACCGGCAACCACACGCACGCGTACTTCGTCGGAAGAGAGTTTGCTCAACGAATCGCGCAGCGCCTCAAGACTACCCTGCACGTCGGCCTTGATAACCAGATTAAGGTCGGCCGTGCCGGTCTCGCCCATCTGCGAGAATACATCTTCGAGACGCGTCTGCTGTTGCTTGGCCAGCTTCACATCACGGAACTTGCCCTGACGGAACAGCGCCACTTCGCGCGCCTTGCGCTCATCAGACACGACAACCACGTCATCACCGGCATTCGGCGTACCGGACAGACCAAGCACCACCACCGGCATGACCGGACCGGCTTCCTGGATCTGCTGACCCGATTCGTCAAACATGGCGCGTACGCGGCCCCATTCCTGACCACTCAGGATCACATCACCCTTCTTGAGCTTACCGTTGCGCACCAATACAGTGGCAACCGGACCACGGCCACGATCAAGACTGGATTCGATAACCACGCCGCTGGCCGGACACTCTTCAACGGCCGTGAGTTCCAGTACTTCCGCCTGTAGCAGGATGGATTCCAGCAGCTGATCCACGCCTTCGCCTGTCTTGGCGGATACGGGTACGAACTGCGTATCACCACCCCAGTCCTCGGGAATGACTTCGCGCTTGACCAGCTCGTTCTTGACCCGATCTATGTCCGCTTCCGGTTTATCGATCTTGTTGATCGCCACCACCAGCGGCACACCGGCCGCCTTGGCATGCGTGATCGCCTCTTCGGTCTGTGGCATTACGCCGTCGTCGGCCGCCACCACCAGAATCACAATGTCGGTGATCTGTGCGCCACGCGCGCGCATCGCAGTAAACGCCGCATGGCCTGGCGTATCCAGGAAGGTGATAGTGCCGCGCGGGGTATCCACATGATAGGCACCGATATGCTGGGTAATGCCACCCGCCTCACCGGCCGCCACCTTGGCACGGCGAATGTAATCCAACAGTGATGTCTTGCCGTGATCAACATGGCCCATGATAGTAACCACGGGCGGACGCGTAACCTTTTCACCCTCGGCCTCGCCAGACAGTACCAGCTGGTCTTCCAGCTCGTTTTCACTCAGCAGTTTGACCTTGTGCCCCATATCCTCGACCAGAATCGAGGCGGTTTCCTGATCCAAAATCTGATTGATGGTGACCATGGTGCCGGCCTTCATCAGCGCCTTGATCAGATCAACGGCCTTGATGGACATCTTGGATGCCAGAGCGGCGACCGAGATCGTCTCGGGGATGCTCACTTCACGCACAATCGGCGCGGTCGGCATTTCGAAACCATGCCGGTCAGAACTACCGATGCTTACACCACCGCGAGTCGGGGATTTTTTGCGCTTGCTTTTGCGACGACCGGCCATATCAGCGGAGACGTGCAGCTCTTCACGACCATAACGTCCACCGCGATCATCCGCGCCAGCACCGGAACGACGCGCTTTGCGCGCAGGCGCAGAGGCCTTTTCTTTCTCACCGGATTCTTTCTTGCGGGTTTCTTCCTCGGCTTTGAGACGCGCCGCCTCTTCTGCCAGACGCTGTTCCAGATCGGCCGCGCGCTTGGCATCTTCCTCAGCCTTGATGCGTGCCGCCTCATCGCGCACACGCGCCTCTTCAGCCTCGCGTTCGCGGCGCTGTTCATCGCCCTCTTTGCGACGCTCTTCTTCGAGTGCGCGCGCCTTGGCTTCTTCCGCCGCGCGCGCCGCTGCTTCGGCGGCCTCTTCCTCAAGACGCTTCTGCTCGTCAGCAACCACCGCGCTACGCTTGACGTAGGTGCGCTTGCGACGCACTTCGACGGCGACCGTCTTGGTGCCGGCGGTACGACCCGTGCCGGTCTGCACCTTGAGCTCGCTATGGGTCTTGCGCTTAAGGGTGATTTTCTTCGGTTCGTTGACCGTCAACGGGGTGTTTTCCTGCTTACCATGGCTCTTGCGCAGGAAGGTCAGCAATTCCAGCTTTTCATCGTCACTGATGGTGGAGTCAGCGCTGGATTTAGAGCACCCGGCATCACCCAATTGCGCCAACAGGCGATCAATCGGAATCCCGACGACTTCCGCGAATTGCTTAACCGTTACTTCAGACATTGTGTCTCAACTCCTGGAGGAATTAGCCCTGCTGTTCTTCGGCGAACCAGGGGGCACGTGCGGCCATAATCAGCGCTGCGGCACGTTCCTCGTCCATACCCTCGATATCCATCAACTCATCCACAGCCAGTTCAGCCAGATCTTCCTGGGTGATCACGCCACGGCCAGCCAGTAAAAAGGCCAGTTCAGAATCCATACCTTCCAGATTCAGGAGATCCTCGGCCGGCTTGGCATCGCCGAGCGCTTCTTCGCTGACAATCGCGCGGGTCAGCAACACATCGCGGGCACGGCCGCGCAGTTCCTCGACCACGTTTTCATCAAACTCCTCGACCTGCAGCAGCTCAGCCGTAGGCACGTAGGCGATTTCCTCGATACTGGAAAAACCTTCCTGCACCAGAATCACCGCAACCTCTTCATCGACGTCGAGCTGATCCATGAACAGTTGTTGCAAGGTCTGGGTTTCAGCCTCGCTCTTCTGTTCGGCTTCGGACTCGGTCATGACATTGAGTTCCCAACCGGTCAGCTGGCTGGCCAAGCGCACATTCTGGCCGCCGCGACCGATGGCCTGTGACAGCTGGTCTTCGGCAATCGCCAGATCCATACCGTGTTCGTCTTCGTCGACCACAATCGAGATGACTTCTGCCGGCGACATGGCGTTGATGACGAATTGAGCAGGATTGTCATCAAACAGGATAATGTCGATGCGCTCGCCAGCCAGTTCATTCGAGACAGCCTGCACGCGCGAACCGCGCATACCGACGCAGGCACCGACCGGATCAATGCGCTGATCGTGGGATTTCACGGCAATCTTGGCACGCATGCCCGGATCGCGTGCGGCACCCAGGATCGAGATCAGACCCTGGCCGATTTCCGGCACTTCGATCTTGAACTGTTCGATCAGAAATTCCGGGGCAACGCGGCTGACAAACAGCTGCGGGCCACGCGGCTCGGAACGCACATCCTTCAGATAACCACGCAGGCGATCACCGGGGCGCACCGATTCGCGCGGCACCATATCTTCGCGCGCCACGAAGGCCTCGGCGTTGCCGCCCAGATCCAGATAGACATTGCCGCGTTCGACGCGCTTGACGATGCCGGTCACCAACTCGCCAACACGCTCGCGGTACGCATCGACAACCTGCTCACGCTCGGCCTCGCGCACCTTCTGCACAATGACCTGCTTGGCGGTCTGCGCCGCGATACGGCCGAACACCTCGGATTCCATCGGCTCTTCGATGTAGTCACCGACTTCAATGCCCGGCTTCAGCTGCTGCGCACGCGCATGCAGCACCTGCCGATCCGGTGACTCGAAGTTTTCGTCTTCGTCATCGACCACCTGCCAGCGACGGAACGTCTCATAGTCGCCCGAGGCACGATTGATCGCGACGCGCGCGTCTATCTCGCCGCTATGACGTTTCTTGGTCGCCGAGGCAAGTGCCGCCTCAATCGCTTGGAAGATCACTTCCTTGTCGACGCCTTTCTCATTCGATACGGCGTCCACCACGAGAAGAATTTCTTTATTCATGACCACCCGTCTCCCAATCGGAAGCGCTATAAGTCCGGTACCAAACGCGCCTGCTCCACCTGATCCAACGGCAGATTGACCCGCTTCCCGTCCTGCTCCTCAATAACCACCTGCTGCTCCTGCAGTCCTTGCAGCAAGCCCCGAAAATTGCGTTGCCCTTCAATCGGGAAACGCATGCGAATCTTTACTTGCTGTCCCGCGATCCGTTCAAAGTCGCGCGCCTGGAACAGCGGCCGGTCCAAACCCGGCGATGACACCTCGAGGGTGTAATGCCCCGGCACAGGATCTTCAACATCCAACAGGCCACTGACCTGATAACTCACCGCCGAACAATCATCGACACTCACGCCGTCGGGCTTGTCGATATACACCCGCAGCAAACTTTGTTTGCCGCTGGGCAGATACTCAATACCTACCGACTCGCAGCCGACGGCGGTAACTGCCGGTTCCAACAAGTCCCGTAACTTAAAGGGGTCGTCGCGCATCACCTGCTCCGGAAACAAAAAATGGGCACGAGGCCCACTTCAAATCCTGCACAAACACCCCATTCAAGCCAGGGAAGTATAGACCGCACTCAAAAAACTTCCAAGGTTACTCAAGGTGTTGCGCCTAATAACCGGGCTGCCGCTAACAAAAAACCCCGCTGACCGGGGTTTGCTCGCGAGGCACCTCGCAACCTCCGCTCAGCCACTGCATGCGCTTTGCGAAGGCGCACATTATAGGTATCAGACCCTCAAGCCGCAACCACAGGGCGATTACGGTCCCCGCCGTCTTGGCCTGACGGCCCATTAGATCGGTCGCTCAGGGCGAAGAGGCCGCCAAGGAGCTTAGGTGTGTGCGAATCGCTTGTAGGTTGACGGGATTTCGCAGACCATGAGCCGCCGCTGGCGCACTCGGTTGCCGTATTTGGGCCAACCAATCACTCAACGACCTATTACTCAGACACTTATATGCTCAAATCCCACCGTCCTCTGTCAACTTTCGGCATCCTTCTGGGTCTGCTGCTGGCACTGTCATTACCCGCATCAGCGTTCTGCGCCGACGACGAAGAGGTCTGGCTGATGGTCGATACCCATGCCCTGGAAGTAAGAGCGATGCGGGGCAAATCCCCGATGCTCATCTTTAAGGAGATCTCCATCGGGCGATTCGGCGCAACGTCAGATAAACGTCGCTTGGATGGTAAAACCCCACTTGGGGAATTTCGCATAAACCTTATCAAGAACAAATCCGCCTTCCATCGATTTTTTGGTATCGACTATCCTCAACTGGATCAAGCCGAACGCGCACTGGAACTGGGCAGTCTTAGTGCCGATGAATTCCGCGCTATTCGCCAAGCCATTCGCGCGCATCGCCCACCGCCCCAAAATACAGCACTGGGTGGTCACCTCGGCATTCATGGCCTTGGCGCCGGTGATCTCGATGTGCACGAAGAATATAATTGGACCCAAGGCTGTATCGCCCTGACAAACGAGCAGATTGATGAGCTGACACCCTGGTTGAAACTGGGAACCCGCGTTGTCATCTACTGATGCCACTTTTTTTGATCAAGGCCCCTTGCGTTTTTATGTTGAGACGAGGAAGATTCGCGTGTTTTCAAGGCATAACGGGACTCACCCCCCCTGAAACCAGACTAGACAAACCCAACACACATATTGAGGATTACTCCATGAGCATGAAGACTGTAGCCGCTGGCATTGCGCTGATCGCTGTTGCTGGTCTCACCGGTTGCGCGAGCACCTCTGAAATGCAGAGCTTGAAAGACCAAATCGCCACCGCCCAAAGCACCGCCGACAGCGCCGCCCGTGACGCTGCCGACGCCAAGGCTGCCGCAGCTGCCGCACAGGCCACTGCTAACGAAGCCAAAGCCAAAGCTGACGAGACCGACGACAAGATCAATCGCATGTTCAAGAAGTCGATGTACAAATAAGACGTTGCGATTAGCTGTAAAAAAGACGGGGCCGCATGCGGCCCCGTTTTTTTATGCTTTTTTCAGCCGCGATATAATTACTGCACCGCAGCATCCACCTCTATAGCCGCGTTACGTGAAATGGCCACCGGCATACCGGTCTGCTCTTCCACGGCCTTTTTGATGGCACTGCCGCTGACCGCAACACGGCGCTTCATCAGTGCGGAATCCAAGACATCCAGGGCGATATTCATGAGCGTATTTCTGCGTGCGATGTCTTCCTCCAGCGGCGGATGCACTTCCATATACAGTACGCCCGAGACCCAGCCGACCTTTACGGGCTGGTTCACAATCTGCACTTGCGTGCCCACACTGACTTCGTGAAAAACCGTCTCACTGTCTTCGGGATACAGACGCAGGCAGCCGTGCGTTACACGCATACCGATACCCCAGGGCTTATCGGTGCCATGAATCAGATAACCGGGAATACTCAGGCGCAAGGCGAATTGCCCCAATGGATTATTCGGTCCGGGGGGAACCACATCCGGCAAAATCTCACCGCGTGTGGCGGCCTCGGCGCGAATCGATGCGGGTGGACGCCATGCCGGATCCTTCACCTTGGCCGCAACCTTTGCTATGCCAAGCGGTGTGTTCCAGTCCATCCGGCCGACACTGACCGGATAGGTCTTTACGACTGGCGCCTCGCCTTTTTTGGCCGGCATAAAATTATAGATGCGCATTTCCGGCACGTTCAGCACGATACCTTTCCGTTCCGCCACAGGCAGGATGTAGCGCGTTGGCAGTATCACCGGCGTGCCATCGCCGGGCAACCAGCGATCAACATCGGGATTGGCCAGAATTATTTCGTCATGACCCAGATGATAACGGCGCGCGATATCCAACAGGGTATCTTCATGCAGTGCCTTGATCACCTTCACCTGCCCTAGTAAATCCACATCGGCAGGTGGCAATGGCAGCGTCTCAGCGGTAACGGGCAGTGCCATGAGGCAGGACAGCAATCCGGGCAACAGATGCACGCTGGCTCGATGGAAAACGGGACACGCAATCATTTTTCAATCTCGGGAAAAGGGGCGCTGGATGCGGAAAATCTGCCCCAGAGAAATCGCCAACGGATGGTATTCTACGGCATGACCGCAGCGAACAAAATCACCCGCCTGTCAGTTTTGGATATCCAGTTCGGGCTGCTGTGTACCGGACACGGAGGCAGCGGGCGCTAGCTTGGAATGATCTCGCGCCATCAGCATATAAACAGCCGGGACCACGAATAGCGTGAACAGCGTCCCCACCCCCAGCCCGGAGGCAATCACCAGACCGATATCGAAACGACTGACTGCACCCGGACCGGAAGCAGTCAACAGCGGGCCCATGGCGACAATCATCGACACTGTAGTCATCAAGATCGGCCGCAACCGAATACTGGAAGCCTTCTCCACGGCTGCGCGTTTGGACAGGCCTTCCTGGATCTGCAACTGATTGGCAAATTCCACAATAAGAATACCGTTCTTGGCAATCAAACCAATCAGCGTGATCAATCCAACCTGGGTATAAATGTTTATCGTTGCCAAGCCCAGCGTCATGAAAATCAGCGCACCCGCGATCGACATCGGCACCGAGACTAAAATAATGATTGGATCGCGCCAGCTCTCGAACTGTGCCGCCAGCACCAGATAGATCACCAGAATGGACATAAAGAAGGTAATGATCAACGCGCTGCCTTGTTGCGCAAATTGACGCGACATGCCGGTGTAGTCCCATGTAAAGCCCTGCGGAAAATTCGCCTGCGCTTGTGCTTCAAGAAATCCGAGCGCATCGCCCAACGGCACCCCCGGCGCCATCACGCCTTGCACCATGACTGAATTCAGCTGCTGGAACTGGGTACGCTGACTCGGTTCAACGGACTCGGAAAACTGCACCAAGGTTGAAAGTGGTACCATCTCACCCGTGCGGGTCGGGATGTAGTAACCATTGAGATGGTCGGCATCGAGCCGGAAATCACGCGCCACTTGGGGTATGACCTTGTAGCTGCGGCCTTCAAGACTGAAACGATTGACGAAGTTACCACCAAGCATGGTTGACAGGTTGTTGGCGATATCCTGCATGCTGATGCCGAGATCCGCCGCGCGGTCGCGGTCGATCAGAAGATTGGTTTTGGGTCGACTGAATTCCACGCTCTTCTGCAGAAAGGTGAACTCGCCGCTTTGCATGGCTGCACCAACCAGCGTATCGGCAACCTGATCCAGCCGTCCGTAATCCGCATCCGAGTTGATCAGAAACTGCACCGGCAAACCACCGCCGGAACCGGGCAGACTCGGACGTGGGAATACCGCCGTCTGAAAACCGGCCACCTGAGCCAACTTCATCTGCAGCTCGGGCTGCACATCCATCTGCGCACGCTCGCGCTGTGCCGGCTGCAACATCTTGAACCCGCCGAATACCGTACTGGTATCACGCCCAAAGCCCAACAGGAAAAAACTTTCATTATATTCGGGGATGGATTCAAAGGCTGTCTGGATCTGGCGTGTATAGGCCTCGTTGTACTCCAATGTCGCTGTTTGCGGTGCGCGCGCCTGAAAAAACAGAATGCTCTGATCTTCGGTCGGCGCCAGTTCGCTAGGCGTCGTGATAAACATGAAATAAATACTGGTAAGGACCGCGACTGCAAACACCATCGTCACCGGCACAAGGTCCAGGCTGCGATGCAGTAGCCGTTGATAGTTCTCGGCCAGGCGTGTGAAGAAGCGTTCCACGGCATGCTCGAAGCGACCTGGCGCACCGTGCGGCTTGAGCACCTTGGCCGACAGCATCGGCGACAACGTGAGCGCAACCACACCCGACACAACCACAGCGCCGGCGAGGGCGAACGCAAACTCGGTAAACAGCGTGCCGACCAACCCTCCCATAAAACCGATCGGCGCATAAACCGCTACCAGCGTCGTCGTCATGGCGATAATCGGCAGTGCCAGCTCGCGTGCGCCGAGTAATGCCGCATCCATTCGGCTCTTGCCTTCCTCGATATGGCGATGGACGTCCTCCACCACGATGATCGCGTCGTCCACTACCAGACCGATAGCCAAGACCATGGCCAGCAAGGTCAGCAGATTTACCGAGAAGCCCAGCATCAACATGATGAAGGCGCCGCCGATCAGCGACAGCGGCACCGCCACCGCCGGGATCAGTGCCGCGCGCAGCGAACCCAGTGAAAGGAAAATCACGACGAGTACGATCAACACCGCCTCGCCCAAGGTGGTGAACACCTCGTTAATGGAATCCTCGATATAGATACTCGCATCATAAGGGATATGCGCGTTGAGACCGGTCGGCAGCTGGGAGCGTATACTGGGCAACACATCGCGGACGCGTTGTGCCACGGTCAGGGGATTGGCTCCCGGCGCCGGCTCGATGCCGATGAAGATCGCCATTTTGCCTTTGTACCAACTGGTCGAATCATAATCCTCGGCACCCATACGCGGATCGGCGATATCCTCAAGCCGCACCAGAGCACCGTCCCGGGCGCGCACCGCCAGCTTGCGGAAGTCTTGTTCAGTGCTGATATCGGTGTTGGCACCCAGATCGATTGCCACATAGGCGCCCTTGGTCTGACCGACTGCGGAGAGGAAATTGTTCTCTTTGAGCACATCGCTCACCGCCTGTGTCGAGACACCCAGCGCCGCCATCCGCTGCGGGTCCAGCCAGATGCGCATGGCAAAGGTTTTGTTGCCGATCAATCCGGCCTTGGCCACGCCAGGCACGGCCTGCAGTTTTGGCTGGACTACCCGCAGCAGATAATCACTGATCTGCGATGGCATCATGACGTCGCTGTAGAACGCCATGTACATCAGCGCCGTGGTTTCGCCGGTTGTGGAGTTGATAATGGGATCATCCGCCTCGGCCGGCAGCACACCGCGCTGACTGGCAACCTTGGCCTGGATCTCGGCTACCGCCGCGTTGGGGTCATGGTTGAGCACCATGCGTGCTTCGATGGATGAAACGCCTTGGGTGCTGCGTGATGACAGATAGTCAATGCCATCCGCCTCGGCAATAGCCTGCTGTAACGGTGTGGTGATGAATCCTTTGATCAACTCACTGCTGGCACCTGGATACGTCGTCGTCACGGTGACGACAGTGTTTTTGGTTTCGGGATACTGACGCACTTCCAACGACGCGATGGAACGCAAACCGATCACCAGGATCAACAGACTGACCACACTGGCCAGGACCGGGCGTTGAATAAAGATATCCGTGAACTTCATTACTCGCCCACCTGTCCGTTGAGCTCAACCGAATTATCGATCTTGACCGCTTGGCCGTTGCGCAGTTTGTTGTGCCCCGCGCTGACCACCTGCTCGCCATCCACCAGACCGCTCAGAATCTCGATCCGCCCATCACGCACCAGCCCGGTTTCAACCTGCCGTCGCAGAGCCGTCAGTTGCCCGTCTTTATTTTCAATGACAAATACCGCGTTGCCATAGGGATTGTAGGTGATGGCACGCTCCGGCAACGTCATGACACCGCTGCGTTCCGGCTGCAGGGTACGCACCATGGCAAACATGCCGGGACGCAATTGCTGATCGGGATTTTCCAACGTGGCGCGAATGCGGACACTGCGGGTACCCGTTTCGATGCGCGGATTGATTGCACTGATGCGTCCGGCAAACGTCTTGCCGGGATAGGCCTGCACACTGACCTCGACCGCTTGCCCGACCGACAATTCGCCAAGCTCGCGTTCCGGCAGACTGTAGTCGGCATACAGGGGATCAAGCGCCTGCAGCGAAACAATCTCGGAGCCCGGCGCGAGATATTGCCCGAGATCCACCTGACGGATACCAAGTTGACCGGCGAAGGGGGCGCGAATGGCCTTTTTACGAATACCCGCCTGCTGGGAAGCCACCAGGGCGTTTGCAGCATCCAGTCCGGTCTTGGCCTGGTCGTAATCCGAACGCGACACCGACTTGTCTTTGATCAGCCGCGCGGCACGCTCATAAGTCAGCTCAGCCAGACGCTGCGCCGCAATCAACCCGGCGAGTTCGGCCCGATCAACCTCATCATCCAGCTGTAACAGCAGTGCACCTGCCGTCACCTGCTGACCGGATTCGAAATGTATTTCTTTCACCTGGCCGGCCGTCTCGTTGGCCACGAACACACCTTGCGAGGCAACCAGACTGCCGACCGCCGCCAGGCTGGGCTGCCAGGTATCACGGCGCACCGCCACTGCGGCAATGACCGCCGGGGGTGGTGGCGCGGACATGACGGCCGCCATCTTCATGCCCGAATAGTATTTCCAGCCGAAGATACCCCCGAACAGGACTATCAATGCGAGCGCGAGAATGATCAGTCTTTTGGGCACGGGAATTCCTCGAATTCAAATCTAGAATTTAGCTGAGCTACTGGCCACACAGACCAGGCGCATGGACACCGGCATTCTCCACATTATGGACTGGACGTTCCAGTCCATAATGTGGAGAATGCCGACTTGTTCTTCATTTGATCAGGCCCATACCCTTGAGCAGCATCCCCAGCCAAATAATCAGCGATGTCGATAGGCGCAACTCGGAGAAAAAGACCGCTGTTATCGCGGCCGCAACGCATATCTTTCTGGAACAAGGTTTCCACAATAGCAGCATGGATGCGATTGCACGCGCGGCCGGCGTGTCCAAGCAGACCATATACAATAACTTCGGCAGCAAGGAGTCACTGTTTTCCGCCATCGCCAGCGAACGCTGCCTGGACATGCTGTCGGCGCTGCTGAAATCCGAACAGGCGGACGCAAATACCGAGGCCACGCTGCACGCCTTCGCGAAAACACTGCTGCACATTCTGCTCGAACCCGCAGCACTGGCACTACACCGTCTGATCATCGCTGAAAGCGCGCGTTTTCCCGAAGTCGGCGAGATCTACCACCGTGCCGGCCCGGAGCGCGGCAACCAATTGCTCGCAAAGTATCTGGATCATCAGAGCAAGTTGCACCACCTTGATGTGCAGAATACTGCGCTCGCCGCCCAACAGTTCACCGGCGCATTGATCGGATCGGTTCGGACCCGCGCCCTGGTACTGAACAAAACAATCAGCCCTGCCGAGCAGAGGCGTATCGTTGACTACACCGTCAAGTGTTTCATGCGCATGCATGGCACGTCTTAGGGCCTGTTAACACTATCCGCGCCATGGCGCGGATAGTGTTAACAGGCCCTAGGTACCAAGACAACAACGCTACCGGTTTAGTTCTGCACCATAACCGTTGTGGCGATCATAGTAAGTAGGTCGCAACATCAGCAACTGAAACACCGATCGAGGTACGCAATCCAATATCGGGTTCCACGTCTAAGGCAGCACCGAAAAGGAGATTATTATGGAGCTAATGCAGGAATATTTTTCCTCGGTTGCGTGGCAAGACATCATTTTCTCCGCCCTGCGCATCCTGCTTATTCTTACGCTCGGCTGGCTAGCGAGCATCATCACACGTACCGCGCTGAGACGCTTCGAACATCGGCTCATCGAACAAGGCCGGCAGCAGGGCGATATCGCCTCTGAGGCAACCAAGCGCGCCGAGACTCTGGTGCGACTGCTGCGTCAGGGGGTTGCCATCATGATCTGGCTGGTTGCGATTCTGGTATTGCTGAATGAACTGGGCATATCGGTCGGACCGATCCTGGCCAGCGCCGGCGTTGCCGGACTCGCCGTTGGCTTTGGCGCCCAGAACCTGGTTCGCGATGTCATCAGCGGTTTTTTTCTGATTCTGGAGAATCAGGTGCGCATCGGCGATGTCGCCGTGGTCAACGGTACCGGAGGCCTGGTCGAGGCGATCAATTTCCGCACCCTGATCCTGCGCGATCTGTCCGGAACTGTGCACGTTTTTCCAAACGGCAGCGTCACCACCCTTGCCAACCTCACAAAAGAATGGTCGGCCTATGTTTTCGAAATAGGCGTCGCTTACAAAGAGAACACCGACCAGGTTATCGAGATCATGCGCAGTGTCGCCGACGAACTCCAAGAAGACCCGCAGTTTGGTCGTTTAATCGTCGACAAAATCGAAATCTTCGGCGTCGACAAACTGGCCGATTCGGCCGTAGTCATCAAAGGCCGCATCAAGACCCAGCCAATCAAGCAATGGGATGTCGGCCGCGAATTTCTGCGCCGCATCAAACTGGCCTTTGACCAGCAAGGCATCGAGATACCCTTCCCGCAACGATCACTCAGCTTCAGCGAGAGTGGCGCAGCTTCCCTCGCACGACTGTTCGAAACGGGAACTGCTCCACAATAATGCGCACGGCTATTATGTTCGCGGTACAATTCAGAACTATCATTAAGCCCTGTAGTCTATCCACAGCGATAGCGTACGAACACACACCCATTCTTGGACGGCCTGTTTGGAAATAGTACGGATGACGTGCAGTTCTCAACATTGAACACTGGCTTTGGAATCGACAAGGATAGGATCGCCATGAGACATTCCACCGTATCAACGCACATGTTGGCAGCGCTGGCACTGTTCGAAGACGAACAGTCCGATACGCTTGCGCGGATCGCCACCCACTGTTACATCGAACAAGTACCGGCGCAGACCATCTTACTGAGCCCGAAACGGCCTCAGGACCGCGTCTTCGTTATTCTCGAGGGTGAAGTCGAGG
>Ga0180009_10005531_pt1 | contig 13528 bp, 21 predicted proteins | sample OS_PC_MetaG_FD_123537 | JGI IMG/M metagenome (GOLD analysis project Ga0180009, IMG submission 123537) | Groundwater microbial communities from the Aspo Hard Rock Laboratory (HRL) deep subsurface site, Sweden - OS_PC_MetaG | ecosystem: Environmental > Aquatic > Deep subsurface > Groundwater... | reverse complement strand
GGCAATAAATCAATCCTCTGCGGCTTGTAAGAGATTTTCATGTTTCCTGCATAGAGCTTTTTGAAGTATTCGCCCAAAGAAGTATGCCCATACCTTGCTGCTATCTCTTCATCAGAAGGAGGGCTTGAAAACTTTCCAAAGTTTGGCTTTAATGTTCCTGCAAGTATGTTTAATGCAGTTGACTTGCCGATTCCGTTTCTTCCTAATATTCCAACAACTTTTCCTTGTTTTGGGATCGGAAGATGGAACAATTCAAACGCGTTCTTTCCAAAGCGGTGGATAGGGTCCACTTTAAGCTTTTCAGGAAGGTTAATCACTGAGATGCAGCTTACAGGGCACTTTCTTACGCAGATTCCGCAGCCTGTGCAGAGCTTTTCATCTATCAAAGGCTTCTTGTCCTGCTCATTTATTGCAATGCATTCCTTGCCTGTCCTGTTTACAGGACAGTAATGCCCGCAGACGAACTCGCAGCCTTTTGTGTTCCTGCACTTTATTCTTTCCAGTATTGCTATTCTTGACATGGTGTTTAAAGAGAGCTAATGGTTATATAAACTTAACGAGAAGTGGTATGATAAAAGCTATATAATGGCTGCTATGCACAAAACAAATAAAAAAGCCGGCCTCCGGCGTGAAGCGTAATGTTTTCGCGCATTATAAAACAAGAAAGGCTCTTTTTCATAACTTACCTTGCAAATATGCTTATTACTTTACCTGTTAATCTTGTCCAAATTTTCCTTTTGATTACTGGTGCTTGTGAAACTTTTGCAGCTTTTGTATTGTTTCAGCCAGCTTTTTGTTTTACTTTATAAATTATTAACTTTACTTAATAGACTCTTAACTATAGTTTGTAAGGTTTCGTACGCCAACTTTTGCGTTTCTTCAAAACACGCAGCTTTTCCCGTTCTCCTTGAGCCATGCTATCTTTTCCTTGTAATCAGGCATTGCCTTTTCAACCAAATGCCAAAAGCTTTCAGAATGATTATGCTCCCTAAGATGCGCAAGCTCGTGTATGCATACATATTCCAAAACATCGTCAGGCGCGAAAAGAATCCTTGTTGAGATGTTTATATTGCCTTGCATTGAGCAGCTGCCCCAATTGGACTTGTTGTGCTTGAAGAATATCTTGCTTAAAGGCATGTTAAAGTGCTGCTGGTTAAGGTTATGCACCTTCTCTTTCAATAAAGGAAGCCGCCTTGACGCAATGCACCTGCTTAACAGTGTTGAGATATGGCTGTTCTGCTCTTCTTTGGGAAGATTTGCTGATATTGACAGCAAAAGGCTATTCCCGTCTATCCTTGCGGAGCTTGAAGCCTTGCCAGCGAACTGTATTTTAAGCATATATTCTTCTGCCCCTACTTTAAGCATTTCCCCGTCCTTGTATTCTCTCTGCTGCCTGTTAAACCTTTCAGGGTTTTCCTCAAGCTTTTTTCTTGCCCATTGCTTTGCCTTCAAAATCTCCCTGAACCTCTCTTCCCTGTCAAGATGGAGCGGCATCTTAAGGGCTATGCCTCTTTTTCCGATTCTTATGCTTATGCTGTTTCTTTTTTCGCAAGAAATGAAAAGGCGATATTGCTTCCCGTTTGCCTCAATGAAATCCTGCATAGGAATGATAGAGCTAATGCTTGTTTAAAAAGATTCCCCAGCGGCAGGCAATATATTTAAAAAGGAGAACAGTCATTATAAATAAGGTAAAATAAGGTGGTATAATGGCTGCAAAAAAGAAACTAAAAAAAAACAGCTCCTAAGAAGGCTATTCCTTTAAAGCCAAAGGCAATTGAAAAGCCAACTAAAACAAAGCCTGAAAACCCAAGATTAAAAAGAAAGATTATAATCAGCGCAATAGTTGCTGTTTCATTGTTCATATTTGCATCAATCTTCTTCAATGTAATGGAAAATGTTAATACAGAAAGAAGCCTTCCTGTGAAGGAATACGCAAAAGCAGCTGTCGGCATATCCTGCGTTGACCAGTGCGGCGATTATGTATGCGCTGAAGTTTCGTGCATGGCAGAAGGATGCCCCTGCTCTGAGAATTACAGGACATGCCCCTCTGACTGCCATGAGGCAAGGTTTGAGGATTTGGCAAAATTTGCAGAAGATTCTGAATGCCTGGAAAAAGGAGAATTAACTGAAAATTATGCATTTAACCCTGAAACAAGGACATGGTGGATTAATCTTAAGATGAAGCCTGAATTTGAGAATCCATTATGCAGCCCTGCCTGTGTCATCTATGAAGACGAAGACAAGATAGAGCTTAACTGGAGATGCGCAGGCGCTGTGCCTGAGTAGACCTATAGCAATATATTCTGCAGAAAGTTAAACAAATAGCCAGTCAGTATAATGCCTGCTGTGACAACTGCGAAGAATATCAGCACAAGCTTAAGTTTCATAATACCTTTCAGCATGACTCCCTCAGGAAGGCTTAATGCAGAAATAGCCATCATAAATGCCAATGCAGTGCCAAGGGGAATCCCTTTCTGGAACAAAGCAACCGCTATCGGGACAATTGCCGCGCAGCTGCCGTACATTGGAACACCTAATAAAACAACAACTGGGATTGTGAATATCCCTGTCCTGCTTATAGCAGACTGGATAAGCTCCTGCGGAACGTAATTATGGATTATTGCTCCAATCCCAACACCAACAATAAGCCATATCCAAAGCTTTGCAACCATTGCATATGATTCATTAATGCTGAAATTAAAGCGCTCCTGCATTGTTGAAAGTGCCTTTTGCTTGAAGCTTTTTGCATTCAAGGCGATATCTTTGTTAAGATATCTCTCAAGATTCATCTTTCCAAGTATAATTCCTGAAAAGAATCCAAGCAGTATTCCGCTAATTACATATGCAGCTGCTATTTTCCAGCCAAAAAAGCCAAACATCAGCACCACAAGGTATTCGTTTACCAAAGGGGATGTTACAAGGAAAGAAAAAGTTACTCCCAAAGGTATTCCTGAGCGGATAAAGCCGATAAACAAGGGTATTGATGAGCAGGAGCAGAAAGGGGTTATTGCGCCAAAGATTGCAGCTAAAAGATTCTCAAGCCCGTAGCGCTTTTTGCTCAGCCACTTCTTCATCTTGTCTTGGGGCAGATAGCTCCTCAGGAAAGCTGCTATGAACACCATAACAAAAAGCAGAAACATGATTTTGATTGTGTCATAGATAATGTAATTCAGTGTTTCTGCAAGCCTAGTAGTGGAATCCATCTTTATTACAGAATACAAAAGCCAGTCCACTGCCTGCTGAAGCATAAATTAATTCTCTTGTTTCATTTTATAAACTTTCGGAAGGCATCCCGAAACTTATTTAACCTTTTAAAGCCATTAAAGACAAGTGAAAATCTTTGATAAGAATTTTAAAGAGATGATTTCATCGCAAATCATTGTAATTATAGGCGGATTAATAGCAGGAACAGTGCTTGCTGCCTTCACAAAGAAATTGTATTTAATCCCAGGCATGCTTATCCTTATTCCCGGATTTCTTGAGATGAGGGGGAGCATAGCCGGTACTCTTTCAGCTCGTATAAGCTCTGCATTGTTTCTTAAAGTGATTAAGCCAAAGTACAGCAGAAAGACTCTGCTTGTTAACAGCAATATCCATGCCTCAATGTTTCTTGCACTAGCTGCATCATTAGGATTAGGCATAATGGCTTTTGCATTGAATTATTTTGTTTCAGGCATATTCTTCCCGCAGATAATCCTTGTACCCATAATAGCCGCAGTTCTTTCAGAGGCAATAGAAACACCACTGACTATTTTTTCAACATTTTATATTTTTAAAAAAGGGCATGATCCGAATAACATAATGGGCCCTGTAATAACAACAGGTGTAGACATAATCAGCATGACAGCATTAATGGTTGCGATGGTGGTAATATGAAGCTAGAGCCGATAAAAGCAGCAAGGCAGATGGAGAAGTATTTAGTTAAATTAACAAAAATAGAAAGGCACAAGCATCACCCATTGCTGCACACACTCCATAAAAAGCACAATATATCAAGAAAAACCCTGCTTTATATCAAAGGCCACACAAGAGAGGAGCATATGGCGCATAAGATAATCCATGGCAGCTTAAGATTTATCCTGCTTGCAACATTGATAAGCGCGTTAGGCGGGCTTGCTTTAGAGCAGGTAAGGCACATACTTATACCCATCCTTCCTTTGATTATATTATTGCCTGCATTCAACAACATGGCTGGTGATTTTGGGATAATTGTGTCTTCAAGGCTTTCTGTCATGCTTCATGAAAAGCAGGTTAAGAAAAGGTTTTGGGAATCAGAGGAATTAAAAAAGCTGGCTGTGCAGGTTGCGATGATTTCAATGCTAACTGCTTTTGCAACAGCTGTATTGGCTCTTATAATACCAGGGATTGTGGGAGATGCTGTAAATCTTGTTACAGCAGGAAAAGTGGTCTTGATAGCTGTTCTGGACGCTTTTTTGCTTGTAAGCTTAATATTGATTATATCTGTAATAGCAGGCATTTATGTGTTCAGGAAAAAGAAGGATCCGAATAATTTTTTAATACCCATTACAACATCAATAGCTGACTGGGCAAACATGGTTGTGCTGGCTTTATTAGTAATAATGTTTTTCTAGGCATACTCTACAATTAATTCCAGCTTCATCTTTTTGCCAATCTCATTGACAGCTGCATTGATTTCCTTGTCAAGAATGCGTTCATGTATTCTTACCCTCAGAACATATCCAGGCGCATCAATATCATGGATTGTGAGAAGCTTGTCGCCAAAAAGCTTGTCAAGCAGCCTTCTTCCTGCCTTGATTACGTAATTTGTCTCCATTGCGCCAAACGCGCCCCAGGTTGTATGCAATGAGCTTAACCCATGCCTTTTTATGTGGGGATATGACAATAGCTCAGCCTTTACCCAGTTACCAAAATCACTTATGTAATCAGGCCATCCAAGATAGTTATGTTCTTTCATTGCTTCTCTGCTTTATACCAGTCAAGGAAGGCTATTAAAGCTTTCGCCCTGTGTGAGAATTGTTCCTTTTCTTCCTTTTTCATTTCAGAGAATGTCCTTGTTTCCCCGCCTGGTATGAATATTGTATCGTATGCAAAGTCAATAATATCAGACGGCTTTTCAGCTATCTTGCCTTCGCATTCGCCTGTGAATGCAACTGGATGAAAGTTTGGTGTTCCATATGCAAATGATGTAACAAATGTTGCTTTTCTTTCTTTTCCTTCTAATAACTTTAAAACGCCGTTTATGCCAACGCCTTCAAACACAACCTTTGCATTAGGGCCTGGAAAGCTTTTGAATGCCTCAAAGTAAATGCCTGTGTCTTCAACCAATACAGGCTTGTTTAATATCTTCAAAGCTGACAATGCTTTTGCAATTGCGACCTCTTTCTCAGTAGGAAGCTTTTGCTCAACAATCTCCAAATCAGACCATTCCAATTCAATGCCATAGCGGTCAGTGACTTTCTTGACTTCCTCGTATTTGTTTCTGTTCCCTGTGACGAAAAAGAGCTTCATAAAAAGAGGTAAGGGAAGATTTGTATATAAAGGTTATTATGAAATAAAGCAGCTTCCTTTTCCACGATCTTCCTCTTGTATGCACTCCCAATTTCCCAGCCCATTCTTTGCAATGCAATCACTATCTTTTAGACATCCACATACCCCATCTTCTAAAAGGAAAGTATAAGGAGGGCATCCTTTCTCGCTTGCAATGCACTCGTCTTTAAAATCAGGAGACACTGTATCACAGTCCATGGAGCCGCTCAGTATCTGCTGCTGGTAGCACATTCTCCTATAGCCTATATCTTCTATATCCTCACAAGAAGGAGTCAGCCAATCGCCAGTGCATCTTTCGCCTGCATCCGGCCTGCACATGCATTTTCCCTTGTTGCAGAATGAGGCAAACGGCCCTTTTTGTGCGCATTCCTCATGAGTTGAGCAGGAAATAAACTCATGCTTTGAGCAGAAATCCTGGGTTTCGGTTGTTCCGTTGCTGTTAAATGTCACGTGAAGGCAATAATAATCACAATGAAGCAGGCGCATGCCTTGTTTAAAGAAGACATTATACCAAAGGACAGGACTTTGCGTGAAGTGCATGACCTTACAAATACAAAGAAAGCATGGGATTATTTAATGGCAAAAAAGCCCAAAATAGATATTGTACTGGCTGAATTTTTGCATGATATGCTTCTCGAGGGTATTGATGCAAGAAAAGGATTCAGAATGCATGATATCCGCATATTCGGGCAGCCATTTAAGCCGACTCCTGCAAGGTATGTTATGCCTGATGTAAAGATATTATTAAGCTGGTATGAAGAAAATAAAAGCAAGATGCACCCTCTGGCTTTAGCCACTTTCTTCCACCATAAGTTTGAGAATATACACCCTTTTTCAGACGGCAACGGCAGGACAGGCAGGATGATTATGAATTATATCCTATTCCTGTCAGGATACCCACCCATGGTAATTTCCAGGCGATTTCGGAAAGAATACCTTGATGTAATGAATGACGCTGATAAATCGCTTAGGCAGGGCATTACAAAAGTAGAAATGGGTTATTACAAAGAGCTTTTGGAATTCATATATTCGCAGTACAGGATGTCTTATTGGGACATATTTCTTGCATGATTCCCCTTACATTTAGAAATATCAATTGTAAGGGGAAAGACTACAGTAGCCTAATACCCTTCACCCTCTCCTTCACATACTCATCCTTTAAGAGCGCTTTAAGCAGGCTTTTTGCATCTCTATGCTTTCTTTTAACAACAACATAAGCCCTGCCATCCTCTTCCAGCACTTTATTCCCTTCCCATGCCAATTTAAAGTTCTCAAGCCTTTCGTTCTCAGCCATTGGAGGCCCAAAGTGCTTTCTCTTCTCTGATAATCTCTCTTTAGGAACAATAAACCAGAACAAGGCATTCTTTTCCCATTCCCAGCCAGATTCAATTAATTTAAATTCATGCTTTGCAAGCAGCTTTTTAAAGAATTCAAAGCATTTCAGCAATTTAGCGCCAACAATATCCCTCTTGCCATCCAAAGCTTTTGCCTCAATTAAAACTAATGCATTCTTGCCTGCCTTTTTCTTTAGCAAAGCTTTAGTAACCTTTTCTTTTTCAAAAAACTTCAATAACGGCTTTTCAATGAATTTCCTTGCCAATATTATTGCCTTTTCAAAAACCTCATGCCCCAGTCCTGCAGCTGCATTTCTTTCTTTCTGCACAGGGTCAATCAATATCAAAGGAGAAAACAATTTTGCCTTGTTTAATTCCGCAATAATAGGCTTTCCCTTGTGATATCCTTCAATGTCAATTACAACCTTTTTTGAAATATCCCATTTTGCAATATTCTGCATTAATGCATCAAAGCCTGAATAATACACAGTCAAAATCTCCAGCACATAGCCTGAAAAGCCCTGAATGTATGACTCTGCGCCATACAATCTATTTGCCTTGAAAAACGCCTTGGCTAATCTCATGTCATCCAGCAGATGCTTGTGATGAGAAACCCAAACAACATGCAACGGCGAGACATCAGTGATGTTCTCAGCCAAATCAGCCTTTTCAACATCCATTATAGGAACGATCTCAACTGTATATGGCTTATGCGTTATCTGGAAATAATCCCTGCTGCCGTGCAATGTGTCAACTTTCTTAAACTCTTTTCTCAATACCTGCCCTAAAATAAGAGATATGTCTTTTCCTGAATACTGCTTTTTTGAAAACCTTACATATATGTCAATGTCATGGTTGCCTTTCAGCCATGTGCCTTTTGCAAAAGAGCCGCCAATGGCAGGGACAGTATTTGGAATATTGATTTTTTTTATTATTGCTACAGCTATTGCATTTACCTTCTTCTCCTCTGCTTTTGACGGCTTTATTCTTTTAAGCGCTTCCTGCAATATATCCATAAAGAAAAAAGGGGTTTATAGAGTATTAAAGGCTTTTCTTTGCCTTCTCAGCCCCTTTTACAATCCGGTCCATCATTGCAACTGACTCAACTGGATACTTTCCTATGGCTGTCTCCTCTGAAAGCATTAAGGCAGATGAGCCGTCAAGAACAGCGTTTGCAACATCAGTTACTTCGGCCCTGGTTGGTTCTTTTGAATCTGTCATTGAAAGCAGCATTTCAGTTGCAGTTACCACGAACTTCTTCCTTTTATTGCACTCCTTAATTATGCTTTTCTGGAAAAAAGGCAGTTTCTCAAGAGGAACATTCCTGCCAAGGTCCCCCCTTGCCACCATCACACCATTGCTTGCTTTTATTATTTCTGTTATGTTTCTTACCCCTTTTGCGGTTTCAATCTTTGCAATGGTTTTTGCCTTTGGAAGTAATTTTTTCAGCCCTTTAAGCTGTTTGGCAGATTCAGTGAAAGCCAGGGCAATGTAATCAAAGCCAAGGTGCCTTACCTTGCCTGCCATTCTTACATTAAGAATATCCACCAGGCTTTTGCATTTCAGGATTCTCAGCTTTTCAAGCAAGGAAGCGCATTCACTTACAGAAGCATATTTCATGTTAATCCTTGCAATGTCCATGCCTGCCTTTTTCATAGCTTTAAGCACTTTTATAGAAGAGCTTGAAGGGCCGACTGTTGCAATGATTTGCGTTTTCATGATATGTATAATAACATTTGATGTTTTAATAGGTTGCGGCTGTCAATGCCTGAAATAAGCCATTGTCCGCTTCCTTATCTGCTCTGCAATCTTCTCATTATTGCTTATTACAACCTCTATTGAGGTTTTCCTGTCAAAAACATCTTCAACAAGCTTTTTTAGGTCTATTTCCCCAATATCCTTGTTTTTTGCAATTGCAGAAAGCTTTTGCCTTAACTCCGAAGGCAGGTAAATCTGTATTACTGTGCTTCCAACAACTATTAATTCACAGATGTCTGCGCAACCCACGCCTGTCTTTATGTTATAGCCATTCTTCCTGTAGAAAGCAGCTGCCCACTTGTCCATTTCAGTGTCGCCCCTGCAAAGCCTGTATATCTTTATCCCCTGCTTTTTTGCAGCCATTGCCTTGTTGTATTCAGCCCTTAAGTAAAACAATGGAGCCCACTCATGGCAGTGGTGCATGCATATCACCTTGTTTTTTGAAGTGAATATTGAATGCTTTTGGAGGTAGTAAAGGTATTTTTCAGTGTCAAAGTATGTTTCAAATGTTAATACATTGATATCCCCTTCTTTTCTTGCATGCTTTAATCCTTCAATCGCTGTTGTCTTCTGCTTTGTAAAGTAGTTTGAGCTTACAATCTCAGTGAAGTTGTGCAGCTTCTTTACCCAGTCATCTGATATTTCATAGCCTTCGTTGTTCTGCCTTAATACATTCTCATTAAGAAGCTCTTTCACTGCCTTATAGACCGCCTGGTAGGTTACATTCTTTCCGTATCTTTTTTTAATTGCAGAATGCAGTTTTTTTGCTGTTAACGGCCAGTCAGTTGTCAGTATTGATATAATGTAATCCTTGACAGAGGCGTGCTTTTCAAGCGAAGGAAGAGTAAGGCTTAAACCCATGAGGATTGGAAAAGATTAGGGCTATTTAAATATTTGCTTTTTAGTTAAGTAAAAACAACCAAATGGTTTAGTGAGTGATAAACCCCTGTTTAATAACATCCTGCGCGAAATATTATTCAGGCATATTATTGCCGGAGAAAAAGAGGTTGGGCCCGGGGGTTTTCTTCCCTGGTCATTTAGGAAGAAGAGGAGGTTTTATGAAAGCATTAGAGAGAACTTTGCAATATGATGAAAATAGATGGGAAGAGGCTACTACAGAGCCTGTGAACACGCTGCAGCTTTTCATAACAAACAGGTGCAATTTAAGGTGCAGGGCATGCTTTTATGCAGGCAGCCTTGGAAAAAAAGACATGAGCATGGAGCAATATAAGGAGCATGTATTGGAACACAAGGAGGAGATAAGCAAAGTTATACTTCTTGGTGGAGAGCCAACGCTTCATCCTGATTTGGAGCAGATGCTTTTCTTCAGCAAAAGCCAGGGATTAAGAACAACTGTTTATACAAACGGCGCAAGAATCACAAGGCTTGAAGGCTTTGACCTTAAAGATGTTGAAGTGAGAGTTGGAATTTATGGCTCTGTTTCAAGCGAAAAGCCATTAGGCAAGATTGCAAGGGTTTCTTTTCCTTTTACTGTTGTGTATATGCTGAGAAAAGATAATGTGAATGAATTGATGGAAGCTGCTGAAATGGCTGATTCTCTTGGGAGCCCGAGATTCTTTATTTCAAGCATTCGCGATATTGCCAAAACAGGAAGTTACTGGATAGATAATGAAGAAACAGTGCCCCTTGAGCAATATGCAGATATTGTGCAGGATTTTGTTGATAATTACAAAGGAGGGATGGAGCTGCACATTGCAAAAAGAGGGGTTTTAAAAAGCCAGGCTGATTCAAATGCTGATAAATGCAGGTTTGGCAATATATTCCCTGACGACAGCAAAATAATCTGCCCGTTTGACATTTCATTAGAAAAGTATTCCAGCAGGCTTTGCTTTGATAAAAGAAGATGCAACAAGAATAAAAGCTGCCTTCTGACAAAGATTGTGCTAAAGCCTAAAATGGCAGATGCAAGAAGATTATATGACGCCGCAGGCAGCATATTGCGGAGAAGAGATGAGGAAAACAGGAAATTAATGCGGGATGTAAGTGAAATGCTAAAAAAAGAGGTGAAACTATGACAAAAGAGCTTTACGTAAAATGCACTTACAAGCCAGGAATGTTCTCAAATGAGAAGATTGTTACTGTCAATGCTTGCAACAGGAAAGCGTACTGCTTCTTCACATTTGACCATGAATTGCAGATTATTGACAGCACAAACGCATTGATTAAGGTGTTTGGAATCTGCGCAAAGGAAGCTGATAAAGCAGTTATAATGCTCAGGGAAGAAGGCAATCCGCGCTACTTCACAGTGCCTTTGGATGACCTTATTGAAAGGGATGCGCAACAACAAAATATTTAAATGCCTGAATATTGTAAAAATACAATGACACACTGCAACAGATGCGATTCAGAGTTTGACAATTACTTCAATGGCATGCACTGGTGTCCTGCCTGCGGCAAACAGTTTGCATATGACGAGAATGCGCTGAAAGGGATGCAAAAGAAGGAATAGTTCTGGAAAAGTATATAAAGCTGGCAGGAATAATGCCTGCTATGAAACTGAGATATGCTGTTCCTTTGATGCTTGGGCTTGCCGGCTGCGGCGAGGAAAACCTGAGAAAGCCGCTTGATGTCAAGATACTTAATATAGAGACAGAGGCGTGCGGAAACCAGCCAATGGTTATACTGCATGATAGGGGTTATATGGTAAAGTGCGGTGAATTCTATTTCATACATGATGAGGATGAAAAGTGCATTAATCTTCTAACCGATGAAATTCCCGAAATAAGGCAGCTTTGGCAGGACTTTGGCTGCGATGACATAATTGACTCATGGTATTTGTTTGCTTACAGCGAGGCAACAGGGAGTTATATCTATGCAGCTGACAGCGCGCCTGCAGGGCCTTTGGAGACAAGCGCTTACTTTAAGGTTCTTGGGAAAATAGGGCAGAAGGCATGCGGCGAATATTGGGATAGCTGGCGGTAAGCATAAGTCTTATAAAGCAGGACAGGATTTCCCATTCAAAAGGCGGCAAAACCGCTTGGAGGTAAATAAAAATGAACAAGACACTGGCAGCAATAGTATTAGGCATGGGCGTTTTAGGCGCGGGATGTAGATTGGATGAAACAGGGAGGATATATAGTTATTATGCGCCTATCGAGACAGCAGCAGAAGCAGCAGGATGGAATTATGTGAATTGGGACTGTGGAAGTTACGGCAAAAATCCGGAGCCCTGCGAGCAATTATCATCTTTTCCAGGAAAAGAAACACTATTACTTCCGATTAACGGGGTAAAAGAGAACAACGTTGTTTCCGGCAATATGTGCTGCTTAGGAGATATAGAAGACAGCAATTTCTGGGTTGACTATTGCATACTTTTAGAATAAAAACAAAAATACTAGGAGGCAAATAAAATGAAAACAATAAAAGCAATTTTAGGCGCAAGCTTCCTTGCTGTTGTATTAGGCGCTGGATGCAGAGCATCTGTTGAAGATATAGCAGAGTATACAGCAGTACACAAGTATAACTGGGGATATGCAGAAAACAAGGGCATTGAAAATAATGCTGAGTGCAAACAGAAGTACCCTGGATTTGAAATGCAGGCAGTTTTATTAAAGGGCCTGAATGAAGAAGGAAAAGTGGATGAAGGGACCATGTGCTGCATAACAGAAGAAGAATTGTTTGGAATAGATACGCATACAAAATACTGTTCATTCCTATAACAGAATTTTACATCTTCTTTTTTAATTCTTTTTTCATGCCTTCTATTGATTCATTAACCTTTTCAATGCTTTCCCTTAATTCCCGCAGCATTTCAAGAAACTTGTCATCTGATTCCATATTCACTCCGGCATGCCATGCTTACCTCTTAAAGGCACAAAGCGGAAATACCCCAAGTCCGCCTTATCCACACTATTCTTATGTTTTACAACTTTAATAAGCTTCTGCACACCACTGCCAACAGGGATAACCATTATCCCATTAACCTTTAATTGCTCAATAAGGGGCTTTGGTATTAAAGGGGCAGCAGCAGTCACAATAATCCTGTCGTAAGGCGCTTTCTCCTTATATCCTTCAGAGCCGTCTGAGTGTATGACTTCAACATTCGCAATATGCTCTTTTTCCAGATTAGTTTTTGCAAAATCAGCAAGCTCTGGTATTATTTCAGTTGTATACAGCTTGCCTTTAGCCCCTATAACCTTAGCAATAATCGCAGCCTGATAGCCAGAGCCAGAGCCAATCTCAAGAACCTTCATCCCCTTCTTTAATTCCAAGGCCTGCGTCATCATCATCACAGTTGAAGGCTGAGATATTGTCTGTCCGCAGATAATAGGCAGTGCAACATCCTCATATGCATAAGCATCTGTCCCTTTTACCATAAAATGCTTTCTTTCAACAGCCATGAAAGCAGCCAATGCATTCTTATCTTTAAGAAGCCCTGACTTTTTCCAGAAATCCACTAAATCCCTTTTTGAAGGCATTACTTGTACCTGTTTTTAATCCCAAGCAAATCATGCAGCCCTGTCTTGCCTGCTATCTCTGACACGCCTGCAGCTGCCAAAGCCAATGCAAGCCCTGTCTTGAAATCAGTCACTTCAACAAGCAGCCCAATCCCAAGCCCTGCAAGCGAGCATTCAATCAATGTTATGACAAACTTCATTGGAATAAACCTTGTTTTTGGGGCTTTGACTTTCTTGTACATAAATCCAAGGCAGGCTCTTAAGAATCCGCCTGCCAGCCCAATAATCATCCCCAATGATGCAGGTGTCATGGAATTAAAGTGTGCTTAAGCGTATATAAAAGTTGTTATTTTTGCAGTATCCTGCGTATGTGGAAAGCTTAGAGGGCGGCTCTAAGCTCTGTAAAGGGATTTAAGCCCTTTTGCTTCCATGTTGTGATTAGGCTCATAATAGTTTCATTGGCTGTTATTCCTTTTTCATTCCTCAGGC
>Ga0180009_10005530_pt1 | contig 13530 bp, 12 predicted proteins | sample OS_PC_MetaG_FD_123537 | JGI IMG/M metagenome (GOLD analysis project Ga0180009, IMG submission 123537) | Groundwater microbial communities from the Aspo Hard Rock Laboratory (HRL) deep subsurface site, Sweden - OS_PC_MetaG | ecosystem: Environmental > Aquatic > Deep subsurface > Groundwater... | reverse complement strand
TTGTCCCAGTCTTTGCATTTCCAGAGCTCTGTTCCTGAAGCAATGCTGGTTATTGTTCCTTCTGTATAATCAAGAGAAGATGTGTCTATGAAGAAAGAGTTGATTACTTTTTTGCCTTTGAAGCTGGTTTCTATCTCATTTCTTTTTATGTCTATTTCATCAAGGTCAAAGTTTTCTTCTTGAGTTGAGGTTGCTTTGAGATTATTGAACTGAATTTTTTGTATATTTGCTTTGTTTGGATAAATTTCTATGTTGTAAGTATCATAAGTCTCATCATCATTTGTTATTTGTTTGATAACACGCCCGCTGCTTTCTTTTTTTGGCCTCTCTTGTCATTTAAGTTGAGTGTGAAAGGCAGCTTTTCTTCTGGAAGAGGAGTTGTAATTGGGGGTATAAGTTCTGTTATGATATTCTCTTGTTCTGGAATTGGTTTATCCTGATCAAATATTTCTTCTGTGACAATAAATTCTGTTGTTGCTATTGGCTTGAAGTCTTTTCTTAGTTCTATTCTGTAATTGCCGGGTTCTTGAGGTATGAATGGCAAGGGACTGTTTATTATGTCGAGGTATTTGAAAACTTCTGTTTCTGAGATGACTGCCAGTTCAAAGTCGCCTGTTGTAGTCGCTTGTGACTGCTCAGAAACATTTGATTCTGTTGTAGTGATGTATATGAGAACTGGCTCATTCACAAGATATTCTGTTTTGTCTGTTGTGAGAATGTTTTCATTTACTAAATAATATTTGAGCACAGTAAAGCTTACTTCATCTATCAGATTGCCATTGTCACTCAGCCTGACAATATAATCTCCTGATTCTCTTGCATAAAATTCCAGTTCTTGTTCCAGCTCTCCTGAGTATTTGTACACATTTTCTTCTGATAAAATGGTTAAGGAGATGTTTTCTGTTATGTTTGTGATTTTAATCTTGACTATGTCATCCAGGCCGTAGATGCTTTTGTCAAGGGCTATGCTTTGTGCTGATGTGAATGGCAGTAGGAGTATTAATAAAAATAAAAAAGAAGCTGCGCCCTTCCAGAAAGTTTTCCACGCTGAGCTAGAGCGGACGCAGCCCTTAATTGAAAAAACATGATGTTTATTATTTGATTTGTTAGTTGATGAATTAGACGAGAAATTGGATGTTAAATTGGAAAATAGTCTTATGATAAGATTGAAAAATAGAAATGTGATTTTGTATTTAGCTATATCTTTAGATTTATCTCTTAACATTCTGCTCAACGTGGAAATTTATAAATTTATAATAAGAGCAAGTAAAAAATTACTCACCCGCACCCTTTGATATGAATTCTGGAATTTGGAGTTTAAAAACTTTACTTAAATTATTGTTTCTCTGGATAATTAATAACAATTGATTATTCTATATGCTGTGATAATATCGAAAGATTAAAAAACCAAAGAGTTAATAATTGATAATAGATAGTTTAAATAGTATTATTTAAAATATTATATGAAAAGAGGGTGAGGATGGTTAAAAAGAAGAGTTCTGAGAATAGTGAGATTGTGAAGCAACATGATTTACCCTTGTTTCTCTTAAATCAAATTCATGAAGCTATTATAGTCACAGACTTAGTAGGTAGAATCACTTATTGGAATAAGGCTGCTGAAAAGCTTTACGGGTGGAAAGCCAAAGAAGTTCTTGGTAAAAATGTTTTAACACTTTCAACTTCTGTGAGCCATGTGAAATTAGGACAGCAGATTGTGAAGATTCTAAAATCCCGGAGTTTTTGGGAAGGCGAGTACCTTGCAAAAGGAAAAGATGGTAAAGAGTTTTTTAGTTATGTTAATGTTAGTGTGTTTAAGGATTCTAAAGGCAAGAGAAAAGGTTTGGTTGCGGTTTGTAGGAATATTTCTGAGCAGAAGAAATCAGAAGATGAAATGCGGAAGCAAAAGGAAACTGCGGATAGATATTTTAATATTGCTGGTGTTATGCTCATTGCAATTGATACTAAAGGAAAAGTAACGCGTATTAACAAAAAAGGCTGCGAGATTTTAGGATATAAAAAAGAAGAGATTGTTGGCAAGAATTGGTTTGATAATTTTCTTCCAATAAGATTAAGAAAACAAGTGAAAGAGATTTCTAAGCAAATACTTGCTGGTAAAATTAAGCCTTTAGAGTATTATGAGAATCCTGTCTTGACGAAAAGTGGTCAGGAGAGACTTATTGCGTGGCATAATATTGAAATGAAAGATGCAAAAGGGAAGATTATCGGTCATTTGAGTTCAGGAGGAGATATTACTAAGAGGAAAAAAACAGCGGAGAAATATAGGATTTTGTTTGATTCTTCTAGGGATGCTATTATGACTCTTGCTCCTCCGTCATGGAGGTTTACTTCTGGTAATAGAGCTACTGTTGAGATGTTTAGGACTAAGGATGAGAAGCAGTTTGTTTCGTTGGGTCCAGGAGATGTTTCTCCTGAGTATCAGCCTGATGGTCAGTTGTCTTCTGATAAAGCTAAGGCTATGATTATGAAAGCTATGAAGGAGGGTTCTAATTTTTTTGAGTGGACTCATAAGAGGTATAAGGGTGAAAGTTTTCCTGCGACTGTTTTGCTTACTAGAATGAAGTTGGAGGGTAAACAATTGCTGCAAGCAACAGTTAGAGATATTACCGAGCAAAAGAAAGAACACCAAGAACTCTTAAAAGCATATCAATCCAGGTCTGATTTGATTGAGAATGCTCCTTTTGGCGTTATTACTCTTAATAATAAGGGAATTGTTGAATATATTAATCCGGCGATGCTGATGATATCTGGCAGTGATGCAAAGAAATTTATTGGCTTGAATTTATTGAAACTTTCTACTTATGTTAAGATTGGTTTGTCTGAAAAAATTAAAGAATGTCTTAAAGGCAAACCTTTTTTCATAGAAACTGTTGAATATATTTCAAGTTTTGGCAAGAAAAGAAGCGTGAGGAATTTTACTGGCTTGCCTATCAGAGATAAGACTGGGAAAATAGAGCAAGTCACGCTTTTTGTAGAGGATATAACTAAGGTGAAAGAAGCTGAAGCATCTATGAAGCAAAGAACAGAAGAGCTTGAGAGATTCCAGAAAATGGCTGTTGGAAGGGAGCTTGTTATGGTCGAACTTAAGAAGAAAATTAAGGAGTTGGAAGAGAAGTTAATAAGTAGTTAATAAGTAGGAACCTAATAAATCGTCCAGTTGAATGGATGATTTCAATCAAAATAGTCCAATTTGATGGAAACTTTTATAAATGGGTGTGAATAACTCTCAAAGATGGTATTTGAAAACCTGAAAGAATGGAACATTTGGTGGGCCAAAGGGAATATTAAGGACTTATCTGGAATTAATAGAGAAAAAACCAAAGAAATAACTAATTTACTTTCCCTGAAACAAATAAAAACTCTTGCAGGTATCAGAAGAAGCGGTAAATCTACTATTTTATATCAAATAATTGAGAAACTCTTAACCAAAGCAAAGCCAGAGAATATACTATTTATAAATATGGAAGATGAGGCTTTGTTAGAAGCAGATTTTGATAAAATAATTGAGTCATATTTTGAAAATGTTTTTCCAGAGGGAGGAATTTATTTATTCATAGATGAAATTCAACATAGAAATAAGTGGGAATTCTGGGTTAAAACCCAATATGATTTAAAAAAATTTAAACAGATATTCATTTCAGGTTCTTCCTCATCTCTGCTATTATCAGATTATGCTTCTTTATTGACTGGAAGGCAGTTAAGCTTCTTGATTACTCCGCTGAGTTTTAAAGAATTTTTAAGCTTTAAAAAATTTGATTACAACTTAAAGTTTATTACAAAAAGGCAGAAAGCAAAAATCAAGGCTTTATTAAAAGAATATCTTATGTATGGGGGCTTTCCGGAAGTGGTGCTGGAAAAAGAGAAGCATAGAATTTTAGTAGAGTATTATAATAACATTATTGATAAGGATATTATTGCAAGATATAACCTGGAAGAAAGGAAAGTAAAAGATTTAGCAAGGTACATTCTTTCAAACATATCATCTTTACATAGCTACAAAAGATTAGCATCTTTGGTTAGTTTATCACCTACTACAGTAACATCCTACTTAAATTATATAGAAAATGCATTTCTTATAACTCAGGTTCCAATTTTCTCTTATAAAATAAAAGACCACTTACAATATCCAAGAAAAATTTATTGTGCTGATGTTGGTTTAGCAAATATCATCGCCTTTCAATTTAGTTCAAATCTTGGAAAATTATACGAGAATCTTGTTTTTCTCGAATTAAAAAGGAAGAATAATGAGATTTATTATTGGAAATCAAAGCAGCAGGAAGAAGTAGACTTTGTGATAAAGAAAGGGTTGAAGATTAAAGAACTAATTCAGGTTTGTTATAACCTTAATAACCAAGATGTTAAAAAAAGAGAAATAAAAGCCTTGCTTAAAGCAATGAATGCGTTTAAAATAAAAAAAGGGTTAATAATAACAGATGATTTCTCTGGTGAGGAGGAATTTGATAATAAGAAAATAATATTTAAGCCATTGTGGTTATGGTTACTTCAAGGTTGATGAGCTTGAGAAATTCCAGAAGATGTCTGTTGGCAGAGAGCTTCGAATGGTTGAGTTGAAGAAGAAGATTGCTGAGTTGGAAAAGCAGTTGGAAAGTAAACAAAAACAATAAATTTAGCTAATTTAACAAAAGCTTTATAAAGTACTGATAACATAAACTTATCAATCGATAACAAAAAGATATCAAAATGAATACTAAGCTAAAACTGATAACGGTGCTGGACGAGCATAAGAGAGGCGTACATCTTAGAGAATTGTCAAGACAGGTAAAAACAGGGCTTCCAAACATAGTGAGGAATGTAAGCATTCTTGAAAAAGAAGGTGTTGTCATGAAACAAAAAGACGGCAACTTAGTAAAGGTTATGCTAAAACAAGGTCAGAAAACAACAGCATACTTAAAACAGGTAAACACTGAGAAATTTCTTTCCCTGCCAAAAAAGGTGCAATACGCAGTCCAGGACTTAATAAATGATCTTGATGTAAAACCATTATTAACATTAATATTCGGTTCTTATGCAAAAGGCAGCTACACATCTGTTTCTGATATAGACATCCTATTAGTGTTTCAAAAAGTGGAAGATGAAAAACAAATAAAGAATTCTGCAAAAAAAATTAGTATGAGAACCAATACTCTGCTCAGTCCCATATATTTGGATTATAAGAATTTTGAAACCAATTTTTTGGACAAAGAGCATGATTTTTCAAAAGAAATAAGGCGCCAAGTAATAATTATGTCTGGCGTGGAGTTATACTATTCTTTATTATGGAGGTTTCTGAAGTGAAAATTGACATCCAGAGACTGATCGGGAACAAGAATTACTGTGAGAACATATTCAAACATTTCATCAGTATAAATGTTATAAACAAGATTGAGCCTGAATTATTTGGCAGGCATCTTAACAAAGCACTGCACAACCTGGAATTTGCGAATTTTATATTGCAAGAACACGAGCATTCTATAAAAGAGAAGCTAAAAGGAAAGTCGTTTTATGATTGGTGCGTCACAATATTTTATTATTCTATTTATCATGCTTCGCTCGCTTTAATATCCAGATTAGGTTATGAATCAAAGAATCATCTTGCAACAATAACTACACTCATACTATTTTATTATCATAAAGACAATATACTTGAAAAAAAGGAGATAGAGTTCATAATTGAAAAGATGCATCTTGAAAAAGAAGATATTGACACAATAATTGATTCAAAGAAGTTAAGGGAGGAAGCGTGCTACGGCGCAGACAAATCTTTTGAATTGTTACAGGCAAAAAATATGCAGAAGCAGACAGCAGAATTCATTAATAAGGTCAGGGGAGTGCTGGAAGAATAAGAGTTGAAGAAGAATATTGCTGAGTTGGAAAAGCAGTTGAAAAAGAAGTGAAAAAATAAATTTAGCTGATTTAACGAAAGCTTTATAAACAAACTAACTATTATTTATGTTATTGGAATTTTAGCAGGGTTAAAATGTATATAAATAGGTTTTTGGAAAAAGACTTGAAAAAGTATCTTAACAAGAAAGAGATAGTCGCAGTTATAGGAGCAAGACAGTGCGGAAAAACCACCTTGCTGAAACACATATTCAAAAACCTTAAAAACGCGCTCTTTCTGGATTTTGAAGACAGGGAAACCCTTGAATTATTCAACCATGACATTAAATCATTCATAGACCTGTATGTTAAGAAATATAACTACCTGTTCATTGACGAGTTCCAATACGCAACTAAAGGCGGAAAAAACCTGAAATACATCTATGATAACTACAAAACCAAGCTTATAATCTCTGGCTCATCTGCGAGTGCCTTGTCAATACAAAGCATAAAACACCTGGTTGGAAGAATATTTGTATTTAATTTGTACCCATTCTCATTTGAAGAATACCTTAGTTATAAGGAACCAGCAATATATAAGGACATCTACCTGAAAAGAAAGCTAACCCCTCAGATAATACAAAAAATCCTGCCTCATTTTAACGAATTCTGCATATTTGGAGGCTATCCTCGAATCGTGCTGAGCAAAGACAAAAAAGAAAAGCAAACAGTGCTAAGAAACATCTATAATACCTACTTTCTGAAGGAAATCAAAGAAATCCTGAACCTTCCAGATGATTACAAGCTAAGCAAATTAATAAAAGCCCTTGCCCTGCAGGTTGGAAATATCATAAATTATAACGAGCTGTCAGACATCACTGGCTTTAAGCATAATGACTTATTAGAGTATATGAACATACTTGAAAAAACATTTGTGTGTTTGAGAAGCACGCCTTATTACACCAATAAAAGAACAGAGCTTGTAAAAGCTCCTAAAATATTTTTTTTAGATAATGGATTCAGGAACACAGTCTTAAAGAACTTTGTGCCCATCAAGAACAGGCAGGATAAAGGTGCGCTGTATGAGAACTTTGCTGCTTCTGAGATTGCTAAGAAAGGGCATGAATTAAAATACTGGAGGACAAAGTCCAAGGCAGAAGTAGATTTTGTACTTGAAAAAGAATCAGGCATTTTTCCAATTGAAGTCAAATCTGGATTGAAAAATCCAAGATTCACCAAGTCATTCCTTAGTTTCCTTAATAAATATAAGCCTGAGGACGCGTTGATTGTTTCCGAACAAATATCTGGAAGAAAAAACAAGGTCAGATTCAGGCCCATATTTTCAATAAGTAAGCAGGTTTGATGAATAAGTTTGAGAAGCCAGACGAGATGAATAAATTAAGATAAATAATGCTGTTGAGTTAGAGAAGAAGACTAAAAAAGACTTAAAGAGTTAAAAAAGAGGATGGTTGAGCTGAAAAAGAAGATTGCTGAGCTGGAAAAGCAGTTGGGAAAGAAGTGAAAATTGATTGGTGTTATAATTACCAATAAAATGGTAAAATATTTAAATAAAAACGATTTAGTACCAATAAAATGGTAAAACTTGATATTTTGTTCAGAGAACACAAAATTAGCAGGATTAAAGAGACAGAGCTAGAAAGATATACTGATTTTTTCACTAATTCTTATAAAGATAACCTTATGCATGCAAAAGCCAATGTTAATGAATTTCCCAGATGGAGCATAATCTCAGGATACTATGCTATGCATGATATTTCCAAATTACTGATTGCTAAGGTTTATAGATTAAAAATAGAACAAGAAGTACATGCAACAACAATCAAGGTTCTTAGAGAGCTAATTAAGGATAAGGAAACCTTGAAGTTGATAGAGGCAGGCTATGAACAATTTAAGAATTTGGCAAATGAATTAAGCGATGCGAAGAAGGAAAGAGTGAAGGTACAATATTATACAGGAACAGATTTCATTAGAAAAAAATATGAGCGGATGGCAAAGGAATTTATGAGTGATGCAGATATTTATCTGGAGAAAATAAGAAAAATTATGGAAAAATGATAACCGCAATTTTTGATAAGAACATAGTAAAAATTTTAACCTTGGTTTCCATTAGCTCAGGTTCTAAATTTCAAAGAAAAGAGATTAAGGATAAGCTTATAATAAATAATGTTCCTTTAGATAAGGCATTAAGCACGCTGGTTAAGACAGGAATATTAAAACAAGAAAAAAGATTATACTCTATGAATTTTGAGTATAAGCATGCTAATGAAATTTTAAGAATAATAAAAAGTGAACACATAAGATTCAAGGAAGTTCCATTAAAGGTATACTTTGCATTGATAGATTCAAGTGCATCTTTATCCCAAATACAAGGAATACATAAAGCTTATCTTTTTGGCTCCTATGCCAAACTGATATATACTGATAAATCTGACGTGGATATTGCTATTTTTTTTGACCAAGAAAGCAGTAAATTAAAGAAATTAGTTAATCAGGCAATTCACAAAATTGAAAAAAAATATAGTAAAAATATAGAAACACATTATTTTAATAAAAAGGATTTAAAGAAGAAAGACCCTCTTATTAAGGAGATATTAAGGAATAATGTGGTCTTGTTTTGAATTTAAAGAAAAAGGAACTGTTTTGTATAAAAAATGAAATTAGCAAAAAAGAGGTGTTTTGTATTTCTATTTTTAGTTATGTTCCTATTTTCATCTATTCCTGTAATGGCTCAGGAGCAGAAATCAACCTTTGCAGAGGATTCTATCAAGCAGAAAGCAATTGATGTTGCTAGGCAGATTGAAATTTATTTGCACTCTTACCCTGATAAGACTTTGAAAGATTTGCAGGATGATGCTTACTTTCAGGAGATTGCTGTTCAGCCTGTTGGCAAGACAGGTTACACTGCAATAACTGATTATGAAACTTTGACATGCCGGTTTCATAAGAACCCTGCTATTGTAGATGTTGACTTAAGTAATCTGGCTGAAAAACTTCCTGGTTTTTGGGGTGTTATGTCCAGAACTAATGGCGGTGTTGAAGCTGACGGTGTTTATGATTGGGAAGAGGCTGATGGAAGCATAAAACAGAAGTACATGTATATTGCTATTGTGAATGCAAAAACTGCGGATGATGTTGGTCTGCATATTGCTGCTACTACTTATCTTGATGAATATGAAGAAAAATCAATCTTTTCTAAAGAAGAGGAAAAAGAAAAAGAACTTTTTAACCTAAATTATATTTATTTAATTATTGCAGTTGTTGGTCTTTTAATTTATTTGTTCTGTTTGTTTTCTATTAAAAAAGAGGAATCAAACAAGTCTTTAAAATTCAATTTCATTATGTTTATTGTCTCTGCAATGCTTCTTCTTGTGACTTATGTTGTCAGATTGCATGTTTTTAATTTAAGCACATCCCTTTATTTAATGCGTCTTGTTATTGTCTTTGTTTATCTTTTTGTTTTTTACTATATGCTTTCTGCGTTTGCTGTTGCAAAGCATGAAATCAAAAAACCTGTTTTGTTGGTGATTTATCTTGTCAGCCTTGTTGTTGCTGTGCTGGTCATGTTTACAAAACTGTTTGTCAAAGAAGCAATTATTAATCCTGATGTCATGGCAAAATATGGCACTATTGCGCTTAATCAGGGAATTTTGTTTCCAGTGGCATTACTGGTGCTTGTCGTGTATGTTGTGATTTCTTTTGCTGTTTTGTTAATAGGGCATATTGCAAGAAAAGATAAAAAACTGAAATTCTTTATTTTGGCTTTTCTGTTGTCAGCACTAATGGTTATTCCACACGCATTATCCACACTTGTGTTTAATGCCAGAAACCCAATTATCCCGCTAATTTTTCCCATAATTATGGCAGGTCTCTTTGCAGGGGCTTTATTTAAGTTTGGTTTTTTAAAGCAAAAAACAACCACTGCATTAATCATACTAACCATATTTGCTGTGTTGCTTATCGGAATATTTTTGTTGAATGCATATTTTACATCAGAGAATATGAAAGCACAAGCACAGAAGTCTATGTATAATTCTTTGACTGCTGTGGCTGTGTCAAAAGCAAATCATATTGGAGCAATTCTTGAATCTTACGAAGAAAGGTCTAATCTGCTTACAAGTAAATTAGGGCTGCGTATTCATTTAAAAAATTATCTTGATACTGGTGATGAGGCATATAAAGAGGATATAAGAAATAATATAAAAGAGGTTTTGATTGCTGAGTCTGATATTAAAAGAATTAGTATTGTAGGTTTGGATGGACAGGTTATATCTTCTACTGAGAGTGATTTTGAAGGGAAAGATGTATCTGATAATGATTTTTTTATAAATGGAAAAAAAAGGGCTTATATTTCTGAATTTGTTGTTGAGAAAAGTGAGCCAGTAATTCATGTTTCAGGACCATTAATTTTAGATGGAGAATTAATAGGCGTGGTGGTTGCAGCGTTCGAGGGAAGGAGTATAACTAATATTATGCAAGACGCTTCTGGTTTAGGAGAAACAGTAGTGAGTTATTTGATAAATAAGGAAAGCTATATAATTTCACATTCAAGATTTATAGAAGATGCGTTATTAAAGCAGAAAGTTGACACAATTAATTCAAGAAATTGTCTTTCAATGGAGACTCACCCGGGAGAGCATATAGATCATGATGCTGTGTCTGTTTTTTCTGATTACAGAGGGGTGCCTGTTTTTAGAACTCATGTTTATATCCCTGAAATGCAGTGGTGCTTATTGGTAGAGATTGAAGAAGAAGAATTTATTTCTGAAGTATCAAAAACTGTAGTGAATATGTGGTTATTTACATTTGTATCAATTATATCAATTATTATTGTTGGGTTAATCGCTGTAGTTTTACTGACAAAAAACTTAAGAAAAGAAGTATTACTTAAGACAAAAGAAATAAATGTTATTAATATCAATCTTGAGAAAACTGTTAAGCAGAGAACCAATGAACTTGAGAAACTGACTCATGAACTTGAGCATAGGGTTGAACAAAGAACCAAAGAACTGAATAAGAAAATCAGCGAGCTTGAAGACACTCGAACAGCTATCCTGAACATTCTTGAGGATGTTAATCTTTCCAAGGAAGAGCTTGAGAAATCCCAAAAAGAGATTTTGAAAATCAACCAGGACATTAAAAAAACTAACATTGAGCTTCAGAAAATGGACAAGACCAAGACTGAGTTCATCTCTGTCACTGCTCATGAACTTAAGACCCCTCTTACTTCTATTCATGGCTTTGCAAGTCTGCTGCAGAACAAGAAGATTCTTGAGAACAAAAAGCAAAGGGAATATTATCTGAGTATTATTATGGAGGATGCAGACAGGCTGAAAAAGCTTATCAATGATATTCTTGATTTGTCAAGGCTTGACCTTGGCACTATGAAGTTCATGTTTGAAGAGATAAATGTGCGAGATGCGCTGAAGTCTCTTGTCAAGGAGTTATATATTGCTGCCAGCAAAAAAGGCCTTGTGCTCAAAGCTGATGCTGCTTCTAATGTTCCAAATATCATTAATGCTGATAAGAGCAGGCTTATACAAGTTTTGGCTAATCTTGTGAATAATGCTATTAATTATTCGCCTAAAAAAGGCAGCAGGATAATTGTTTCTGCGTCACGTAAAGGAAGCAAGGTTATGTTTTCTGTCAAAGACACAGGTACAGGCATTCCAAAGAATAGCCTGAACAAAATTTTCAGGAGATTTTATCAGGTTGACTCATCTTATACAAGAAAGGTTGGCGGAACAGGACTTGGCTTGGCTATCTGTAAAGGAATTGTTGAGGCCATGGGCGGCAAGTTATGGGTTACTTCAACTATTGGCAGAGGATCCACATTTTACTTTACAGTTCCCATTCATAGCAAGATGAGCGGAGAAGAAGATTTGCAATTGTTTAAAAAAGATAAGAAAAGATTTAAATAACTTAATTTAGAATTGATTAAGCGATTTCAGTCTTATTTATCGCCTATGACTTTTTTTATTCTGAACACAAATTCATCATTGTCAAAAGGCTTGGTTATGTAGTCGTTAACATCCATGTTTTTGAGAGTATCTTTTCCAACTTCTGAGAATCTGGCCACTGTTACAAAGATTATTTTTAGGTTCTTGGTTTTTGGGTTTTTTCTGATTTTTTCACAGGTTTCCCTTCCGCTCATGCCAGGCATCATCATGTCAAGAATAATAAGGTCTGGCTTGTTTTTTTCCAGCATCTTAACGCCATCTTCGCCGTTGAAAGCACTGATTATCTTGTATCCTTCTGCTGCAAGAATTGCTTTTTCAAGCTCCACCATATGTGGTTCGTCATCCACAATTAGAATTGTTTTTGCCATTAATTTCACTCACACCTTAGTATTTTAATAATCTTTTAATATCCTTTGAATATTATATTAATATTATTTTATTCTATTTCAAATGTCTTATCTGCAAATAGGTTAAGGTCATTTATTAATTTTTTGCTTTCTTTTGCATAAATGCCCTTTTCTTCAAGAATAACAAATATTTTATTGATGTCCTTTTGGTGCTCATCAGTTATTAATTCGTGTGTAAACCTGACAATGTCAAATGTTTTTTTGATATATGAGTAGGGTTGATATTGTATCAAATATGGCTGCTGTACACTCGTTTTTTTTCACAGCTTTTTGAATTGTTTTCTTTATATCCTTTAGGTTTTCAAGTCCCTGTACAAAATAGCAATTATTTACTGGCTTTAGCTTGTAATGAGGACTGCTTACAGTATCCACAAATGTGAAGTTGTCATGATTGATTCTCTGGTTTTTTAAGTTGTCTATGACTTCAGCATATGGTTTTGAAAGGCAGACATAGCAAATGTTTGTGCAATGGTCTTGCACTCTTTTTATTACCTTGTTTGTTTTTTCAGAGAAATCATTGTTTTTTAATAAGAAAATAGCTAATCTATTTTGTGTCTTATCTAGGCACCTTACCATTTTCATCACATTGTTTGCATGAGTTTATGTCTTGTGTATGTTCTGTTTGTGTTGCACTTCATGCTTCTATTTCTTTTTCTCTTGCTAAGTTTACTGTGTGTTTAATTTTCTTGATTTCCTGAAAATCATTCTTGTTAACAACATAAATAAATATAGCTTTGCTAGGGGTATCTATTCTTTGGCAGCTAACAGGTTCGTATATTTGCAGGTCTTTTCGTAAGCTTCGGGGGATTAGAAAATATTTTGTTGCTTCGTTTTTTCCTCTGCGGGATATGTTTGTTTTTAAATCAGCAATTTTTTCAGAAAATACATGTATATTATCAATTTCCCCTTTTAATTGCACTAGTTCTTCGTAGTTAAGTTCTGTTTCAATGATGACTTTTTCATCTTCTCTTCTTGAACTAATTATGCTTCCCATAATATCACCCTAATTACCTTTGTATTATTACTTCTATATTATTTTTCGGATAAATTTTGTACTTTTTTGACCAAATCAATACGTTATGGATAAATTATGATAAATACATTATATATAGATTTTTATCACATTATGTATATGTATGTATTTTAGAAAGATATTTAAATAAAATCAGGTTTTGCTTTTTTAGGGGAAACTTGAGAGGTGATTGAAAATCAAAAGAAAAGTTATTCTGCACGGGCCATCTACACTAACAGTTTCTTTGCCTTCAAAATGGGTAAAGGGCAATAACATAAAAAAAGGAGACGAGATT
>Ga0180009_10005529_pt1 | contig 13530 bp, 9 predicted proteins | sample OS_PC_MetaG_FD_123537 | JGI IMG/M metagenome (GOLD analysis project Ga0180009, IMG submission 123537) | Groundwater microbial communities from the Aspo Hard Rock Laboratory (HRL) deep subsurface site, Sweden - OS_PC_MetaG | ecosystem: Environmental > Aquatic > Deep subsurface > Groundwater... | reverse complement strand
GGTCAAGGTTGTTGTAGGCACACATCCGATACCGAAAAAGTATCTTGATATGCACACTTCGCTTGGGACATGGGAAAACTCCGCATGGAAGTCAATTATCGCACCGACCATGACTGATGAAGTGACCCGTGCAAGTTACGATTAGAAATAATAACCTGAGCCCCGGTTAAACCTATTGATGAACGGAACCGGGTTCGGCGTGCGCCTTTTGTGCGATCTTATACAAAAACTTTAAAAATTCAAGCTCCCCGCTTTTTTGTCGCAATATTTTAATAATATTGACAAACATGCCGATTTCATGACATTTTGCTCCATGTTTCCGTAATGCTTATAATTCCTCAATGAGTGGTTCAGGAGAAAAACTGAGCATGGATAACCTATTTTTCGAACGCCCTATCCTTAATTCTCCTTATAAATACCCGGCGCGTTACTGGGAGCTTGATAAGCAGGGCCAACCCACACAACATATTATCGAAAGCCGCCGCCGCGCAGAGTTCATCACGCCGATTCCAAAGCCCAGGAAACGCAAAGGCGCAGCCGAAAAAATCTCGAAGGCACCAGTCACGGTATCAGAACCGACCCAGTCGGCGACCCAGTGGAGCGGTTGCTGGCTTGCTTGCTACAAGCGGAAATGTCTGCCGGGGAACTGCGATCTGCGATAGGAATCAAGCATCGCCCGACCTTCAGGACAAACTATCTGCATCCCGCATTGGCGGCCGGGTGGATCAAGTACACGCTCCCCGAAAAACCCCATAGCCGGTTGCAGAAGTACCGGTTGACCCCGGCAGGGGAAGAGACTCTGAAAAAATACGCCGGAAACGCGCCAAATGCGCCGTCGTATGGGTCGAGAGGGCAAAGCCTGCTAAGGGGAAAAACGAGAACGGATAAGAAGGAGACATGGGTTCAGGGAACCCCCAAACTGGACACAAAGTGGACAAACAGGACATTAAAGGGCTCATAAATGGTTCAAATGGCTCAGGAGAACCCGTCATGAACCCGCCAAACCCGTCACAAAAGGGCACCAAAGGGGCAAAAGGGGCAGGACAGCACCGTAATATGAAACATATGGGATAGTAAGGATAAAAACTATGGCCAAGAAACCAAACAGACTGACTGTCGAAACCCTCAAGCACGAGAAAGCCACCCGAAAAAACATTCCCATGGCCGAATACCAGTCGGTCATGAAGAAGGATGAACAAACCCCCATCCGCGTCACCCTGGAGCGTGAACAAATAACCCGGTTTTCTATTTAAACCGCAACTCCTCCTTAATATCTCCGAGTAACTTATTCAATTCGTTAGCCGCATTTTCGGGTGGTGAAGTTATGCCGTCGCCTATTTCGATGCGTAAGTGGAATCGCATAGGCAATCCGGATTTTTTCTTGATATCCAGCAGCTTGGGAACAATGTCCCCCAGGTCTTGAATTTGTGCCGGTTCCAGATCGGCTTCTGCACAAAGGACCGAATCAGATGGCGGAGAAGAAGGAGAAGGGGGCGCATCCTGCGGTTTCAGTATTACGGACTGAGCAGAGGGAAAATCGCATGGCCATATCTGTGAGCCTTCCGAAATAGTTAGAAAGCGTGCCTGTAAAGCGCCGCCGATGACATCTTTTATCGTTTTCCAGGGAAGGGTCTTGCTCTCCCTGACAGATAAGGCCGTAGCTATGGATAATCCTGATGCCGCGCCGTCTTTCCATGCTTCCGGCAGATTTTCAGGCAGTATCTCCGCAGCGGCGATGATCGCCGGAGGGGGGCATAGTTTAGCCTTAATATTCAACACACCCGGCGGTATCGGTTCTCCCATGATGCTGGCAGGGCCTGAAATAAGCCACAATGTGCTGTTTTCTATCGCCGCTGTGACTGCCTTTTCCACGACCGCGAGGCCGGCTTTTGGAATATGCATGGACTCCTGGTATCCATCGCGCTCGACCTGAACGACCATAGCACCGTTGAAATAGTCGACCACGGACTTAACTGTGATTTCATCCGCCTTCCATAAGCCGGGCAGTCTATTGGGCGCCAGAAGCGCCGGTGGAATCTCGCCCAGCTCCGCAGCCTCCGGCAGGATGAGTTCAAGCGCTGAGTCATTCAGTGCGTTTTCATCGGGCCGGGCCATCCACCATGTGCGGAAAGTGCCGTCCGGGCGGGTGAGGCGGAGTACAAACGTTCCTCGTTCACAGCCGTCAACCAGTGTACTGATGATGGCGCTGGTTCTCAGCATTTTCGGCAAATGTGGAAGCTGAGCGAATGATCCGGTCAGATCTTTGACCCGACGGAAGGTCTCACCGGGCCGCCAGAGATTATAAGGTCCGTCAGGAAGCAGCGCTTCGGCAGTAATTGCGGTATCCCGCATGCGGGAACGCTCATCTCCTTTGATGATATTAAAATGAGGTTCATCTGTGACGGTAATTTTAAATGCCTGCGCATCATCTTTTTCCGAAACCGTCACGGCAATGCACCAGGCTTGGCTGATAGCAGTGGAGATGTGTCCTCTGGACTTGTCGATGTTGATCTGCAACGTCTGTGCCCTGACCGGATCGACGTTGCCGTCCTTCTGCTGTCTTTTGATGTTATCGCGGACAGACTTCCAGGCAAGGTAGTCCCGCACCCGAGCCATCGCAAGTTCCATGCCGTCTTTTGAGGGTACAACCAGAAGGACAGAGTTCCGATACACCCTCGGTTTATCCGGTCCCGTTGTTTCATCCAGAAACTTCCTTGCATTGGCGCTTGGTTTGCCCGATTCGGATACGGCGCCTGGTCCAAGCACGGCATAATGGAAAATGCCGTCGTCTTCAAGATCCTTGGGTCGTGTCGGCAGAATGTGGACGCGGACTCCAGCCGCTGAAGCCCCGACCGTGAGCGACTTCACCTTGCTGATGTCATCCAGCAACCGGGCGCTGACGATATCGTCCTGAATATTCTTTGCAGCGACGGCGTGCATCTGGTTAAGATTGGGCCGGTTACCGAGCCGCCAGGTACCGGGAATTTGGCCTTCGGCCGGGATGGCATGAATGTCGTCAAGCCAGTAGCTCATCTGCGCCCATCGGGATAGTCCCTTTTCCAGTTCGATCCTGTCCGGTCGGGTGGAACCCAAAAGCGCCAGCAAGTCTCTTGTTTTTGCCGTCTGACCAATGGGCTGGGAATGTAGAAAGGTCGCCACAACAGCCTGCTCAACCTCGCGAAACTTAAGGCCGGGCGATTCTTTCTGGATTTGCCTGGCCTGAAAGAATTCATTATCCAGAATGCCGGTCCACGACTGCTTCTTTCCTTCGGCCTCTTCGGTATCGGCGACTGTAACCATTTCTCTGAGGGACTCCGAAAGTCCATCAACTTCGGGATCATTCATAAATACGGACGAACCGATGAGCGGGCTCTTGTCCCATTTCTCAGCTTCGCGTAAAGCCAGGGCGAAAGTCCGCAATACCCCTCGCGTCCGCTGAAAACGATCAAGCATCGTCCATTTTGAATAGAGAACTTCAGTCAGATCGGGATGGAAGGGATAGCTCTTTAGAAACCGATCTTCAGCCTCAGCGCCCTGCCTGGCCGTCTGCTCGTCCACAGCGGCTATTCCCTTGAGGGCTGCGACGACGTGCTGGCGGAAAGAATCCCTGTCGATTAAGGATTCCGGCTTAAAAAAACGTCGTCGTAACACCTCGGCCACGTCCTCCTTAACCACCGGCTCAACTGCCGCTTCCCTCTGCCGCTGAAAAATATCGTAGATCTGCGCCTTTATTCTCCGTCCCAGCTCATCCTCTGTTGTGGGTTCGCTGGTCAGCAGAGACGCCACAATGCAGCAGCGATCTGCTTTCGTGGCCGCCTGAGTCAGATACTGAAAAAAGTTCACAAGACTCTGAAGCCGAGCGGCATCCTTTCCGACCTTTTCTCTGGCGTACAGGAGCACTTCGTCAATAAGCACGAGTGTTCCCAGATCATTCTTTCCCGGCATTTCCAACAGTTCGGTAAGCAAATTCTCAGCAGGCGCCGTTTCGCGCTCTTCGGCAAGGTTCTTTGCGTGCAGAATTTTCAGTCCGGCATCGCCTGCAAGCTGATAAGCCAACACGCTCCAGGGTTGTTTAAGCGTTCGGGTCTTGCCGTCCGGCGAAGAGATTTTCATCCCTTTTTCCACATCCAGTTTATCGAAGCATAAAGCCGCAATCCGGCATTTGGGCGGCTTCCGTCCGATGTCCTGAATGAACTCCTCCACGGAGGAAAGTTTCGGCAGTTTCTCCGGATCATGGACAAGATGCCACAGGGTGATCAGAGTATGAGTTTTGCCGCCGCCATAGGTCAGCTCCAATTGCCGGACGGCCTTGTCGTTTTTGCCTGCGAGGCGGAGCACTACGTCCCGGACCAAGCGCCGGAGGTTATAAGTAGGATAGGTGAGGGCGAAAAAATGTTCCGGTTCTTCATAAATGGGTCTTTTTCCGCGCTGCATCATAACTTCGTAAAGATCGGCGGCAAACAGATGAAGCGGCAGGTTACCGGAACGCAGATCGTCGCGGAGCTTCACAACTTCGTGCCAGGGTTTCCAAGCCAATTTCGCCATAGGTTACTCCTCCTTATAATCATCTCCTTTAAAAGTGAGACCTCTTTGTTTATCGTCTTTTAAGGTGCCCCTTGCCTGGATGTGGTTGCTGAGAGATTCGAGAAGGGATCTTTCTTCACTCCCGGCAGGCGACAGCTCAATTAGCGACTGCAAAAGCCGTTTGAAGAGTTCCTGCCGCCGCAAACCATTGTCGTCGAGATACTCGTCCAACTTGTACAGGTCTCCTGACTTCCAGAGGTGCATTAGACAGTGGACACGATCAATGAGCGGTACAGGTCTTCCCCCCGGCGCTTCGAATCCTAATGATCGGCCCTTGCGTTGCGCCCAGGTTTTAAGTTTCACTTTGCTGCCCGATTCCTCGTTAGCTTCAGGGTCAATCTCCGCGTCGGCATTCGCCTCTTCGTCATCGGGCTCTTCCGCCGATTTTCCCTTTGTGAACCCGATGAGATCCCATGTGTCGGCCAGTTCTTTATCAGAGACGCCGCAGGAAATAGCGTAAAGGATGCACGCCCCGGCCGGTGCCTCGTCCATGCCGAAATCGTGGCGATGGAGGAGGTAATAGGCCGTCGGTTCGTCGAGACGGTCCCGGCCTGTCTCATCTATGTCGTCACCATAGGCGGCAAAACCATTTCCTGAAAGCACCCGCCCCACGACAAAATCCACGACCATCCGGCGAACGTGGGTGAGAAACTCACTTACCGTCAAAGGTCCGGGTTCATTCGCCTTCTTAACGATGGGATGTTTACTATAAGCCTCTAACGCCGGACCTGTCGCCGCCCAGACGAAATCCGGTCCACGAATACCGGCGTCCCAGAACTCGCGGAGCTTGACACGGATATTCCGGCGCATATCTTCCAATACCTGATTATCCCAACCGGGTCGTGCTATGAAAGGTCTTTGTTTACAAACAAGCCACACTGAAGATGCCAACGATGATGCAGAAGATGCCCGCTGACGGCTTGGCATTTCTGTCTGAATAGGCCAACTGCAAGTTACTACAAATCCGGCACGGATTATTGCCGAAACCAAGGTTTCCCATGCGGTGGGGTTTTTGTGGGCAAATACGCAAACAAATCGGCCACCAACGGCCAGACTTTCTCTGGCGCGAGCAAATGCTTCCGCCATCAGATGCTCATATTTTAACCTTTCTTCTTCACGATTTTTATCTTCACGGATATGTTGAACTACTTCTTTTGTTTTATCAGCGAATCTTTCTTCAAACTCCATGGGTAGTGCAGGTCTAAAGCCTCTTAGCCATGAATAAGAGAAATCAGACAGGTCAGCATAAGATACCGCTTCGTAATATGGCGGATCGGTAATAATCGTGTCAAATTTTACTGAGGATAGACCTTCGACTGCTGATCCTTTCACTACATGAGGTGTTTCTTCAACATTAGCTCCAGAAAGAAGACCGTCAAGAGCAGTGGCAATTCTATCATTACATCTAATATATGATCCGACTGTCGTACCCAGGGGTTGAGCTTCGGCAAAGTCCCAAAGAAGCGATATTGAGAATCGAGAAAATGCATCAGTAAGAGAATCAGCGTCTGATTTCCATCTCGCATTGACACATAAGAAGGACACAAGCCGGTCTAAGCCCAGACAAAGGTAATCGGTAATAGCATTTAGCCAATGAGCCTCATATTCTGTTCGCTGCATAAGGGCATAAGCTTCATGTATTGCCTTGCCGAACTGAGCGATGGCCAACATTTGCCGAGGCGTATACAGATCGCACCACCGTCGAACCCCATAAAGCTGGGCCGAAATCGATCGGGTGCTGCAAGGAGCAAAAGGCCCGGTGATGGTCGCATTAGGCAGATATGTCAACGCTTCCTCAACTTGTGAAGCAGCCTTTTCGGCAAGTGCAATTTCATTCTCTGTAGCGCTTCGGTATTCCTTTGATTTAAGACCTTCCACAACAACAGACGTTAACTGGTAGTTGCTCCGTCCGGCTATGGATTCTATGCGAATATCTTCCATAGTCATTGATGGCAAGCCACAACACGGGCACTTCGTTCCTGACTTCGACATCGTACCGATACCAATACGCTTGTCATGTTCGCGGCGCTGAGCCGGGTTTCCGCCTTTCGTCGGGACGTTTGTCTCGACACCAAAAATAATTCCGGTCTTGTCCGCGTTCGGCTCCATCGTGAGGAGCACGCGTTTCTTTTCTTTTTTGCAGAGCCAGCGGGTCTTGAGAAGCGGAACTACGGATCTGCAATTCTTGCAAGTCACTGTCCGCGCCCAGAGGTAAGCCACGGTTGGTTTGGCTACCCAGCGGGGGTTGCTCTTGACTTTGAGGTATTCCTCACTGAACTCAGCGTTGAGGGCACTAATATCAGCAGTGCCGTCCTGCCGGAGCGGTACAAGCTGCATGGGTTGTTTTTCGTAGGGCTTTGGAATGTTTTTTTCTATGGGTTCAAAGTCCGCATAAGTCGGGTAGAATCGTGCAAGTTCCTTTCGGGCGTGGTCGAGGACCCATCGACCCCAGGCTCGTACATGCCAGGCAAGGTCTGCTTTTGGTATGTGACCGGAATCCGGCTTGTCCCAAAAACCAGGTTGAGCCTTTTCCTTTTCAGTCTGGGCTTTTGTCTTTTTAGTGCGTCCTACAAGGTGCGAATGAATCTTATAGAAGGCCTCCATAAACTCTTCATTCTCCAGAATAAATTCCGGCAGTGGATGAGTCTTTCCCGCCAATTTCTGAGGATATTCGAGTGTGCATTTGAGGATAAACCAGGCAACCGGGTTGATGTCCATGGCTGTTGCCTCGCACCCGAGGCGCATGGCCTCAAGTGGAATCGCTCCGCCGCCGGCGAATGGATCGAGCACCTTCGGCGCCCGTCCGCCATAAGCCTTGCGAATTTCCTGTCGAAACCACTCCATGGTTTCTTTGTTTTCAGTTTCCCGGCCCCAGTGGAGGATGCCGCCTTCAGTAATTTCCCTTTCCCGCTCGACAATCTGGCCGTTCGGCATCTTCTTCTTTTCTATTTTTTTGACCACCTTGCCGCCGATCTTCTCACAAAGCTCCTGTCGTTGGCGGATAATTTCCTGATACCAATCCTCGTCGGACATGCCTTCAGGCTTCGGCTGCGCACTTGGGTCGGGTAGAAGCGTGGCGATCAGCGCCGCTCTGCAAGCCGCTAACGGCCGTCTCGCCGGCCAGATATGGAGCGTCGAAATATGTCCATGCCGCACATTCTTCTCATGAACCGAGTCCAGCGAGGTCTGCTTCAGAGGAAAGGCGTGTTCTATGAGACGGGGGGTATCAGTCACGCCTTTTTCTCCTTCCACAGACGCAGAATAAATCTTTCACCATCTTCGATCAGGTCAGGTTCGGTGCCGTTGTGTTCCCGCATCCCTTTGATGATCTTGCGCGGTATGCCCATACCCATGTGTTCCAGATACCCATAGTCCCTCATGACGTCTTTAAGAAGCTGGTTGCGCGCTGCCCGGCAACCCACTCGCATTCTTGCCGGCGTGATGCCGTTGGGTAATCTCCCAGGGGAAATGATTTCCAGACGATCCGCATAGATGGAAAGCTCTATGTCCGTGGAGGACAGGAGATAATCTCTATGAACCACTGCATTTACCAGAGCTTCACGAATAACTTCTTCAGGATAGGCCGGTTTCTCGACACGACTTGTCCCGTGGTGCAGAGACGCACTAACACCGGTGTTTCGCTTAACGAAATAAACAGCCTGTTCAATAATACCAGGTTCAATTAATTGATCGCCTTTTTCGGTAAGCAATCCGACCAACGGACCGCGAACAGACATTCGCTCTAGTGAAGCATATTCTTTATCGACACCGGGATATGCGACAGCGTCAATTCCGGCCTGTGGCAAGTACCGGTTTGGATTTTTACCAAAAAGAAGCAAGCCCGCAACTGTACAAGCGATTTTTTCTTCCTCTTTACTCATAATCTCGGTATTGACAAGGAGTTGTTGCCAATTTCGCAAATCTTCAGCGCTGGGGGCATCCTGTTTCCGGACACGGCTGAAATAATCTTGTAAACGCCTCATATCAAAGTCATCTGTTGACGATCCTGAAACAGGGCGAACTTCTAAACGGAATGCGCCTCGTTGCTGAAAGAGCCTTTCCAGTTCCTCTTTGCTTGCCTCTCTGCTTTGACTGCCGACCCTGATATAATAAGTTGAATGATTGTCGTGCCATCGGTAATGAACTGTCCACCCTTTCTCCACACTGACTACGGCGATATCCTTGCCGGGTTCAACATCACGGATTATTTCAAAATAGGGTATTATTTCCGGCCGAATCTTTGCACGGCAGGTGGTCATAACCCATTCCTCTAAATTTCCTCGGGTCAAACCCAAAACAGACCCGCCATCATCAATACCGAGAAGCACATGACCGCCATCTAAATTTGAGAGGGCAACGAGTGCTTTAGCAAGGTCAAAGTTCTGTATCGTATCCCGTTTAAATTCGACGCCTGAATTTTCCCCGTTCCTGATCAATTCCAAAAGTTCCGTTTTCGTCATGATATTCCTCCTGTTGCTGCCTGTCCGATTTCTTTGGCGCTGATTAAAACGCTGCCCTTGTTTCTGGCCAGCAAGTTTCCGAACGGATCCTGCACGCGAACGAGTCTGGGCTTCGGTGTGGCGCAGTCATACACCACGTAGAACCAGTAATTCTGCTGCATATTGCAGGACCTGGCCCATTCGTTGGCGGTAACCTCGATATCGCCTGTTCCGGCACGACCTTTGACCTCTATAGCCCGCTTCTCGTTTTCCGGCCGCAGAGAGAGAATGTCGAAACCGGGATTGTCATGGAGTCCTGCCGCGCGGGCCCGATCCGGCGTGTGGACTTCCAGTACCTTTGCCCCGGCTGCCTCCTCAAATGCACGGGTTATATTCATGGCAATCATCTCGACATTTACATCATGCTGCTTTCGGTCTTCCGGATCGGAGGATGTGGCTACAAGGGCATGCGCCACGAAAACAACCGCACCCGGCGCGATAAGTTCCGGTTCCCGCCGCAGGAGTGTAATGGCGTTTTCCCGGCGATCGGCCAATTGACGTTGCTGCCGCTTCACTTCTTCAAACGCTTCAATAGCTTTCCGGTTTCCAGTTCGTGCCTTTTCAGCGTGTCGGGCACGGACGATTGCAAGTTCCGCCTCCTGGTAGTCAAACCCGCGCCGGATAAAACCTTCCCTTTCGGGTATGCTGTCCAACAGACGCTGCTTATGGTCAAAGACCAATTCGCGGGCCACGCGTTCGGAAAGGTAGGCGAGGGCACGTTCCTTTTCCTCATTTGCGGTCACGGCCAAACGCTGCGCCGATGCCGGCAGTCCGTTTCTGCCCTTTAGAAGCAGGAGATGTTCAACCGGGCAGAGGGAAATTTCTGCTCCTTCATACTGCTTAACTCCGATCAATCGGCAGTCTAATAGTTCATCTTCAGCCATGTCGGGGATTTCCGGGTCGGCTTTGCGCACGATATGAACCAGTGCCATATGAAAGAGATAGGGTTTTTCGGCAGCCGGATCCGTGAAAACAGCGCCGCGTTTGCCCTGGTCCGCCAGACGATCGCTCACCATGGAGCGAAAGCGTTCAAAGACCGGTTCGCCCGGATGAATCCAGATAATATCTTCACGGTCGGCGGGCCGTGAAACGGAAAACCTCTCCCGCGCTTTTTCGGAGTATAATTCCAGCGCCGGCAAGAGCGGGTCCATTGCGCCCAATCGCTTCGGATGAAAGGAGAAGATACCGCCCATATCTCCTTTGATGTCGATATCCGCAAGCGGAGCAGCATGCTCAATGTACTGTCGAACATAACCCGGCAGCAGGCGGAAATAAACTTCCTGTTCCATGCCGATACGGAGACGAGGCAGTTCTCCGGCAACATCACCGCCGCCATAAAGGGACTTCTCACGTTCTGACAGGGCCTGGATCTGCTCTTTCGTCAAACGGCCATCCAACTCACGGGCCACTGTTTCGGAGTCCCCGGTGACGGCGAGTTCCATATACTGCTTGATGGAAACACCTACGAATAAACGGCCGATGCAGTCGAAGACCTTGTCTGACTGGAGTTCCTTTCGGATTTTCTCCAACTTGTCGAGAAGGACTTTGAGCACCTTGCCCTCACGGGTCGAAGGCGCGACGAGGTTCATGATGACGACCGGGTCATGTTTCTGGCCGTACCGATGGATGCGGCCCATGCGCTGTTCAAGTCGGGCCGGGTTCCAGGGCACATCATAGTTGATTATGATCCGGCAGAACTGGAGATTGATGCCTTCGCCCGCAGCGTCAGTGCAGATGAGAAAGCGCACGCCGCCTTCGGCGATCGGTTTACGGAAACGTTCGACTTCCTCTTCCCGCAGAGTGTAATGCATGCCTCCGTGAATTTGAGCGATCTGATCCGTGTATCCCATGCCGCTCAGGCGTCTTACAAGGAATATCAGCGTATCCCGATGTTCGGTGAAAACGATGAATTTCTCACCGCTATATTTCGTATCGGAAAGCACTTCCCGAAGTTTCTCAAATTTTGATTCCTGGCCGGTATCGTAAATTTCTTTTGCAAGATCGAGAAGGATCCGAACCTGTTCCTTTTCCGCCAGGAGGTCTGCAAGAGAGGAAGCGGTGACGCCCTGGAGAAGTTTATCCTCAGCGGCCTCGTTCTCCTCGCGGCCCTCTTCGGAAATTTCGTCATCGGCCGTTTTCGTGTCCAGAACATCGTCTTCCCGGCGAAAATGTTGCTGAAGGGTCACGAGTTGTTCCGGGGTCATCTTGCCGTCCTGTAAGTCTTCAATGAGCCTGTTTAACTTCTCGATGCGCCGTTCAAAGGAGCGCAGGAGAGCATAGGTTGAGCTTGCCAAGCGACGCTGGAAAACACTCATAGCCAGCCTCGCCGACTCGCGGTTCAGAAGCTTGGCCCTGTTGTAAACGTACCGCAGGTAATCCGTTGTTTCGTCATAGAGTTTCTGTTCACTGACTTCCCCTTGGCTTAAATTGTAGCCCAAGGTGTCGGAGATGCGCCTGGGATAGATCGGTCGGCCATCAGGGTAGACCATTTCCTCCTTTGTCCGCCTGATGAAATGGTTTTGACGCTGATCCGCCGGATATTCGTTGAAGGCATCAATCGTGGCGAGTATTTCAGGTTCCAAGAGCCGCCATAGGGCATAATAGGGATAATCTTTCCCCATGTGTGGTGTGGCTGTGAGCAGCAGCAGATGGTGGGCGCTCCAATCCAGATACCATCGGTTGTCGTTGCTTCTAACGCCCGCCAAAGCTTCAGCCAGACAATAGCGATCAGTCTTCCGGACATGGAGGTCTGTGCCCCTATCCGCTGCCAGTTTATGAGCCTCATCGAAAACGACAAGATCGTAAGGGGTTACTTGCGGATCTCTCAGGCAGGAAAAAACCCGCGGACTTGTCAGCGTATCTAAACTGATGATGACCAGATCACCGGTCTCTCCTATAAAGGGATTTTTATGACGTGTGTCGTTGCCGCTGACAATGTGGAAGTGAAGACTGAAAAGTTTCAGAAGTTCCCGGTGCCAGTTTCCTATCAGCCCGGCGGGAGGAATAATCAAAATACGTTTTACGAGACGCCGGGAAAGCATTTCGCGTATATAAAGACCGGACATGATGGTTTTCCCTGCGCCCGCGTCGTCGGCCAATAAAAATCGAAGACGTGCCTGTTTGATCATGTGATCATAGACGGCTATACGCTGGTGTGGCAGAGGATCAATACTTGAAATTTCCGTGGCAAAAGCAGGATTCATAAGGTGGCCAAAGGATAGCCTTTCGCCTTCTGCAAGAGCCTTGACTGTTTCCGGTCTTGCCGTGAAATCTATGCTTGCCGCAACTTTTTCTTCTTTTTGACCGTAAGACGCCGTTTCTTCCCTGATGTTCATTTCCAGTTGATGGAGCCGGTTCCAGGAAAGTTGTGATGGTTTTGTCTGGCCGTTTTCCCAACGATTGACGGATGCAAAGGAAACACCAAGTTCTTTGGCTAATGATTGCTGGGTAAAGCCAAGATCGGCTCGAAGCCGTTTGATTCGGTCGGGATAATCATCCCTGGAGCGGTATTCTATGGAGTGTTTGCCGGCCATCGAAATTTGCTGTTTCCTTCCCGTTTTGCAAAAGGTTGAGTGCTATATAGCACATGTTATATCCATTGTCAATGATGCACGTGATTATCAATTGCCAGTTGAAATGTTACTCAACGGATTTTTTAAAATGTGTACGGACGTCGGGTAAATCATAATATAAGTACAGATGATAAATGGGGGAAAGATTGGCAAATCACGCATAAAAACAGTACTTGGTGTGGCAATGCCCCCGTTGATGCCTGGCAGTTGGAAACATGGGAGGCATACCGGTACGTCACCTCCTTTATGTTGCATGCACCCGTGCGCGGGATCATCTGCTCGTAACGGGCGTTAATCCGGCATCGGAATTTCTTGATGATCTGCAGATGTAAACTTTTTGAACTTTTGGATTATCGCCGGCCTTTTTTCTGCGGTTTGTAAAAGCTGCCTTCAATTTCAATTTCAAATAAATCCAGGCCAAGAAGATGAAGAACGGCCTTGCCGCCTTCTGTTCCCGCAAGAACCGGATGACTGCTCCTTAAATGTTTAAAGTCCGAATACTCCAGAAAATTCCTGAGCCCTTCGATTTTTTCTTCCAATTCGGGCCTTTTTGAATCAGGAACCTTGAAATATTGCTTAAGGCCCTCTTCATATATGCGCTTTGCCTCTGTTTCGATACAATGCTTCGATATGTTAAGAGGTATCTTCATATTTGTTCGTCCGTTCACCGCACGTTATAGGCTTTTTTCCACTGCGCCCGGCGAAGTTCCAGAAGATTGGAAAGCGCCATATACAGAGCTCCCACTGCCAGTTCGGCGCAATGAAAATGATCTTTGGGAAGGGTTTCAAGATATTCTGCAACTGCCTCCGGTGTGATTTCCCATGCCTGATCAATAGTTTTGTTTTCGGCCATTAAAACAATGGTGTTGGCGCAT
>Ga0180009_10005528_pt1 | contig 13532 bp, 10 predicted proteins | sample OS_PC_MetaG_FD_123537 | JGI IMG/M metagenome (GOLD analysis project Ga0180009, IMG submission 123537) | Groundwater microbial communities from the Aspo Hard Rock Laboratory (HRL) deep subsurface site, Sweden - OS_PC_MetaG | ecosystem: Environmental > Aquatic > Deep subsurface > Groundwater... | reverse complement strand
TTTTTGTTTTTACTCGCTTCGTTTGAAAATAAAATAATTTTTACGAAGATCGCTATCAATTTAAATAGAGATAATGTCGGGGGCATAACTTCCTCAAATCTCAACTTAATAAGTTGCTTGCTCAACTTTGGCAAATTTGCGAAACTTGAGCAAAATCAGCTGTTTTCTCGGCTAATTAAGTTAAGCTCAAATGTTCTGGGGTTTATAAGGATAAAAGAAATTTTTCATTCATTATGGATTACCTTCAAACAATTATTCAAAAAATATCTCCCTGGTTGCTTGATCATGGCGTAAAGATTATCGCTATTATTTTTGTTGCCTATTTTATCCGCCGTTCAATGGGTGTTTTTATTGGAAAACTTATCAGAAAGATTGTCGTTTCCGATCATTTTCTTAGCGAGGAGGCGGAGAAAAAGAGAGAGGATACGCTCATTAAAATTTTCTCTACCTCAGCCAGTATCTTTATATGGATTCTCGCTCTACTTATGGTGCTACAAGAGATTGGTTTTGCTATTGGGCCGTTCCTCGCGGCTGCTGGGATTGTAGGGTTAGCCTTCGGCTTTGGCGGACAGTATCTTATTCGCGATCTTATTGGTGGACTTTTTATTATTATGGAGAATCAGTATCGTCTCAATGATGTCGTGTGTCTTGACGGAACATGCGGTCTCGTTGAAGACATCAGTTTGCGCATGACCACCCTTCGGGATTTGGACGGCGCTGTTCACCATGTACCTCACGGAGAAATTAAAAAAGTTTCTAACCTCTCAAAATATTTCGCCAGGGTCAATTTGAATATTGGAATTTCATACAACTCTAACTTGGAGCAGGTGATTTCGGTGGTAAATAAAGTCGGCCAGGAATTGGCGGACGACCCTGCTTGGAAAGAATTTATCATCAAGCCGCCGCAATTTTTACGCGTTGATGATTTCGACAATTCAGCTATTGTCATCAAAATTTTGGGCGAAACCAAACCACTGAAACAATGGGACATAACCGGAGAGTTAAGAAAAAGAATTAAAATCGCCTTTGACAGAGAGGGAATAGAGATTCCATTTCCTCAGCGAGTTATTCATCAAGCGAAATCTTAGGAGTTCTCGCCGCCCTACCTGCCTGCGGCAGGCAGGGAAAAACTTGAAATCGTTCTTTTCGCTTCCGCTTCAAGGCGAGGCGGGCGGAAAGGGGGTTCGGGGGGAATTCCGCCCGCCGACCTGTCCACCGAAGTTTCAACGAAGGCGGAGCCCGTTAATGAAATCGGTTCGGATATTTTCAAATACACACCGCATAATTTTACATTCAACGAAAAATCCACAATCGATGAGAACATAAAAAAATACCAAAACAAGTTCGGTATTTTTCAAGATGTCTTATTAAAAAAGGCTGATCTTGTTTTTCATAACTATCGCTAAAATAGAAGCTGGCGCAATACCCAATCCCACGATTGATACTGTTAAAAAAATTGCGGATGCTCTTGGCGTTTCGCTTGATGATTTAATGAAATAAATTTTATGCCGAAGATTAAAGACATTCCAAAAGTTGATAGACCGCGGGAAAAATTGATTAAGTCCGGGGCAAAATTTTTAAAAGATTATGAACTTTTGGCTATTCTTTTAGGTACTGGGACAAAAGGCAAAAATGTTCTTGAAGTTGCCCGAGATATTCTTTCAAATTATCCTAAGAAAAAGTTGCTTGGATTGAATTTTGATCAATTTAAAAAAATAAACGGAATTGGACCGGCCAAAGCTACTCAAATTTTAGCCGCTTTTGAATTTGCTGGTAGAGTTTTAGAGGTTGATTCTTCAAGCACTCTACCAATAATTCAGACCACAAAAGAAATAATTGCTCAAATTTCCTTTTTGCGGGAATATAAAAAAGAAAATTTTGTTGTTTTATACTTGAATTCACGCAACGAGCTATTAAATAAAGAAACTATTTCCGTTGGTACACTAAATGCTAGTTTAGTCCACCCGCGCGAAGTATTTGAACCGGCGGCGCGAATTTTTGCCGCTCAAATAATTCTAGCACACAATCACCCCTCCGGGGATTCGGAGCCGTCAGAAGATGATTTAGATTTAACCAAAAGAATGGTAGAGGCAGGTAAAATTTTGGGTATAGAAGTGATGGATCATATTATTGTGACGAAAAACAATTATTTTAGTTTTAAAGAAAAAAATTTGATATAAGACATGGATATTCCTCAAGACATTTTAAATAAATTTATGGTAAGAAAAGATTATTTGGATTGGATCAATAAAGAAACGGCCATCTTTGCGTATTTGGACTTGACTAATATGTTTCATTGGCAGAATGTTTTGGGCTGGAAATTCAGAATAGAAGATGTTGTTGGGCAGCTTTTCACTTTCCCGAATATCAAAGAGATCAAAATTTATTATGGAAAAAACGAGAGAGATTTGAAAAATTCTGAAGCTTTTCATAATCGTATTAAAAAAACAGGTGCGATTTTGAGAACTAAGTCAATGAAATTTATTATAAAAGATATTGATGAAGGCCTATTTTTCCAACGCCACACAATAACACTATTTGATGGTTCGGTCAAAAACAAAATTCAAGAATTGATAAATGAGTTGCAAAAATCGGGAATAATTATTGAAGAACCGAAGTGTAATTTTGATGTAGAAATGACAATGGATATGTTGGATGACACCGAAAAATTAACAGCGGTTATGCTTTTTTCTGGCGATTCAGATTTGAAAGAACCATTAGAGAGATTGAAAGTGAAAAATAAAAAAATTGGTGTAGTTGGTGTGCGGAATATAGTGGCCGGGGAATTGCATAATATAAAGGATAAATATATTGATTTCGGTAAATTTTATACAGGCAAAAGAGTTTATATTAAAAGCGAAAATCCCGCTTTAGGCGGGACCGCGTGATTAGTAGATTTTCATCTACAGGAGCATTATAGCATAATTTTTAAAGCAAGCAAGTTAAGTTATCCACACTACAACATTATGAACAATAAATTAGAAATAGAAAAATTAAATAAGGAAGTCGAACGGCTGAAAAAGGAGTTGAAGAAAAAGAAAAAATACGGGCTTGTTTGGGAAGAAAAACCTGAAGAATTAGTTGAGATGTGCAAAGAAAAATTGCCGGTACTTAAAGAAGTAAAAAATAAAGAAATTATCACTGACAAAGACAAACCGGTAAATTTACTAATTGAAGGCGACAATTATCACGCCCTTTCGGTTTTGAATTACACACATAATAAAAAAATTGATGTCATTTATATTGATCCGCCGTATAACACAGGAAATAAAGATTTTATTTTCAACGACCATTATGTTGATAAAGAAGATTCTTACCGCCACTCAAAATGGCTTTCTTTCATGGAAAAAAGATTGAGGTTGGCGAAAAATCTGTTAAAAGACACAGGGGTGATTTTCATTTCAATTGATGATAATGAAATAGCCCCTTTGAGATTATTAACCGATCAAATATTTAACGACGGAAATATCGATATTATGGTATGGCGTAAAAGTGGCGACGGACGCGACGGTAAGATGAAAAATACGACAACATTTAGAAAAGACCATGAATATGTGATTGTTGGTTTTAAAAATAAAAGAATTTTAAATAAAATTTTAGAAAAGCCAAATTTTCAAAATGTATATGATAATATAGATAATGATTTAAGAGGTCCATATAAAGCTGGTAGTATTTCCCGTAGAGAAGATGCTTCAAATCCAAAACATAAGAATTTTTATACTGTAAAATCTCCTTCTGGTAAAAAGTTTACGAGACAATTTGATATACCCCAAGAAGAATTCGAATTATTAAATAAAGACGGAAGAATTTATTGGGGGAAAAATAATAACTCGGTTCCTGCTATTAAGATTTTTATAAACGAACAACGAGAGATAACACCATATTCCGTTTTATTAACAAAAGGAACTACTACTGGAGGAAAAGAAGAATTACGGGAATTATTTAATCTAAAAGATACAGATGAAGATATTTTTTCAAATCCAAAGCCAACTTTACTAATTAAGACTCTTATACAGCTGGGTTCTAAAAAAGAATCTATAATTGTTGATTTTATGGCTGGTTCCGGGACAACAGGCCACGCTGTTATGAAATTAAACAAAGAAGATGGTGGCAATAGGAAATTTATTTTATGTACCGATAACCAAGACAACAATGGAAGTGGTTTAAAAATTGCAGAAGATATTTGTTATCCGCGAATTAAAAAAGTTATTGAGGGTTATAAAAACTTAAAAGGAGAAAAAGTGGAAGGTTTGGGTGGCAATCTAAAATACTTCAAAACCAATTTTGTTGAATATGATGAACCAACAGATAAAAACAAAATAAAACTCACAAAGCAAGCAACGGATATGCTTTGTGTAAAAGAGGAAACTTTTGAGTTAGTTCGAGACGGAGAAGATTTTAAAATTTTCAAAAATCACGATCATTATACTGGCATAATTTTTGATCAAGTGGCAATTTCAGCTTTCAAAAAAGCGATTAAGGATATAAAAGACAAATTCAGCGTCTATATTTTTTCTTTGGGTGATGAAACTTTTGGCGATGAATTTGAAGATATAAAACAAAAAGTCCAATTATCCCCCATACCGGAAGCGATTTTGAGGGTTTATAGAAGGATTTTTAAGTAAAAAAATGCAAGACAAAGTTTTTTGTACAATATGTCAAAATGAAAAGCCGAGCCGATTTTGTGGTCAATGCAAAAAAGAAACATCCAATTTTTTTAAAAAAGAATTGGTTGAAACAATCAACCTTTCTGCTTCGTTGGAAGGGGGCGTGAAACGGGGCGAGATAAGTTGGGCACATTTCCCCATTGCTTACACAATAATTCTAACTTTATTTGTGGGAATAATATCATTATTAGAAATTATTTGTTGGATTTTACGCGTAGAATTAATAATAGGACTATCAATTTTATTTTTTTATCTTTGCTTTTTCAATGATTATTTTCGTAAAAAAATCGTGTGGTTTTTTAGCAAATCAAAAGAGCATATGGAAAAAATTAAGAAAAAGTAATTTTAATCATGCAATTAAAAATTTATCAAGAAAACGCAATAGACGATTTATTAATCAAAACTAAAAGACTTTTGGGTTATTCGGGTAGTAAAAAATTGGTTTTTAAGTCGCCGACTGGTTCAGGCAAGACAATAATGATGGCCGAGTTTTTAAAACAATTGGTTGACGATAGACCTGCCCGCCGAAGCCCCTGCCTTGCCGGCAGGCAGGTCGGCGTAGGCAGGGAAGTTAGACAATCGCTCGGCTTTATTTGGGCGGCTCCGAGACAGCTTCATATTCAAAGCAAAGAAAAATTAGAAAATTATTTTGAAACAAACAGAGCGTTAAAATGTTTCTATTTTGAAGATTTGGACGACAGAAAAATTAGCGAAAATGAAATTTTGTTTTTCAACTGGGAAAGCATAAATAAAAAGAATGCTATTTACATTAGAGATAATGAACAAGATTTTAATTTATCTAAAGTTTTAGAACGAACAAGAGAAGAAGACAGAAAAATTATTTTAATCATAGATGAAAGTTGGTTTGCGGCCGGAGCAAAAGACGCAAAAGAAGAACAGGCGGCGACAAAATTACGCAAAGACATAAACGCTGATTTGACAATTGAAGTGGCGGCAACGCCAATTTTGAAAGATCCAGATGATATGGTTTCTATTGATTTGGAAGATGTTAAAAAAGAAGGAATGATTAAAAAAGCCATTATTTTGAATGAAGAATTTGATAAATTTATTAAAAGCGGAAAAATATACACAAATAAACTCGGTGATAAAGATATTAAAAGCACCGAGGAATTGACAATTACGGCGGCGATGAAAAAACGACAGGAATTAGTAGAGGCGTATAAAAAAGAAAAAACCGATATTAATCCTTTAGTTTTAATTCAGATACCGCGAAGGATTGGAAACAGAGAAGATGAGTTGCGATTGGAGATAGAGAAAATTTTAAAAAGTAAATACAGCATTACGACTGAAAAAGGCAATAATAAATTAGCAATTTGGCTTTCGGAAGAAAAAATAAATAGAGAAAATGTTGAGAGAAATGATAGTCCTGTTGAAGTTTTGATTTTTAAAGAAGCTATTGCTTATGGCTGGGATTGTCCACGAGCCCAAATTTTGGTTGTTTTTAGAGAATGGAAAAGCCGTATTTTTTCCATTCAGACCGTTGGCAGAATTATGCGAATGCCAGAGCCAGATAAAGGACATTATAAAAACGAAATTTTGAATTACGGCTATGTTTATACCAACTTGGACAATATAGAAATTCAGGAAGATATTGCCAAAGATTACATCACTATTTACACGAGCAAAAGGCGTTTTGATCCTAAATTAAGTTTGCTCTCGCGCTATCCGAAAAGACACCGCGAAAAAACAAGATTATCGCCACTTTTTCAAGAAATATTTTTGAAGCAAGCGAAAGAATACGACTTAAAAAGGCAGATTGATATTAAAGCGAGAAAGTTTGACTTAAAAATTATTTCTGATTATAAAGCCGAAGATGTTGACGCTTTGGCTGGGGCAAAAATTGTCGGCGACAAAGAAATAAAAGCAAGCGACTTTGACTTACAAAAATTATTTGACTTTTTTGTGCGCAATAATTTAACCCCTTTCTATCCCGAAGATAGATCGGTTAAAAGAGTAGAGGAATCAATCTATAAATTTTTTGAAAGCGACTGGGAGAAAATTGCGGATAAATGGGAAGAAATTGTCCAGATTATTTTGAGCGACAAAAATTCGCAACATTTTGTTAATGTTTTGGGCAAAGCAAAAGAAAAATATCAAGCGGAGGTTATAAAAAAAGAAAGCGAAATGATGGATGTTGGAAATTGGAATATTCCGGAAACTTTATCTTTTGGCAAAGAATATTCAGCAGTAAGCGTTGAAAAATCAATTATGCAACCATTTTATAACGATGAAAAATGGAAATCGGAAACGACTTTTATTAATTTTTTAGACAAGTCAGAAAAGGTTGAGTGGTGGTTTAAAAATGGCGACAGGGACGCAACATTTTTTGCAATCCCTTATGACAATGGAGAAAAGAAACCTTTTTATGTCGACTTTATAGTGATGTTGAAAGATGGTCGAATTGGGCTTTTTGATCCGCACGGGACTTTTTTAAGTGATTTTGGACCAAAGTCAGATGGTTTGCGACAATATATTCAAAGTGAAAATAAAAAAGGCAAAAAACTTTTTGGTGGAATAGTTGCCAACACCGACCAAAGAGATTATCGAGGACGATGGATTTATTTTGATAAACCGAACAAAGATTTTAAGGATAATTCATTTGATAATTGGGCCGATTTAATATTATAATAAAAAATCGGCTCCGAGAAACCGACTTTTTAATGTCCTTAACAATCTTTATACACCTTAAAATTTATCAAGAAAACGCAATAAGCCCACCCGAATGTCCGGGGTTTATTCAAGGTAAATTATTTAGCGACTTGATAATGGTTTTTAATAATTGTTAAAAAATGAGGGGTTTATAAAGTTTTATAATTTTGACAAACTTTATAAAGTTTGATAATGTATTATGTATTCCCGTAAGCACACATTAAACGCGAATATTAAAAATGACTATTCAAGAAAAACTACAGATTATTCAACAAGCAACTGGTTTAACTCAAACCAAGCTGGCTCAACATTTTGACGTGTCTTTTGCGACATTTAACAGTTGGTGGACTGGCAAATCTTCTCCTCGTTTGAAAATGCTTTCTGTTATTGACGAGTTATTTTTGGAAGTGATTGGGCAAAAAATAATTCCCACTGCATATCTTGCCGCAAAAAAACAAGCGCTGATTAAAAAATCTAAAGAGCGCAAAAACATTATTTCCGAAATTTTGAATAACCCAGACATTTGCGACAATTTTATTTTAAAATTAACTTATCACAGCAATCGCATTGAAGGCAGCACTTTAACCGAGAAAGATACAGCGGCTATTCTTTTCAATAATGTTGCTTTGCGAGACAAGAGCTTAACAGAACAATTAGAAGCTAAAAATCACCAAACTGCTCTTAATTATCTTTTTGCTCATATTGCCAAAAAAGGCAATCTCAACGAGCAACTGGTTTTAAAGCTCCATAGTATTTTAATGAACAGCTTGAGAGCTGATGCTGGTGTGTATCGTTGCCACGCGGTTAGAATTCTCGGCGCAAATTTACCAACAGCCAATTATTTAAAAATTCCGAATTTAATTTTCGGTATTATCAAAACAGCAACAAAAAAAACCAACGATATAATTGCTTTATCCGCCCTGACCCACAGCCGCTTTGAACAAATTCATCCGTTTTCCGATGGCAATGGCCGTATTGGTAGGATTTTTATGTGCGCTATGCTTTTAAAAGCTAATATGGCGCCAGCTATTATTAAGCAGGAACAAAAACAGCTCTATTATACTTTTCTATATAAAGCCCAAACCAAAAATGACCATAGTCTTTTGGAAAATTTTTTATGCGATGCGGTAATGGATGGCTTCAAAATTTTGGAGCGAGCGTAGATGTAGATATTAAAGTAAATTCAACATAGAATTTTATGTTCAATATAAATAATAAAATTATCAATGAAAAAGATTTATTGCGAAAATTAGAGGAAGAACTTTCGCAAGTCAATTCTATTGATGAGCTGAAAAATCTTTTTGCTCGTTATTTTGGCAAACAAGGAATTATAAAAACATTGTTCAGCGAAATTAAAACCTTGCCGGGAAAAGAAAAAAAAGAAATCGCTTCTCTTGTTCAGGAATTGCAGAAAAACGGTTTAAAATTATTTGAAGAAAAAGAAACTGAATTGAAAAAAAATCAGAACGAGCAAGATTTGATAAAACAAGCAGAATGCTTGGATTATCAGATTCCAAAAATAGGGCATCTTCATCCCATAACTCAAACAATAAGAATGCTTAATAAAATTTTTACAGAAATGGGTTACAGCATAATGGATGGACCGGAATTGGAAACCGATGAATATTGTTTTCAGCGGTTAAATGTGCCGAAAGACCATCCGGCCAGAGATATGCAAGACACGATATATATACAAGAGCCAAATTTCCTTTTAAGAACGCAAACTTCCTCCATAGAGACGCGAGTGTTGGCAAACTACGAGCCACCTTTGAAAGTTGTTTGCCCGGGAAAATCGTACAGAAATGAGAAACCAAACAAAAGCAATCATTTTATTTTTCATCAATATCAAGGATTTGTTGTTATGGAAAAAATCAGTTTAAAAGATTTATTTGGAACAATTAATTATTTATTTAAAAAAATGTACGGACCAGATGTTAAAATCAGGTTTAGAAATAAATATTATCCCGAAGTTGAGCCGGGAGTTGGATTTGATATGCAATGTTTTAATTGTAAAGGCGCAGGATGCGCGATGTGCAAGAAAAATGGTTGGATTGAAATGGGAGGAGCGGGGATTATTCATCCTTTTGTGATGGAAATGGCAAATTGCGACGCTGAAAAATGGAAGGGTTTCGCTTTTGGTTTAGGCCTTGATAGATGGGTTATGGCAAAATACAATATTGCGGACATAAGAACTTTACTCGGCAACAATTTGGGGTATAAATATTACGAGAATGAAAATATTATATAGTCAAATTAAAGAATTAATACCGCGCCTCAAAGCAAGCCCAAAAGAAACGGCAGACGCTTTAACTTTGATTGGTTTTATGAGTGATGGTTTTGAGGAAGTTTTTTATCAAAACAAGAAAGATTATCTTCTCGGGATAGAGGTAAGGCAAAATCGCGCTGATTGTTTATCAGCAATAGGATTGGTAAAGGAAATCTCCGCTTATTACGGACTTGTTTTTGAGTCGCCTAAAATTTCTTTACCGTCTGTTTTTAAATCCAAAAATAATTTAGATATCGTGAACAAAGCCAATGACTGCGTGAAAAGAATTTTAGCAGTAAGAATAAAAGAATTAAAAAATAAACAATCTCCTGAATGGCTAAAACAAGTTTTGGCTTTTTCTGAAATTAACCCTGTGAATGTTTTGGTTGATTTATCAAATTATGTGATGCTTTTAACTGGCTACTCTTCGCATTTATTAGACGCAAGCAAAATTCAAGGCAAACTTTGTTGGTCTTTGAATAATGATTTTGACGAAATAACCACTCTTGACGGTTCGTGTGTAAAATTAAATAAAGATGAATTAATTATCAGAGACGATAAAAATGTTTTGGCCTTGGCTGGAATTATAGGAGGAAAATTTGCGGAAATTGATATAAATACCACATCAATTATCGCGGAAATGGCTGTCTACGAATCTTCTATTGTGAGAAAAAATTCAAGAAGTTTAAAAATAAGGACAGAGGCGAGCAATCGGCTCGGCAAGGATGTTGATCCAAATGGCGCTGAGTTTGCAATCAAAATGTTAATTTCGTTGATTGTTGAAAATTGCGGCGGAATTATTGACAGCAAACTTTTTGATTTTTATTCGCGAAAATATATTCCATCAGAAATTGAATTTGATGCCAAGCTTCCGAGTATTTATGCAGGGGTTGATATTCCAGAGGCAAAAACATTGGAAATTCTAAAAAATCTTGGCTTTAAAATAGCATCGCGCAATGGCAAATTAATGGTTGCGTCGGCAATGGGCAGAATGGATATTGTTCTGCCAGAGGATTTGATTGAAGAAGTTATAAGGATTTTTGGTTACGAAAAAATACCTTTTAATGAAATGCCAAAATTAGAAGTAGTTGAAAATATTACCCCTAAAAATATTTATTTAGCGGAAAAAATTAGAGATATTTTGTCTGCATCGGGTTTTGATGAAATTCTTTCCTGGCCTTTAACAAAAAAAGGGGATAATATAAAGGCGAATTATTTGGACTGGGATATCGTGAATACGCAAAATTCTTTGAATCAGGATTTTCCAGAATTAAGACAATCGATGGCAATTAGTTTGAATAATCAGGTTCAGGAATATCTTAAAAAAAATATTGAATACATAAAAATTTTTGAACTCGGCAAAATTTTTGGCAAAAAAGGAAATAATTACGAAGAGCGCGAAACGCTTGGTATTTTAACGCGCGCATTTTCCAAAAATAGCGGGCTGTCTGAAGCAAAAGAAACAATGGAAAAATTATTGCGAACGCTCGGTTTCACTGATATTTTTTACAAGAAAGCAAGGGTTGTCCCGCAAATAGCCAACCAATATTCTTGTTGGAATGTAGTTGTGGCAGAAGAAATGCTCGGCATTTTTTATAAATTAAAATCTCAAAAATCAAACCAAAATACCTATTTTATTGAGCTTGATATTTTCCAAATGGTAAAACTTTTAGAAAAAATTCATAAGGAGCCAATAGTAGAGCTTACTCAAAAATTAGTGATTTTAGACGCAAATGTGGAACTAAAAAAAGACGAGTCCATAAATGATTTTTTGTTCGCAATTAGAAAAAAAATTAAAAATGAAAATATATGGAGCGCGGCAATTGTTGACGAATTTCCCTTGAAAGAAAAAAATAGGTATACCATAAGAATTGCTTACAAAGAATTGAGCGACCAAGAGGCAAAAAAAATCCATTTCAAGGTTTTCAATTTGCGAGCAACGGAAAAGTCATAAAAAGGTTATTCTCGCGCTATTTGCGCTTGCTCCCACGTCAACATATTAGCGCGGGAGTTTCATCATATCGGAAAGTATTTATCCCTCACCTTTTTCCCGAAGGGAAAAAGGTGAGGGATAAATTGATCATCCCATTATTGCGCTGTGCCAGTGCCCCGATAAGGGGCATATCTGGCTTAATAATAATGAAAAAATTATTTTCGTTTTTTTTAATATTCTTTTTTTTGATTTTCGGAATTTTTGTTGCGCCTTTAATTTTTCCGCAAACGATAATTATTGAACCTCCTATTCAAGATTTTTTTTCTGATAAAAATTCAAACTCTATTTTTTCAACTAGCGCTGATAATCAAATTAATAAGCAAAAAGAGCCATTTTATCTCAAAATAATCTTGGACATTAAAAATGATTTTGTTGCAGAAAGTAAAAGTTTTTTAGAAGTCAATTTTTCGGAAATGAAAATGAGATTATATAAAGACGGCAAATCAATAAAAGAAGTTCCGATTTTGGCAAGAGGGGATATTCAGGGATGGGGAGGGTCAGCAGTTGGCTTGTATAAAATTTTATCTGGAAACAACCTCAGTTTTTCGGTTGTTTCAGAGGTTTATATGCCATACGCGCTTCATTATTATGGCAAGTATTATATTCATGGCGAACCTTATTATCCTGGCGGAGAAAAACGCTTTTCTTCAATTACCGGAGGGTGCGTTCAGCTTAGTGATAAAAACGCAAAAGATATTTACGAACTTAGCGAGATAGATATGCCTGTTTTAGTAATAGACAAAGAAAAAGATAATTATCATCCTTCCATAAAAAATTTATCTGATTTTCCCGAAATCTCCGCTAAAAGTTATTTGGCAGCTGATTTGGATTCTGGTTTTGTTTTTGCTGAAAAAAATTCTCAAGAACAATTACCCATTGCTTCTTTAACAAAATTAATGTTAGCCACAATAGTGGCTGAAAATGTTGATTTAAAAAAATCCATTTTAACAAAACCAGAATGGCTTGAAGCTGGTTATGGCGTCACAAAAGGGTTGGACGCTGGCAAAAATTTTAGAGTAGTTGAATTATTTTATCCTCTTTTAATTCAATCCTCTAATGATGCGGCTGAAACGCTCAGCCATTTTTTAGGAAGAGAAAAAACGATTAAATTGATGAATGAAAAAACAAAGTCCATTTTAATGGAAAAAACTATTTTTGTTGACCATTCGGGATTTGATTTAAAAAACATTTCAACTGCTCAAGACCTTTTTAGTTTAGCCAGATATATTTTAAATGTAAGGCCTCTTTTTTTGGAAATCACTAAAGGGAAAAAAGTTCGCAGTTTTGGAGAAGTTTCTTTTAACCTTAAAGATTTATATAACAAAAATATTTTTTTTGATGACCCAAATTTTATTGGAGGCAAAACAGGATTTTTAAAACAATCAAGATATAACGCACTTTTTATTTTTAAATTTTTTACTGACAACAAGCAACCGCGCGATATAGTAATTATTCTTTTGGGTTCCGAAGATAATAAAATTGACACACAAAAAATTTACAAATGGCTTCAAGAAAATTATCATTTATCTCCTGCCTTCTAAAATTATATTGCTAAAATATCTTTGTTTAAAATACTTTAAAAATTCTCTGATTATTTGTTTGCGAGAAATCACAAAATGTATCATTTTTTCATATCGGAAAGTATTTATCCATCACCTTTTTTCCTTCGGGGAAAAAAGGTGAGGGATTTATTTTGAAGTAGGCATTGAACAATTCTATGGAATCGCTCAAGTATCTTATTGCCGCGTCTTGCCAATGCCATGCTTGCCCAGCTTAGCGGGGCATATCTGGCGCAGACATTGCGGAATTAGCGCTTGTTATTGCAAACAATAAATTGTATGTTATAATGCTTTTATTCCCACACCAAAAAGCTATGGATGTAAGTTCATGGATAAATGGTGAAATAACCCAGAGGGCATTTAAAGCCACGGGCGTT
>Ga0180009_10005527_pt1 | contig 13534 bp, 26 predicted proteins | sample OS_PC_MetaG_FD_123537 | JGI IMG/M metagenome (GOLD analysis project Ga0180009, IMG submission 123537) | Groundwater microbial communities from the Aspo Hard Rock Laboratory (HRL) deep subsurface site, Sweden - OS_PC_MetaG | ecosystem: Environmental > Aquatic > Deep subsurface > Groundwater... | reverse complement strand
CGGGCCCTGGACCCCGGCTCTTCGACATATATATCGACGAGGGCTTTCACCCGCGCGATCTGGTCTTCTTGTAGTCGTAGTCTCGATCGTAATCCACTTTCCCGAGGAGCGAGGTGATCTCGAGATTCGTGGCCATATTCCACCTCCACGCAGAACGTAGCACACACCAATCGTTCAGTTCGCAGTCGTAGTTCTGACCGGTGGGGATGAGCACTCACCGAAGCCGACTGCGCCCACTGTTGCAGGACTTGGGCAGCACGACGATCTGGATGTGGGCCCGCGTGCGTCAAGAGCGACCGCCGCCCTTCAGGTATCTCTCCACGAAGGCTCTCGGGCTGAGCACTTCGATGCCTCGATAGCCGGTCGCGTGGTGAAGGTGCTTGTCACCGCTCACGATCACACTGCATCCGGCGGCGGCTGCACACGCAAAGAACATATCGTCGGTTGAATCCTCGCACAACGGCTCAGGGAGCGGCGGTGCCGAGATGGTGTCCCCATGAATCACCTTCAGCGGGACTTCTTCTCCTCAATGACCGCATTGCGCACGTCCGCGCGCCCGAGACCCGCCGTCCGAGCCTGCCGGCGTGCTTCCCGGATAAGCTCATCAAAGTCATCCATCGTCGGCGAGGTGAGAGCCTTCAGGATCACGACGTCTCTCTCTCCAAGCACGACGAACCGCGTGCCCGGGGACAGGCCGAGTCTCGTGCGAATCTCTTCGGGAATCACAACCTGACCCTTAGAGGACATCTTCGTGGTAGCCGCGTCTGTCAAGACACCCACCCTCTCTTCCTCCATGCCGTCACAGTGCATCTTACGAGTAAGATTACCTTTGCCAGGGGGGGATTTCAACCAGCGCTGGACGAAGTGTCGCTCTCGTCGTGAAAGCTGTCGTGCCCAGGTCGGCATATCCCGCCGTGGTTCCGGCCGCCGAGGCCAGATCGTGCGCCGAGAGCGGAGGGGTAAGGTCGCAGAGAGCCCTGGCTATCCGGGCGGCCTTGCCTCCGCGGAGCGAGCGCACCGGGCCGTCGGCACTCGGTCGCCGCGCGCCGTCGGCACGCTCTCGAAGCAGTACGGTGGGTCGACTGAGCCGCACCAGCACATTGCCGGCCGCTTCGATGTAGTTGACGCCGGCCTCCTCCAGGATCTCGCGGGAAGCCGGGGTCTGGTACTGAGCCACCAGAAGGTGGCTGCCAACGGGCGACTCTTCCCGCGACACGGCGAGCCAAAGGGATGCCGGTGGGGGCCTCCCGCCTGAGACGCTCCTCGAGGGCCCCGCGCCGAGCGGGCGCCGCGACCGGCGTTCGGCGGATGCCCAACCGCCCAGGCGTTGGATCAGCTCCCGGGCAGCGACGATCTGCGTTGCACCGTTGCCGGTCCGGAGGCGTGCCCCGGGTAATCAGAGCAGACACCAAGACGTTGGTGTCCAGAATCACGCGCACGGCTTGCTATCGACGGCGTTCGCACGTGTTCGCGCTCGGCTCGGCTCGCCCCTCGGACCGCACGGCAGCCACAGCCTCGTCGATCATCGCCTCGAACACATCCGAGGGAATGTCCTGGTTGCGGTCCTTGACCACCTGGACCGTGCGTTCCAGCATCCGCCAGCGCACCGCCTCTTCAACAAACCCCGAGAGGTCTCCCTTCTTCATTCCCTGGGCACCGAGGAAACCTCGCAGCGATCGGTCGGTTTCGGGCGAAACCTTGATGGTCCAGCGCACCGAGTCGCTCATTGCTCACCTCGTTCATGTTCCTGTGCGTATGGACGTACACAAACATAGCACCAGGGTGCGACGGTGGCAGGCCTCCAGCGTGGCGGTGCCGGCATCGACGGCCGCCACCCGGCGGACTATCTCGATCGCCCACGCCGTTTCGGTATCGGGATCCGGAAGGCCATCGAGACTGGCAAGGAGTTCCGCGGCAACGTCGGCTCGGGCGTCCGCGTCGAGTCGCAGGGCGTCGGCCAACACTGATGCACAGATGGTTGAGGTTGCCGCCCGCGTTGGTGTCCATGTACACCCATGGATCGTCCACGCTCGGACGCACGCCGGCACGAGCGGCGAGGTTCACGACGCCGTGGTACGCGGCCGACCCCGCCTCCCCCCCCCGCAGTAGGCCAACCCGGCCGTCCACGCATCGCGCACGGCGGCCCTGTCCGCGATGTCGGCGCGGAGGTAGTGGAAGCCGTCACGCCCAGTGAGGGCGGCAAGACGGTACTCCTTCAGACGGATATCGTACGCGTCGTTCATGTTGTCCAGGCCGACCACGGTGTGGCCGTCGTCGAGCAACATCGAAGCCACCCGGTTGGCGATGAACCCGGCCACACCGGTGAGCAGGATCTTCAGGGGCATTTCCGCACCGCCCACGGAGTCGATTGAACGCAGTTAACGCAGTCTACGAGCACAACGCTCCAGTCGCAAGGCCATGGGGTCGCTGTTGTCCGGCAGGGGGCGGGGACGGTCACGCCATCCGCGTAGGGTGATCTCGGCCTATCGGGATGGTGCCTACCACGCCCCCACTAGCGGATATCGCCGCGCCGGCGGGGCGGTCAATTCGTCGGCGACGTCCGCGGGAATGTGCTTGGTTCGTTGGCGCCTGCACCTGGTTGATGAAGGCCTGCAGAGCACCGGCGCCATCGTTCGCGGGCGTGTCGTCCTCAAGGGCGGCGCATGCAGAGTCGAGCTTCGCCTGGGCCGCCCCACTCGGACACCAGCGCACCGTAGTCGCGACACATGAGCACTCGGTGGTTGTTGGTGTTGGCCACGTAGACGTTGGCCCTCGCATCCACCTCGATGCCCCACGGGTACTTGAAGGAGTCGCCCGCTCCCGAGGGGCCCACTGCGATGCCTCGCGGCCTGTTGACCTCGGCGTCCCTGCGCCCAACAGACCCCACGAGCGGAGCAGCCGACCATCGGGTGCAAGTTGGAAGATGTGGTTCCCCCCGGGCTGCGCGGGCGCGAGCACGACGGCGTAGGCGGCGCCGCCCTCTCCCCCGGCTACACCCTGTAGGGTCGGGAACGTCTGCTCGTCAAGGCCGTTCTGGGTAGCCTTCCAGTCGGGGATGAGGTCTCGGCTCGGGGAGAGCTTCTTGACGCGGGCGGGCAGCGTGTCGGCCAGGTGGAAATCCCCGTCTCAGTAGCGAACGTCTGCACTCGGTTGTTGCCCGACTCGGCCACATAGAGCACTCCGCCCGTCTCATCGATGGCCATCCCGCGGGCCACCGGAGTTGCCCCGCGGCCACGCCCGTTCCCGAGCCGATGGTGCGCACGTAGACCGGCTGCACCACGGCCGCGGAGGCCACCCCGGCCGCGAGGTACATCACGAGCATCACGAAGAACGCGCCCGCGAGTGGGATCAGAAGCCGCTGGCGCCTTTCACACCTCCTCCGGTCTTCGGGGGGGAGCGCCCTTGCGTAGAAGACCTCGGTTGAGTCAACGTGGTCCCGGGTTCGGCTCCAGAATAGTCGCGCGTTGAACGGAATGGTATCGTTCCGCCCGTGGGAATCAACTACTGCCACATCGGGGCGGGGAAACTGGGCTTGGGTCTCGCCTACCCCATGTTCCACCCCGTCGCGGGAAGATCGGCGATTGTCCAGCGTCCCGCTGCTTCCGGGCAATCCGACTCCCAGCGTCGGAATCAGGTACTGGACCAACGAGAAGCCTACTACGTCGACGACGGCCGCCAACGGATCGAGGTGCCCGTTCTCGACTTCCGGGTACTTGATCCCGTCACCTCCCCACGCCGGGTCGCCGAGGTCATAGCCGGCGCCGACATAGTCTCGGTAGCGACGGGCACCGATGTGCGGGAATACTGGCCGGCACTGCGCTTGGCGGACGCAATGAAGTCAGAACCCTGCGCCCTTCTGGCCTTCGACAACTCACGCCGAGCATCCTCCCATATCATTCGGTCCGCTGAACGTTCCCTTGACTACCGCTTCACGAAGCTGGTGCCCTGTGACATGGTGGTAGATCGAATCTGCACCAACGTCAGAGTCGTCGAAGACCAGGTCGTTGTCGAAGCCGAAGCGTTCCTAGACGTGACCATTCAGGCGACCGACTCCTGTGGTCAGCTACTGTCGCACCTGCTCAGAGACCAAGCCAACGTCCGCATCGTCCAGAGCGACGACCTCTTCGACGCCTACGAGAAGAGGAAGGCTTGGTTGATGAACGCCGCACACTACGCATTTGCGGCATTCGGCCTGCAGAAGAGCCCGCTCTTCACAGTCGACTCCGCCGCCAAGGACACAGAGATCCTCGAGGCAGTTCGACGCACGCAGAACGAGTTCACTCTCGCCCTCCTGCTCTGGATGGAGGAGAGGGGACTACCCGAGGACGGCGACGTCAGCAAGCCCGCTCTCATCCGCTATGCGGCCGATGTGCGGGCGCGAGTGGCGTCAGGACCGACGGAGTCGGCGGACAGGATTTTCAATGGACTGCTCGAATACTCGCAGCAGGGTAAGTTGCACAGCGACATCGTCGAACGCATGATCGAAGACACCGATCAGCTACTCAAGGAGCACCTGGCGAAAGTCGGACACCACCGAGGGCGGGGAGCGAAACGGCCGATAATGGTCGCCCGCATCCTCAGAGGATGGCACCGTGAACCGGAACTCCAGTTCTACCGGCAGAAACTCGCGGCCCGACTCAACTCGCACATGGCCGCCCTCGTGACTCGAATCGGGCTGGTATCGTTCTTCGAGAAAGCACGTGCCCGTATCCACGAACCCCTCAACCTTCTCATTGAGCACCTGAAGGGAACGCCGGAGGAAGAGATCCGCGGCTACCCCATGTACTCCACGGCAGCGCTGCTCGCAGTCGAGAACGCCGTCTTGTACTATGTCAGGCGTGCGGAACTGAACATCACAAATGGGAGCAGCGATGGGATCTAGCCACATTGGCGTCATGGAGCGGTATGGATCCGAACTGCTGTCAACCTCCATCGAACCCTTCACCCCCGATTCAGGAGATCACATACCGCATGATTTCCTGTCAGATGTCCTCGAAGGCCTGCGCGATCCCGTGTCGCTACGGCACTGGGATTCCCACCTGGCCGAATGCGACCTGTGCCAAGCCAACCGACGGGCTTTCGCGTCCGATGGTGTCCGTGTGGATCCCATTGTGCTGGCCAAGCGTGTGGCGCACACGAGCACATCCGGAAGCTTGGGCAAGATCAGAGGCTGGCTGAGGCAGGGCGTGAGCGAGTTTGGGCCGAGATATCGCATCGCCGCGGGCGAGTCGAACTGCGATGTGTACGACCAGCCAACGGCGAACACTATCGCCGATGTGTTGACGAAAGCGAGGAAACTCTCGCCGACGAACGCCGGGATGCAGCTCGTAACCGGACCGATCTTGTCGATTCGGGAGGGTTCCGGCCCCCGGCGAAATCGAACGGTCATCAGTGATCTCGTGAAGCACCCCTCATTCGACCTCTACTACTCGCGGTATCGCCAGCGCCTGCACTTCCGGGGCAGCTCCCCGGAACAGCGCCTCTACTGCGAGAGCGAGCACAGTGTAGCGAGTGGGGAGCGGGAACCACTCTTCGTCATCGACGGAAACATGACGGTGGTGTCCCTCTTCGCCCATCGCTTCGACCGGCTACGCACGGACCATCTTGTCGAGCACTGCACAGACAAGACAACCGACCGATTCGCGTTCATGACGAATGCGGAGCTGATGCGCTTGTACCAAGAGGTAGCCAGACGCCATGTGGAAGAAGGCGGGCTACCGTATGGCGACATGCTGGACGTGGAGCTATTGAGCGTGGCGGACGACCTCGGTATCGCGTACGACGGGGATGTAGAGTAGCCCGCGCATCGCGCGCACTGCTACCCGGCCGCGCTACGGGACTGCTTCGACATCTAGCCTTCGCAGGACCACGCCGACGAACGCCGTGACAAAGGACCACTTACCGTGGGCGGCCGGGACAACTTGAGGCCGACCGCGGGCGCCCCAGCCCCCCTCACTCCTCCCGCCACACCACCCGCCGTACGTAGTCGGTGTAGGAGAGGATGATGCGCACCACCTTCTCCGACACCATCGGCGCGTCGTAGTCGCGCACTATGCGCAGCCGGCGGCCATCGCCACCGGCGTGGCCCGCAGAGCCACCGCCGCCTAGCCGCTCGCTGCCGGCGGCCAGCACGGCGAGCGCCTCCGAGATCCGCTCCCAGCTCAGCCCGGTCATCATGACCGCGCCTTCTTCCATGCCCTCGGGGCGCTCGTGGACCTCGCGGATGTTGAGGGCGGGGAAGTCGAGGATGGATGACTCCTCTGTGATCGTGCCGGAATCGGAGAGCGTGGCCCGCGCGTGCAGTTGCAGGTGCACGTAGTCGGTGAATGCGAGGGGCTTGAGCAGCTGGACGCCCGCTTCGCTCTCGAACGCCACCCCCTCAGCCTCCAAGCGTTTCCGCGTGCGCGGGTGGGTGGAGACGATCACCGGCACCCCGTACTCGGCCGGCAGGCGGCGGAGGAACTCGACCCGCTGGGGGAAGATCCGCGGCGAGTCGACGTTCTCTTCCCGGTGGCAGCTGACCACGAAGTACCCGCCGGGGGAGAGGCCGAGCCGCGCGAGCACGCCGGAAGCGTCGATCTTCGGCCGGTAGTGGTGCAGCACCTCGTACCTGGGGCTGCCGGTCTTGACGATGCGATCGCGGGGAGGCCCTCGGCCAGGAGGTAGGAGCGAGAGATGTCGCTGTAGGGCAGGTTGACGTCGGCGATGTGACCGACGATCCTGCGGTTGATCTCCTCGGGCACGCGCTCATCGAAGCAGCGGTTGCCCGCCTCCACGTGGAACACGGGGATCCGCCGGCGCTTGGCCGCGATGGCGGCGAGACAGCTGTTCGTGTCGCCCAGGATGAGCACCGCGTCGGGGCGGATGTCGGCGAGGACCGCGTCCACCCGGGAGATGACCTGGCCGATGGTCTCGGCCGCCAACCACCCCGCGGACCGTTCCGTCCGCCCGCCCGCGCCTGTTATCATTCGGCACGATGAACGAACCCGCCACCCCCTCCCCCCACGCCGCCACCCTCCTCGCGCGCATCGAAGCGCGCACCGCCCGCATCGGCATCATCGGCCAGGGGTACGTGGGGTTGCCCCTCGCCCTGGTCTTCGCCGAGGCCGGCTTCCCGGTGGTGGAGCGTGGTCTGGGGGAAGGCGGCGCTTTCCGCTCCAGGTCATACAAGAGCCGGCGCCCGGACACCCGCCGGGCCCATTTCGCCTCTCCAACAAGCACGACTTCGCGGGAGGCCACCGATTCCCCCAAGCCACGTTCGATCTCGGCGCGATACCGGTCTACCGTCCCCAACCAGAAGGCAAGGTAGACCAACTCCGCCCCCGCCAGCGCCGGCCAGACTCTGGCTGACGCGCGCCGCCCTCCTCGACCTGCACCTGGGACTCCCAGCAGGGCAGGCGGGAGGATCGCTCCCGAGGTCGATCACCCGCACGTGATGCTCTTCACCGATCTTCTCGGGAGAGCAGCTGTGCAATCTGCGGCCGAAGACTCCCGACCACCGTCTCGAAAGGCGGCAGGTCGGGAACGAGAGGTTCAAGCCACCGGTTCCAAGTGCTCTGAACATGGGCGAGCATGGCAGGCTGAAAGAAGTCTTCCGCATCCATGAACGTCACCTGACGGACGGCGCATTTCGCGGCCACGAACGGCGCGAAGGCCGCGAAGTCCATCTGTTTTACCGTCGCCGTGAGAGGCTCACCGTACTCGTGGAGTATCGTCCGCGACGGCGTAGGCTTGAGCACCTGCTCGTCCATCGGAATCTCGACCATCACACGGGTGTGTGGTTGCCGGTGCCATGGGAAACGGGCTCTGACGGAGAAGGCTTCTTGACCGCCGGGATGAGGGTGCTTCTCGCTGTAGCGCTCGTAGACGATCTCCACGGGCGCATATTCATCGAGGAGGGTAGTCGCCGCGTTGCACGCCCCGCGGATGGCGCCTTCCATGGCGTCGCCCCTCGGCGTAGGACTCTCACGGCCCGGCTCTTCCCGGCAGATTCACCCGGATCATCCAGCGACGGTTGTATGGACCGCCGCGTGGTCCGCTTGGGTCTAGATTCCGATAGCCGACGATAGGCAGCTTGGCGAGAGCGCCCAGCCTGCTCGCCGGCACCCCTGATTCTTCGAGCACCCAGCCGAGCCGCTTGGTCGTCGCTACGTCGGGCCTGAGGGCATAGTCGATGATCCTGGAGAGGTCCAGACGCCCGGCACGCACGGCAGCCGCTCTGCCCGGCGCATTGGCGAGGCGGGGCACGATCGATTACACAGTAACGGCGATGGGTGCATAGGAAAGGCTGCTGGACCCGCGTGGACAGAGCATCGGCCAGGAGTCAGGGGCGGCTTCGTGCCGGCCCGCCTCGAGCGTGTCGGCAACCAGTGCCAAGTCCGTTGCCATCCGGCGATACTCAGGCGCCCATGCACCTGGAGCAGACGGGAGCTCCTGGGGCATCACATGCGTCGGAAGAGCCGCGAAGGTGGCGTCAAGAGCCGACCGAAACTCGCCGGCATCGATGATGCTGGTCTCGGCCATCAACACCACGTCGACGAGATCCTTGCTCCTGCTATTGTCGCGCATGCCCCTCGGCCGCGTCAGCGCATGCACCTTCTCGGCCAGATGCTGGGCGAGCGGATAGCACAGGAAACTGACAGGCCGCACTCCTGCGAACGCAAGCAGCGCTGTTACCGTCGTTCGAAAGGGTTCCCCGATCATCGGCTCGCCTGCTCCGATATCGACATGAAATCCCTCGAACATCCGTCCGTCCAGACGGGCCTCGACTCCGAAACGCAGCGCCCCCTCGTTGGTGGCCGAGGGGTACGATACCGCAAAAGAGAAGAAGTCCCCAAGATCGAGTTCCGCGGCAGCCGCCAAGAGCCTGATCGCTCGCTTCGGCGTCTCGCTCGTGTGCAGATCGACATCTTTTGTCGTTCTCGACCGGTCGGCAAACCTGATTTGGAGGGCAAAACCACCTTTGAGCACCCACACGCCTTGACCGATGTCGGCGAGACGCGCAAGCATACGGTCGAAAGCGACGGTCTTGCGCAGGCGAACCAGAGGAACACCAGTGGATAGGGCCTCCCGCCTGAGGCGCTCCTCGAGGGCCATTCGGAACGCGCCGCCGTCGGCGTAGATCACGACCGGTCCCGGCCAAGAGCTCTATCGATAAGCCTCTTTGCACGGCCGCCGCGCAGATCGGCAAACCGGCCAATCCGTGACGGTGTCGTGAGACCGCGTTCGAGTGCCTGTTCGATAGCCTGAAGCACAAGTGCGTCGAGGAGCCCAGAGCGGGCTACGTCAGCGATGGTCCGCTCTACGACGGTTACCGTTATCCCATCACGGATGGTAACGTCTTCAGAACGAAGAGGGCTGGTATGCAGTCTAACTCCACGCGTGCGCCTGGAAGCGGTCCGCGGCACCGTCACGTGGACTTCCCCCGGGAGAACGTCTGAGAGATCGTAGACCTCGAGCGCGCTCTCGTGCGAAATTGCTGCCCCTTCACCGGCACGAAGCTGCGCGATGATAAGGTCGGCACGCGGGGACTCGGGGAATCTCCTGAGCCGATAGACACCGTGCTGGACTCGGTCAAGCATGCCCGAGCGCACGTGATGCGCAAGCAGTGAGCGCGAGTAGCCGGCAGACGCCGCCTCGGATGCGGTGAAGTACCCCGCCTTGGGTTCGGCGATGGCATAGAGAGCATCCAGATCAGGTGGCTTTCCACGAGACGCCTTGTGAGCGTTATGTAGTGCATCGCTTGACATATTGCACACATATTAGCACGATCCTCACGAGGCCAAGCGCCACGCTCGGGAGCACGGCACCACAATGAGCCGGCTGGTCACCGCGCACTTCGAGCTGCTAGGCCGCGACGATGACGCACTTGCCGGCGCGCCCGTCACACGGCGGTTGGCAGGTGCGCCGGCTCCCGACGCCTCCATCGAAGAGTATCGAGACTATCTCGAGCGCAAGTATGCCTAGCGGGCCGCGGATCCTGCTCGATGTCAACGTGATCCTCGACGTACCGAGCTCCCGAGCGCAGAATGGATCGAGTTCGACTCCATGATCAACATCCGTCCCTCTCAGGGGAACCGTTCCCGCGGCGTCGATGACCCCGCTATCCGCGGCAGGATCGTCCAGATCGTCGGTTCCCTCGCCGTGGAATGGGCGCCCAGCATCGGGATTTGGCCGGGGGCCGGTGGCGCGAGCTCTCCCTTGTGGAGCAGCTGGCCAATGTCGGCAGCGAGGTCGAATGCGCGCTGAGCTGGGCCGCCAAGGACAACGAGGACTACAGTCGCAAGGCCCTCGAAAGGGCGCTGGAGCTCCTGAGTCTTACGATCACCGACCCGCGCCATCGACTCCGCCTCAGAAGAGCTGACCCGCGTACGGGAGGCCCTCCTTGACTACTTCCTGGGGGAGAACCAGTTTGGGTCGACCGCGACCGGGCCGGCGGCGGGAAGGAGCCGATACGTCCCTCTCCCAAGCGAGGAGCGCATCTCCTCGAGCACGGATGCGTCGACGCGCCATCTCTCGCCGAACATCTCGAGTATCCAGCCGGCGTGGGCAGCCGGCGTCGGAGACCCCAGCAGTCGCGCGTAGGCCGCAACTCGCTCGGCCGACATCGATGTGAACCCGCCGCCACTGCGTAGCAGTTCTTCGAGCCCTCCCGCAAGACGCAGGTCGCGAAGGCAGTCGACGACCGTGCGCTCCTTGGTGCTCGCCGGCGTGACGGCCACATGGCGCTACGGATGCCGGTCTCTCGCAGTGCCCTCGGGCAGCTTGGTCACGATGGGAATCCGACCGACAACTCCTCCACGTGAACCCCTGATGTTCCTACGGGCGGGCGACGGCGAACCGGCACCTCGACGATCCTGTCACCCGCGTGCCGATCCCAGAGTTCGGGACGGCGGACCCCCGGCATGGGTTCCGCACTAGCGCTCGGCGGGCCACTCCCCGCCCCCGTAGGCTTCGAGTATTGCCGTGATCTGCGCTGCCAGTTTGGGAACTGATTCCGTCGCGGTCCTCCAGACGATCTCCCAATCCACCGAGAAGTAGGCATGTACAAGAAGGTTTCTCATGCCTCGGGCCTGACGCCATGGGATTTCCGGGTACAGTGCCCTTGTTTCGTCTGATACGCGAGCCGCCGCCTCACCGATGACACTCAGCTTCTGGAGGACTGCGCTCCGAATCAGGTCATCCTTGACGAAGACTCGGCGGTCCGGCTGTTGGAGCCCTGCCAGAAACAAACGGATGGAATCCGCCGCTTCGACGATATCGGCCAGGTAGAGATCGTCACGCCGCTGCATAGAGTATGTGAGCGCTTTCCAGCACGGGTTGGCGGATCTGGGGCTTCAGTCCGTGCTTTGGCACGAGATCGACACGGCGGCCGACGATGCACGAAAGCTCATCTGCCATGTCAACGAGGTCGAAGAGCGAGACCTCCGCGTCCGGCAGGAAGGTGATAAGGATGTCCACGTCGCTGTCGGGCGTGAAATCCTCCCTGAGGGCGGACCCAAAGACAGCCAACTCCGACACCCGGTTCCGTTCGGAGAACTCAGCCAACCTCTCCATGTTCACGTGTAGGTGCGCTGTCACGGTCCTCACCTCTTGTTCGTAGTGTACCTGACGATCCCCGGGACTGTCCCGGCCGGCTCGTGAGTAGCATACAACCCCTTGTCTCCCAGCGCCGGCCACGTCGCGCACGGCGCACTTCTTCGGCAGAACTCGCATCCCCGGGTCAGGTCGACACCCCATGCGGCTGCGATAACACGTGCCACGTATCATAGTCGTCCCCCGCGTCAACCTGACCACGCCAAGTGCTGAAGGGCCTGTCGCAGGCAGGTGTCCGATAGGCCGACCGCTGATCGGTGGAGCGGCCGTGGCGCTCAGGAAGCTGGCTGTGGACGGCTGACCTCTACGTCGGCAGGCGGCCTGTGGGGTATCGGCCCCGGCGCACGACCTCGGGCCGCCTCATGGTCCAGAAGTCAGGCCAAGGAGGCCCGCCTCGCGACGTCCCCCAGGCGCCGGTCGAAGGTGGCGAGGGGCGCCCGGAGCGACTGCGCCGGCGAGAGATATGCGGCGTCATAGGCGGTGAGTCCACCGTCGAGAGCGAGTTGGGGCAGGGTCGCACGTAGTCCGTATAGGAGAGGATGATGCGCACCATCTTCTGCGATACCGCGGGCGCGTCGTAGTCGTATGGCGGCGAAGTCGGGGTCCAGGGTGACGAGAATGCGTTCACTGCGGCCGCACGTGCCGGCATGTTCGCGCCCAGCTTGAACCGCTCCACGCAGATTCGCGAAGGGGTATCAGGCGTTCCCGGGTTATGTCGGCCGCGTAGGCCATGGCTGCCCGGATGTCCCCCGCCTGCAGACTGGGATACTCGGCGAGAATCTCCTCCGCCGACAGCCCGGCGGCGAGGTTGTCAAGAACCACCGCGACGGGGATACGCGTGCCGCGGATGCGGGCTTTCCCATGGCAGGTATGTGGGTCCGCCGCTATGCGCTCATATCGCTCCACTGCGCCTCCGTCGTGCGTTGCGTTGGCACACAGTCCGATTACCACTCTGCGCTCCGTCTGGTGCCGGCGGGGAGGGGGCGAGCCCTCGGCTGCCCACTCGCCTGGTCTTCTACCCGCACGCACTCGAACACCAGGGCCTGTTCCAGGTCGTGGTCAACCTGTAGCCGCAGCCAGAATCCCGCGCCGGCGCCGAAGTAGCGGGCGAGGTGCAGGGCCATCTCGACCCTCAGAGGGCGTCGTCCCAGCAGCACCACTCCCGGGTGAGATGTGCCCGGCACGGCCGGGGGCGGCCGCCACGGTAGAGGGGCGCGGTCGAAGACCCCTAACGAGAGGCGGTGAGAAGGCCGTCGGGCACTTCAAGTTCTTCGGTGTGCCTGGACTCAACGAGGGCGCGCAGCTCCGCGGGCGCCGGCACGGTGACCGCGATCGGACCCCGAGCCTTCCGTCCGGCGAAGCACAAGACCGTCAGGCCAACGACCTCCAGGGTATCGGGGTCTAACCTCACGAAGTGCCCTTCGGGCGATTCCCAGGTCAAAGCCTCGCCCGGCTGTCCGACGCCGAGATACAGCACATCCCCGGGTTCGTCGTACGAGGTGGTGGTGAAAGTGTAGGGCCCAAGGTGAGGCAACCGGTCAGTGGTCTGCATGTATGAGCCTCCCTATCCCTCCGGTCGGTCCGATCGGCACGTAGACGGTGAGCACCTCTCCCACGTGCCTCTTGTATCGTACCACCACGGCCTTGATGCTCAATGGCGGGCAGCCGGATTCCGACGGAAGCTGCCGCCTTCTTCTCAGGGATCAGCGTCACTGAGTTCAGTCCGTGCGTCCATCGGTCTTTGGACCGAGATAGGGCGCCCTGCCGGCAGTGGCGTCATGCCCCTATGATCGACGTGCCTCGCCGCTCTTCGCCTGCAGGCAGGCATCCGGCCCCGGCCGACCCCTATGTTTCTCCCCACCGGGGACATCGCTGGTACAGCGGACAAAGAGATCACGGTCACGACCCGGCCCGGGTGGACTCGCCCAGATGGTGGAGG
>Ga0180009_10005526_pt1 | contig 13536 bp, 12 predicted proteins | sample OS_PC_MetaG_FD_123537 | JGI IMG/M metagenome (GOLD analysis project Ga0180009, IMG submission 123537) | Groundwater microbial communities from the Aspo Hard Rock Laboratory (HRL) deep subsurface site, Sweden - OS_PC_MetaG | ecosystem: Environmental > Aquatic > Deep subsurface > Groundwater... | reverse complement strand
GCATGATGGCCCCGTTCCTGATGCCGCCGGAATATGGGGTACGACTGCCCAGACTTGATGAAATCGGCGTTGCCATGCGCAGGACAGTCGATGAAATGCGCAGTACCCGCGCCGGCCAGCACGTGTTGCATATGTACCAGACCGAACGCCGACCCGCTCTATCCCGTATATCGGAAATCAATGCACAGGACACTCCGCAATCATCACTCGATCATGTCACATCCGTTAACTAACATTCACTGGAGGACTTGTCGGCTCGACGGAGCATCCCAAACCACCACAAGTCATTCCGGTAACCCGCCAAGTACGCTACAGTAGCGCCCGAGACCGCTGCAATTCAGTTACAAAAATAGCAGCTGCGCTGGGAACCTCGACCTGCCCCATCGCAACCACCAGGAGGAACACCATGATCCATGCACTTCCCAAGCTTGCCAGCCGCGCCCGCGCCCTTGCCTTGTTGATGCTGGCCATAGTGATCTCCGGTTGCTCAACCAGCCAGATCGTCGTGCGTGGAGCCATGCCGTTGATGGATGGCGGACTTGAGGCCATGAACCGTGAAACGGATCTGGAACTCGCCAGCAGCGCCATCCCGGCAACACTGAAAATGCTTGAAGGTATGGCCGTCGGTGACCCCGGCAATTCCCAGCTGCGCATCTATCTGGCGCAAGGTTTTTACGGTTACAGCTACAGCTTTGTGGAGCAGGAATCCCCGACACGTGCGGTCGCGCTGTATACGCGCTGCCTGGACCATGCCCGCGCCGCGCTGAACAGTCAGGGATTCAAGGCCGACATTGAAGTCGCGACACTGGAAGAATTGGATGCTGCTTTGGCAAAAAGCAGCAAACGCATTGTCCCGGCGCTATTCTGGTCGGCCTCCTGTATGGCCAAACGCACTGACCTCGACCGCACCAGCCCGTCCGGCATCGCGCAACTCGCCCGTGCCGCCCGCTTGATGCAGCGCGTACTGGCGCTGGATGAGAATTACTACTACGGCGGGCCACACATGTTTTTCGGCGTATACTACGGCGGCCGCGCGCCCATGTTCGGCGGAGACTATGCTCTGTCCGAACAACATTTTGCGCAAGCACGCGAGGCGACAACGGGGAAACTGCTGCTGGTGGATGTGCTGCATGCAGAATATCTGGCACGACAGCAAATGGATCGAATAGCCTTCCACAATCGTCTCACCACAGTCGTAGAAGCTGCCGACGATCTGTTACCTGAAATGGCACTCGCCAACCAAGTTGCCAAGCAACGCGCTCGTTACCTGCTCAGTAAAGAAGCGGAGTGGTTCTGATGAATAAGTTGTTCCTAGCTTTTTTCAATGGGTCAGAGTACTTGAAACACGTTCACGGCTTCAGTCTAAAGGGTTTCAAATACTCTGACCCCTTGAAGGTTCTGGCCCTGCTATGCGGACTCAGCCTGTTAGCAACGAATGTTTCGGCAGCCGAATTCACCCTCAAATTCGCCACCCTCGCACCACCCGGCTCCACCTGGATGAATCTGCTGGAGGACTGGGGCAAGACCGTCAAGGAACGCAGCCAGGGTCGGATTGAATTCAAATTTTATCCGGGCGGCGTGCAGGGCGACGAACCCGATGTGCTGAAAAAAATGCGCTTCGGACAATTGCATGGTGGCGCCTTTACAGGTTATGGCATTGGTCAGATGTATTCGCCCGCACGCGTACTGGAACTGCCCTTCCTGTTCGACAATTATGCCGAGATCGACCATGTCCGCGCCCGGCTTATGCCAGAATTCGAACAAGGCTTTCAGAACAACGGTTATCGGTTACTCGGCTGGATGGAAGTGGGCTTCATCCACTTTTTCTCGCAGCAGCCGATCAATACGCTCGATGACCTCAAACAACGCCGCATCTGGCTGTGGCAAGGTGATGCACTCGGCGAAGCCATGTTCCGTTCCAGCAAACTCTCCCCTGTTCCGCTGTCTATCACCGATGTGTTCACCAGCTTGTCGACGGGGCTCATCGACACCGTATACTGTACGCCCTTGGCATCCATTGCCCTGCAGTGGTACACCAAGACCCTCTATGTCACGGATCTGCCCATGGCCAACGGTATCGGTGGCTTGATCGTATCCAACCGTTTTTTCGACAGCCTGCCGCCGGATCTGCAGAAACTGCTCGCCGAAACCGGTCATGACGCGGGTGAGAAATTGATTGCCGCCACCCGCAGCGACAATGCCAAGAGTCTGGATGTGCTGAAACAGGAAGGCCTGACCTTCGTCATGAATCCTGACCAGGTCGATCCGAAAGAGCTGTCACGTATGCGCGATGAAGCCGCGGCTGAACTGACCAAGAGCAATTACATTCCGAGTGAACTCTACACGCGCACCTGGGACTATCTGAATCAGTTCCGTGCCAGTTCGGCCTCACGCAGTGCGCCTTGAGGTAATTATGTTGAACCGCCAAGATGCCATGGGCGCGAAAATAGTTGGAACCACCAAGGCGCCAAGCCGCCAAAAATTGCTGCGTACATCTTTATTATCCGCGCACCCGTCATTCCGGCGCATGCCGGAATCCAGCGTAATTAATAACCTAGATTCCGGCATGCGCCGGAATGACGATGAAATCTCGGATTCGTCAAATAATGTACTCAGGTTTTCTTGGCGACTTGGCGCCTTGGCGGTTCAAAACCGTTTTTCTTGGCGTTCTTGGCGTCTTGGCGGTTAACATTAATGTTGTCAATTCCATTTCGTACCAATTTACTGCGCTTCCAACGTCTGCTGACCCGTGTCGAAACCGCACTCGCGGGCCTGAGCCTGTTGTTGCTGGTCACACTCACGCTCGCGCAGATCATCGCCCGGAATATGTTCGAATCCGGACTGCCGATGGCCGATGCCATCACTCGTCAGCTGGTGCTGTATGTCACCTTCTTCGGCGCGGCGCTGGCCGCCGATGCGCAGCGGCACATCCGCATCGATGTGGTATCCGCCTGGTTATCGCACGACAGTCTCGACCGTCTCTATCGTCCGCTACATGCGCTCGCCGGCGTTATCTGCATCATCCTTACTCAGGCCGCAGTCCGCTTCTGGATTGACGAATGGGACTACGCCGCACCCAATGAACGCTGGGAAGCGCTGTTCACGTTGATACTGCCGGTGGGTTTCGGATTGCTCGTCCTGCACTTCCTGCTGGCATTCATGCTCGGACCGCAGCGCAGGCGACCACGATGACCACATTGCTTGTCATCCTCATCGCTCTGCTCGCCACACTCGGCCTGCCGCTGTTCGCGGCACTCGGCGCCGGTGGATTGCTCGCTACCCATCAGGCTGATCTCGATCCCGCCGTACTGATCATCGAACTCAACCGGCTGGCATCATCACCGAACCTCACCGCCATCCCATTATTCACCCTGGCCGGTGTGATTCTGGCTGCAGGCGGCGCACCCCAACGTCTGATTCGCTTGTTCAATGCATTGATCGGCTGGTTGCCCGGCGGCTTGGCTGGCGTCGCGCTGTTCGCCTGCGCTTTCTTCACCGCCTTTTCGGGTGCCTCCGGCGTGACCATCCTCGCCCTCGGCGGCCTGCTGTACCCCATGCTGATGAGCGTCGGCTATCCACAGCGCTTCAGCCTGGGTCTGCTCACCTCATCGGGCTCAATCGGCCTGATGTTCCCACCCAGCCTGCCGGTGTTGTTGTACGGCATTGTCGCGGGCGTCAATATCGACGATCTGTTTCTCGCCGGCGCTCTGCCCGGCTTGCTGTTGCTGGTTATGATCATGCTGTACTCCATGATGCTGGGAGTACGCCTGCATATTCCGCGTCAGCCATTCACAACCGCAGCCTTGCGTGAAGCGTTGCGTGAAGGTGTCTGGGACATTCTGCTGCCGGTCGGTGTGGTGTGGGGCATCTTTGGCGGCTTCGTTACCGTGAGCGAGGCATCCGCCTGCACCGCTGCCTATGTATTGATTCTGGAGACGTTGATTCACCGCAGCCTGTCACTGCGCCGCCAGCTGTTTCCGATTCTGCGCGAAACCAGCGTGCTGGTCGGCAGCATCCTGATCATCCTCGGCGTGGCGATGGGACTGACCAATCTACTCATCGATGCACAGATCCCTATGCGCCTGCTCGCATGGATGAGTGACAACATCGACAGTCAATTACAGTTTCTGCTGCTGCTGAATATTGTGCTGCTGATCGTCGGCGCAATGATGGATATATTTTCCGCTATCGTTGTGCTCGTACCGCTGATCCTACCGTTGGCACTTCAATTCGGCGTCGACCCGGTGCATCTGGGCATTATCATGCTCGCCAACCTGGAAATCGGTTATTGCACACCGCCGGTCGGCATCAATCTGTTCATTGCCAGCCAGCGTTTCCAGAAACCCATTCTGACCTTGTTCCGCTCCACCCTGCCGTTCCTCGCCATTATGCTGGTGTGGCTGGGAATCCTGACCTATCTGCCGCAATTGAGTACCTGGTGGAAATAATTCCAGGCTGTTCAGCTTAAGGAAGCTCTGATTAATCCTAAAAAAAATCATTCCAGCCACGGATACACACGGAAAACACTGAAACACAGTACATACCTGGAGCGGCTATTCACCCCCTTGCGGGTGATGAAGGTACCGGCGTGAAGCTTATGATCTGGTCCGTGTTTTTCCGTGTAATTCCGTGGCAAATGACGGGAATCATTCGATTAATCAGAGCTTCCTCAAGTAAACCGATCGAAAAACACCCGCACCAGATCCGACCGCGTCACCATACCCAGGACCCGTTGGTCTGCATCGCAAACGACAACGCGTTTGACCCAATGCTCTTTCATCATCTCCAGTACATGCTGCAGAGTCTGATCCGGACGCACACACTGCACCTTGCGCACCATATGCAGGGCAACCGGGTCCGTCGGTGTCTCCAGTTCGGCATGGTGGGCGAGATGCGCAAACAGCGCCTCCAGCGTCTGCCAGACATTGTGGCTAGGCTGCTGGCTGGGTACGCCCAGTGCCCGCAGAAAATCCGCCTCGGTGATCAAACCGACCAGACGCCGATCATCATCGACCACCGGCAAACCGCTGACATGCTTACTGACCATCAGATGGGCGGCCTCGGTCAATAAGGTCTGGGGCTTTACGCAATGCAATGGTTGGCTCATGACCTGCGCGATACTCAGCGACTCAGCCACACGCCGACTGGCAATTTGTTTGGCGCGTTCGGTCAGGTCCATCAAATCATCAACGGTGATATCAATGTAGGTATCCAGGCTCTGTATGGCCTGCTGATAATCTTCGCGGCGCGGTTGCTTGGATTGGTGCTGATTATTCATAGATCTCTCCATATAGATCTGATCCAATCGGCGGTTACTCAGCGGATTTCTCTTTCGCAACAACCGCCATGCGCTGTTCTTCATAGCTATGTGCCAACACCGCTGGATAACGACGCCAGGGAAACAGATAATTGAACAGTACCGCGATGAATAGAATAGTGATGGCGTTCAACATCACCGGCGTGACTACATAGTGATAGCCTAAAGCGTGCACTGCATCGCCACCCGCAACCGCCGTCAGTGCGGTTGCGCCACCCGGCGGATGTATGCAACGCAGATAAGCCATCGCGCCAATGGCAAGTGCAACGGCAAAACCCGCGGCCAGCAGCGGCTGAGTGATCATCTGGGCACAGGCGACACCGACAACCGCTGAGACCAGATGACCGCCAAACACTGGCCAGGGTTGCGACAGCGGACCATGGGGGACCGCAAACAACAACACCGCTGAGGCACCCATTGATGCGACCAGACCGGCACTCGCGTTTAACCCAAGCTGGGCCTCACTGATCAGCAGCACACCCAACATGCCAGCCAGACCACCGCTCAAAGACAGCCACTTTTCCAAGTGGCCCGTGCGTTTGAAACTTGGCCCCAGAGAACGCAGGGCACGCAAAACCGAGCGCACAGCCATGAGCTTCAAATATCCAGCATCAACTTGAGTGGTTTGCGCATACCGGCAATCTTGCAGGCCTGCTGGCCATAGCCGCGCGGAAACAGCTGGTAAAGGTAACGTCGGGTAGCCTTGTCCTTGCCCCAGATACCGAGCATATGTTTGAGCAGCTTGCGCGCCTCAGGCACGCTCTGGTTCTGTTCGAAATAGCTGCGGATGTAACTGATGATTTCGCGTCGCTCCGGGTTCAATGGCAGACCAGCCTCGCTCGCGAACGGCTCTACCAGTCCCGGATGCCAATCCTGGGCATCCAGCAGAAAGCCCTCCTCATCACGCTTGAGCTGATCCAAAGTACGCTCGTCCAGGGACTGGACCACAGGGGCACTTGGCATGTTCATCTCCCGTCTATTCAGTTAAGTGCATCATATAAGTGCACTACAACAGACGTAAAACGATATTAATTGCACTATACTATCGGCATCTTCGATATTAAGATAAAATCGCACCATCATGGACATAGAACAGGCCCGTACCTTCCTGACCATTGCGGCCCACGGCAGCTTCCTAGAAGCCGCCAACCGGCTGCATGTCACTCAATCCACAGTCAGCGCCCGCATCCAGAATCTGGAAGCCGATCTGAATGCCAAACTGTTCGTGCGCAATCGCTCAGGCGCCAGCCTGACCCCGGCCGGCAAACGTTTTCTCCAACATGCCAAGACACTGGTGTTGACCGTGGAACAGGCCCGTCACGATGTCGGCCTACCCAACCGCTACCGCACGAGTATTCGTGTTGGAGGTCGTATCGCCTTGTGGGAAGGCTTTCTGCCGCGCTGGGTGGGTTGGATGCGTAATACAGCAGCCGATGTCTCCATCCGCAGCGAGATTGGATTTGAAGAAGATCTGATGCGACGTCTTATTGAAGGCACGCTGGATATCAGCCTGATGTATTCACCCAGTCACGCCCCCGGTGTGGTGGTTGAACATCTGTTCGATGAAACGCTGGTGCTGGTCAGCACGAATCCCAGCACACAATGGCCAGGCGATGATTATATCTACGTCGAATGGGGCCCCGGTTTCTATGCCAAACACCGTGAATGCTATCCTGACTTGGAGCGGCCTGCGCAGGTAGTCAATATCGGTTGGTTAGGCATACAACTCCTGCTGGAAAACGGCGGCTCCTGTTTTTTGCCGATCCGTATGGCACAACCTGTCATCGATGCAGGTCGATTATTCAAAGTCGATAGCGGACCCGAGTTCATCCACCCGGCTTACATGGTCTTCCCGCGCGAGGCGGACAATGACGTATTACAGCTAGCCTTGCATGGGCTACGTGAACTGGCCGCTGATATCTAGCGTCAATTCAACGTGTAACGAAACAACTGCCAACCGCCAACCCGCCTGCCTATTTCTGTTACCATACGCGGCCATTTTAGCCCCCAGATTCGCACTGGATCTGCGCCCCGATCTCCGCGAGGTACCCACCATGTTTCAATTAGGCTGCGCCAGCCGCGCCTGTTTCCGCAATGAAATTCTATCCGGCCTGACGGTCGCGCTGGCACTGGTACCCGAGGCCGTTGCCTTCGCCTTTGTGGCCGGCGTTGAACCGCTGGTCGGCTTGTACGCGGCCTTCATGGTCGGCCTGCTGGCAGCGATCTTCGGCGGACGACCCGGCATGATCTCCGGCGCAACCGGCGCCATGGCCGTGGTCATGGTGGCGCTGGTGGCACAGCATGGCGTGCAGTATCTGTTCGCGGCCGTGATCCTCACCGGTCTACTCCAAATCACTGCCGGCCTGTTGCGGCTAGGAAAATACATTCGCATTGTGCCGCACCCGGTCATGCTCGGTTTCGTGAACGGACTTGCGATTGTGATCTTCCTGGCACAGCTGCAACATTTTCAGATTGGCGGTACTGCTGGCGTACCCGTCTGGATGAGCGGCGCATCGCTTTGGATCATGCTGGGGCTGATCGCGCTGACTATGGCGATCACACAATATCTGCCCAAACTCACCGGCGCCTTCCCGGCCTCGCTCGCGGCTATCGTCAGCGTGACCTTGCTGGTGATCTTCTTTGATATCGACACCAAGAGCGTCGGTGATCTCGCCTCGATCCAAGGCGGTCTGCCGAGTTTCAATATTCCTGCCGTGCCTTTCACCTGGGAAACGCTCGGCATCATCTTCCCCTACGCCATCATTCTCGCCGCCGTCGGTCTGATCGAGTCTCTGCTGACACTGAGTCTGATTGATGAAGTTACCAACACGCGCGGACGCGGTAACCGGGAGTGCATAGGCCAGGGTATTGCCAACACCACCACGGGATTGTTCGGCGGCATGGGTGGCTGCGCCATGATCGGCCAGAGCATGATCAATGTGAATTCCGGCGGTCGCCAACGGCTGTCCGGCGTTTCCGCTGCGGTCTTTCTGCTGATCTTTATTCTATTCGCTTCCAATCTGATCGAAATGATCCCGATGGCCGCACTGGTCGGCGTGATGTTCATCGTCGTGCTCGGCACCTTCGAATGGTCCAGCCTGCGGATCATTCGAAAAATCCCCATCACAGATGCCTTTGTTTTGGTTTTGGTTTCCGCAGTGACTGTCGCAACCGATCTGGCCGTGGCCGTCATTGTCGGCGTAATCGTCTCGGCGCTGGCCTTTGCCTGGGAACATGCCAGTCATATCCATGTGAAAGGGTATGACGATGAAAATGGTTCGCGCATCTATGAATTGAACGGCCCACTATTCTTCGGCTCCGTAAAAAACTTCCACGACCTGTTCACACCGGAAAATGATCCGGATGATGTCATCCTCGAATTTCAGAATTCACGTGTCGCGGACCATTCCGCTATCGAGGCCATCGACGCACTGGCGGAAAAATATCTGGCGGCTGGAAAAAAACTTCATCTACGGCACCTGAGTATTGAATGCCGCGAGCTATTGAAAAAAGCCGGCGACCTTGTTGAAGTGAACGTGATGGAAGACCCACGTTACCATGTGGCAGATGATCAGCTGGCATAATGAAAAACCTGATCGCCAGAGACAGATAACGGCTGCATGCCTCTGATCTCTTACTATTATCCAACGCCCTAATGTCGTTATCTGGACCCATAGTTTCTCGCGCCTCTCCCGAGATGCTTTGGCGATTGAAGCACTTCGGTCAACGAATGGGTATCTCTGGAACGTCCGTATTTATCTGTTCCAAGCGGGCCTGCACCAGGGTGCTATCAATCAGCAACTGATCCAATACCATTGGAAAGAGTCGCCGTACGTTCAACAACTGGCGCGGCCGCCGGCAGGCTTGAATCTCCAGCGCACGCCGCTGAGCTGCATCAAGTGATGCCAGCATCAGCAAATAGGGAGATTGCCAAGCGAGATAATCCTGTACCACAGCGGTGGTCAGCGGATCTTGCCAGGCCTCCGTCAGCAACAAAGATGGAAAATCCGCAGCCTGGTAATGCCGCTTCATCCAGGCTGCACGGATATGTTTACCATCAATGCCCACACCACTGCCATCGTCGCCTCGGTGGATCCACAGCAGACTGAGTGGCGTACCGACACGTTGCGTCAATTGTTCCGTAAACCAGGTGGTATGTGGTTTATCTGCAGCATATCCCGATGCCTCAAGCGCCGCAGAATGAAAGAGTGGGTCCTCTGTACTGCTGGCCTGCCAACGCGGATACTGTGACACTGTGCGCGCAGATTCATCACAGGCGCTCGCAAACAACACCACGGGTAAACCTTCGCTATCAACTACCCAACATTCATAACGGTCACACAAGGGGAATGGCAGTGATGGATTATCACGTAAGGCCGCAAGCACGTCCGCCAGTGCAGGATAGCCAGAGACGTCGCCAAGCATCGGATTGATGGGTAGCCGTCGCAGCTCACCATCCGCTGTCCAACTCCCATAACGGAAAAACGGCCGTCCAGTCTGGCCTTTACCTATACCACCCCATACCGGCGTGGTAACCGCAATCTGTGAGCGCAATTGGATCTGCCATACCAATCCGTCATAGGTCAATGCGCGAGCATCCCCGACATCCAGAACCTGTACAGTTCCCATGAAGGGTGACAACCGCCGCTGTGCATAGCTGCGCAGTTCAGTCATCTGGATCTCAGTTAAGATTGTCTAGCTTCGTTTGTAAGCGCTGCATCAGGTCGCTGAGAAGGTCCTGCTGCTGCTCGTCCACAGCCTCGTAGAGAAACTCTAATTTATCCATCGCATCATTGATCGAGTCACGGTCGTTCAGAGAATCGATATTTCTGGCTACTTCAACAAGGTAAGGATCCATGGTTTTCACTTAACCGGTCAGCTTGAGTCAGGGTCTAGTTTCACGGCCACCAAGTCTAGAGTCAATGAATCGAGGGCTGTCGATAAAGTGCGCATGGTCAGCGACAAGGCCTTGAAATGTGAAGCAGCTGACTGCTCGGGAAAAGCACTCTGCCAACTCTAATATGAACATAGTGCGTGCTTAGGTTAGCGCAGGCATGGCCCTTCGTGTGTCAGAATGTCGCTGTCACCGCTTCATTCAGCGCGCCTTTGACCCATATCAACCTTCCATAGCTCGACCCAGCGGTCAGTTCGATTACACTGAGACCCTCCAGGGCAACCCTGTAACCGAGCAGGCCTATGCTGGACAGCGTATCAGACACTCAAGAAACCGCATCGACGCCACGCGAGGCACGCTGCTGGATGATCACCGGCCATGTGCAGGGCGTGGGTTTCCGCCCGTTCGTCTATCGACTCGCGCAGGAATTGGGATTGAACGGCTGGGTACGCAATCGCTTGGGTGAGGTCGAGATCTGTGCCGAAGGAACGGCAGAAGCACTGGATCGGTTCGCACATGAGCTGATTGCATCAGCGCCGTCTATCGCACGTCCACAGATCGAGAACACCGCTATCGTTGCACTCACCGGACTTTCCGGTTTCGAAATCCGCGCCAGCGCCCCAACAGAAACACCCCGCATCCATGTGCCACCCGATTACTTCACCTGCCCAGACTGTCTAAGCGAAGTGGGCGATACCCAGGACCGTCGCTACGGCTATCCCTTCACCAACTGTACCCAGTGCGGACCTCGCTACACGCTGATCGAACAACTACCTTATGACCGCGCCAACACCAGTATGGCGGGCTTCCCTTTATGCCCGGATTGCCGGCGCGAATACCGCGATCCGCTCAATCGACGTTTCCATGCCGAACCTGTCGCCTGCCCTGCATGTGGACCACAGCTGGAATACATCGATCAGGACAAACGTATAAACAGTTCTTCAGTCGGCCTGCACGCGACGGTTACAGCGTTACAAAGTGGCAAGATCGTCGCCATCAAAGGTGTGGGCGGTTATCACTTGGTGTGCGCGGCACAGAATGCTACGGCCGTTGCAAAACTGCGTGCGCGCAAACCGCGGCCGGAAAAACCACTGGCTGTGATGTTTGCGGACCTGGATTCAGTTGATGCCTATGTGGATCTCACTGAGGATGAACGCACGCTGTTGTGCAGTCCCATGCGGCCGATTGTATTGGCGCGGAAACGGGCCACTCCTTCGCCTCAGGCCTCTAACCAACGGGGCGCAACAGCGGATGAACAACCAGCGCAACCAGAATTGGCGCCCAGTATTGCGCCGCAATTGAATGAAATCGGCGTGCTGCTGCCCTACTCCCCACTGCATCATCTGCTATGCCGATCCTTCGGTGCCCCGCTGGTCGTCACTTCCGGAAATCTGAGCGGGGAACCCGTGCTGACCGACAACCGGGAAGCCAGTGCACGGCTCGCACACATCGCCGATGCCTTTCTGCATCATGATCGTCCCATTGTGCGGCCGGCCGACGATCCGGTGTTCCGCACCATCGCCGGTAAACCGCGACCATTACGATTGGGGCGTGGTTGTACGCCCCTGGAACTGTCGCTACCGCATGTGCTCAAGCAGCCGGTACTTGCGGTCGGCGGACATCTCAAGCTGACCGTCTGTCTCGCGTGGGGTGACCGTGCAGTGATCTCACCGCATATCGGTGATATGGGCACGCCGCGCAGTCTGGCCGTATTCAAGCAAGTCATCGCCGATCTGCAAAAACTCTATGATATACGTGCAGAACGTATGCTGTGCGATGCACATACCGGTTACACCACCACACGCTGGGCACAGTCGCAATCCTTGCCCGTCACCAAGGTCTGGCATCATCATGCCCACGCCTCAGCTCTTGCCGGAGAATCTTCCTGTGATGAAGATTGGCTGATGTTCACTTGGGATGGCACCGGTGCCGGCGAAGATGGAACGCTATGGGGTGGTGAATCCCTGTATGGCAAGCCGGGACACTGGCAGCGGGTTGCGCGCTTGCGCCCGTTCCTTTTACCCGGTGGCGACAAAGCCGGCCGTGAACCCTGGCGCAGCGCTGCCGCACTGTGCTGGGAAACAGGGCGCGATTTTCCGCTCGATGAAGTTGGGATCGATTTGGCGCAGCAGGCCTGGTGCAAGCGTATAAACACCCCCCAGAGCAGTGCCGCGGGGCGTTTGTTCGATGCCGCCGCGAGCCTGACCGGCGTTTTGCAAAAAGGCAGTTTCGAGGGCCAGGGCCCGATGATGATTGAGGCATTGGCAACGTTGCCAGGCAACGTTGTGGAACTGGGTCTTGCACTGTATGAGGATGGTCTATGGCAGACTGACTGGGCACCACTGATCGCGCATCTGCAGAACCGTCAGCTAACGGTCGCGCAACGTGCGGCGGATTTTCACGCCAGTCTCGCACGATGTATTCGTCAGCAGGCTGAGCAATTGGCATCGCAGCATCACTTCACTCGCGTTGGATTGACCGGCGGTGTGTTTCAGAATGCCGTACTGGCTGAACTTGCTGTTGCCGAACTTAATGCCGCGGGCTTTCAAGTGGCATTACCCGAACGCCTGCCCTGCAATGATGCGGGCATCAGTTTCGGACAGGTTATTGAAGCGCTGCATGTGCGTGAAAAATCCGGTAGAGCGCATTAGACAAAAGGTCGTAATGCGCCGAATGTTTATTAAGCAATAATGTACAGTCAAGGCGGAAAACATGCGGCGCAATACGCTACGCTATTGCGCCCTACAGAGTAATTCATGGCAATATGAATCGATATCAAAAACAAACGAATGGAATAATAACATGGCGAAAACCCTGACCGACACCCACATATCTCTCGCCCACGGTAACGGCGGACGTTACATGCGCGAGCTGATCGAGGGTCTGTTCGCCATGCATCTCGGTAATCCGACGCTGGACACCCAAGCCGACGCCGCGTCGCTCACGCTGGATAGCACCGATCTATTGTTCACCACAGATGGTTTCACCGTACAGCCGTTGGAATTTCCCGGCGGCGATATCGGTTCGCTTGCGGTGCATGGCACGACCAACGATCTCGCCGTCGCCGGTGGCCTGCCGCGCTATCTGAGTCTGAATGCCTTTATCGAAGAAGGCCTGGAGATTGCGGTACTTGATCGCGTTATCGCCAGCCTCGCGCGTGCCGCGAATGAAATCGGCGTGCAGGTGGCGGCAGGCGACACCAAGGTGGTACGCCGCGGTGAAGGTGGCGGACTCTATCTCGCAACGACGGGCATCGGTACTCGCCTGCCCGGCCCGAAACTCGGCTTTGATCAGATCCGCGATGGCGATGCGCTGATCGTCAGCG
>Ga0180009_10005525_pt1 | contig 13536 bp, 4 predicted proteins | sample OS_PC_MetaG_FD_123537 | JGI IMG/M metagenome (GOLD analysis project Ga0180009, IMG submission 123537) | Groundwater microbial communities from the Aspo Hard Rock Laboratory (HRL) deep subsurface site, Sweden - OS_PC_MetaG | ecosystem: Environmental > Aquatic > Deep subsurface > Groundwater... | reverse complement strand
TGCTGACCCAGGTTGACTACAAGGAGGAAGAGGGACTGATATCGAGTATTCTTTCCAGTATCTGGCAGCTGATCAGGAGTATTCTGGTAGGCTTAGGGCTGATGGATGAAGCTCCCGAAGAGCCGGCAGATTATGAGGACCCAAGTCCCGGCTTTTTGACCCTGAGTGAGGTGATGAACATGCGTATTGCCAGCGATGTAGTGGCATTGACAGCGTGCAATACGGGACTGGGCCGCAATCTGACAGGCGAAGGCGTGATGGGCTTGGGTAGAGCCTTCCAGTACGCCGGTGCCAGAGCGGTACTGATGAGCCTCTGGAGCGTGGAGGAGCAGTCAACAAACATACTCACCGAGAACTTCTTTGGTTACTTGAAGGAGGGCAAGAACAAACTGGAAGCACTACGACTCGCACGAAGAGACGTACGCCAGGCAGGATATAAACACCCATACTACTGGGCTCCGTTCATACTGGTGGGAGAGAGATGAGACTTGGGGCTTACCTCGCCTCTCGCTTCGGCAAAGTCCATGCATTTGAGGCCTGCCGGATTAGAGACTCAGAAGATTATCGACTAACTGGAGAGCTGCGCGTCTATCAAGCCGACTAGCACGATACTGGCCTGAGAAATCCAGTATGCAGTCTAAACACGCCCGGTCACACCTGGAATCGTGCTCTTCATCAACGAACAAAATCTCCCTAGTCTTCGCCATCCACTGCTCACCGAGTTGAGATAGTTCGAAGCAGTGCCCCACTCCTCCCGGCACTGTTTCATAGATAACGATGCCCAACTCTGGCATCCTCAGGGGCACAACCTCCATACCGAGTTCTCGTTCATCAAGCTCTAGAATCTTAGCACCCGCCAGGATCATCGCCCTGCCCAATGAATATACTCCGTCGTACACATCAAGAATTGCGCTGGGCCATTCAATGTGCAACATGTCTGTAAGCTCTCGGGCAGCGAGAACTCGATTTCTTAGCACTGGCGAAACTCGTTCCTTGCGATCCCAACAAGGATTCTCCTGATCAGTTGCAAATAGAGACGCGTGCACGTCAAACCCATTCGGAAGCCCAACTCGTCCCTCTCCTTCGCCGAGTTCGCTCTCTGCATAACCACACTTGGTACATATGGCGAAACCACACCTTTGACGACCAGAATTGCGGACTAGAAGAAGAGCCTCCTCACGACATGTCGCGCGTACACCTGGCATATCTCCAAACCTTTCAATCCTTTGCTCATCCCTTGACCCTGCAAAGGCGACAGGACATACCGAGTGCTCACCAACACGTTCCATGTGGAGTTCCCTTCGCGCCGGCTCCCAACCCGCTGTTGTGTACCCAAAGCGAGGGAATACAAGCATCTGCGTCCTTATAGGCTTTCCATCGCAGAAGGGGCAGTCATTCAGCGGTGATTGCCCTAGGTATACATGTCCTTCCCTGCATTCAAGAGAGAAGTTCTGGAGACCCAGCGCACGATCGAGATTGCCGTCAGTCCAGTGCTTTCGCAAGCCGCGTGATACCGCGACTCGCCCACCAACCACTACTCTTGATTCTGGAACGTATTCGTTGAGCGCTATCAACGAACTGCGTTCGAGCCTGAATCGTTCGTCCGGTCTGGAAAGCGTCCTCTTCCCGACTTCGACGGACTTTCGCACCGTCAGTCTCTGCAAGTTAATTGGGAAGCCATAACGAGGTAAGAATCTATGATCCGCGAGCCACTCGATGACAGTTATGTCGCACAACTCGCGAATCTGATAGCATATCGAATTCGCTCTTGCTCGTTCCTTATTGATGCTTATAGTAGGCTGCCTTGGGATTTCGTTCCAAGCGTCTCGCCAGCAGGCTAGATCGCTCTCCCAGTTGTCAATTGCCGCCCTGTATCGAAGCTTTGCTTCCTCAACAAAGCTACGCCATCGACTTAGCTCAGCTAGATCTGCAACGACAGTACCTTCTGTGAGACCCGCGAAACGAATGCGTACATCTTTTTCAGCATCTACTAGGGTTTCGAGGAGCTCCGAGAATTCATGTGCGACGGCTGGTACGGCTTCTTCCCAAGTAGGTTTTCTGGAAGAGCCCTGGTGCCATCGATCGGGTAGCGATTCTACTCCACAGAATGGTCCCATCCTTCCGTAGGCATGCATTGCGCCAGTTTGCTCAGGTTGATAACCTCGGAAGAACTCGGATAGGAGAACCGCATGCAAGTGACGTCGAATAATACGATCACGATCCAGAAATACCGAGGGCTTTCTCAGATCCCTTTGCAGGAAGTCTCCAAACCTTCGAAAAACTTCCCGATCAAACTCCGAACCACGAGCGTAAGTCACGACTACTGCCGAACCATCAGAGCGCCGTCCAGCACGTCCGGCTCGCTGGCGATGATTCGCGGGTCCCGGAGGCACGTTCCCCAGGAGCACTCCGTTCAATCCTCCAATGTCGATACCCAACTCCATCGTTGTAGTGGATGATAGAACGTTCCTTATTCCGCTCTTGAACAAGTCCTGCAGGCGTCGGTTTTCGCTGGGTGCAAGTTGAGCAGAGTGTTCTTCAGCCCACAATCCGATTGCAAAGATACGGGAATCTCGCAGTTCTCGACGGGCTCGACCCCAGCGGGCATCTGCGTCAAGCGACTTTCGATCTACTTCACGCAATGTACCCATACATCCTTCTATGGGAGCCCAACCCAGCGCCGAGCGATTCCATGTGGTTCGAGTCATATTGCACTGATAGAGACGAGATGGTTCACGGATCGTAAGGCGGTCCATCAGAATCTGGACGGCTCTGTCGTCTTCGTCTGAATTGGTCTGATGGTGCTCCTTGCATTTTAGCCAATTGAATGAAGAATCCTCAGAATCTGCCATGCCGTAGAGCTGATCGAAGGCGGCAAGTAGGACGGTCTCGGACAACACTGCGGCCTCTGGTTTACTGCAGCCTGCTGAAACCAGAACTTCTGTTCCAAACCATCTGCGGAGCTGCCGTGCGGTCTGCCCCACAAATCTCCTTGCACGCCATCCACTCTTACTTCTTGTCAGCCACCGATTACGCAAGGAAGACTCTCCCAGCCAATGCCTGGATTCGGTTATTGAAGACCAACTCAGGCATCCATCTGATCTTACAGTGTCTAATACCAATGAAAGAAAAGATGACCACACGCTCCTGATAGCACTTCGAGCATCGTTGTTCGAGAGCAACTCTTCCAACTTGGGGGGTGGGGCAAGTCCATCTAAGCCAGGATAGATTATCTCGATTAGCCCAGCAGACTCAACGGAGACACGCTTTTTCACCGGACGCTGGAGTTCCAAGGCGATCAAGCCCTCAACATGTTGCTGTACAGCCTCGATGTTTCCCTCCCACTGACGTTGGCCATAAGATCGTGCCTTATGATTATCAGCCGAATCACGATCGAGAATCTGTGCAATCTCGCTGCGTTCCTTAACGAGTTCTGCGAAGTCCTGAAAAGATGTGCCACTCTTAACGCGCACTAGTTCCGCTCGTGCATCTCGGAGATCTCTTTCTAGGGTTACACGAAGTCGTGAAGATACGAAAGTGTCCTGGAGTCGTACTTCGTAATTCCGTATATTGCTTTCATAGTACTCTACCATTCCAGCTTCTTCAGCACTTGGCAGCTCAGAGACGCATCGCGTAATCGCGGCTCGGACTACTTGCATTTCATGTTGTAAGGTGAGCAGCGGGCCGAGCCTCGCGGCTGATGCGCGGGAGTCACTGAAGCACAGAAGTCTGCGACCTTCGGCCGGTTTCCAGTGTTTTGTGCTATCCTGAAGTGGCGGAAGGTCGAATAAGACTGTCTCTGCTGTAAGAGACAGAGCAAACGGTCCGCCATCCATCAAGGGACGACACGTTAGAGCCCAATCAGAGTGACTTGCATTTCTATCACCTTCTGACCACCACGATCTGCAATTTGGGCACATCTGGGTAGGCACATCTGGGGACACCCGAGGTGCGCGCCACAGAGGGACTCCGGGAGCACCATGTCCGCGAATCTCCCCCGTCGAACTTTCGACAACGACCTCTTCAAGAACTTGATCGTGACGATCTGTGAGCAAGTAGTAAGTTCTGTGTGCATCTGAAGCCGCGAAGTACGCCGGTTCAGCTTTAAAGGTCTCTTGGTTTTCATGTGCAGCCAATGCCCACTCTCCGCAATTTACGCACCTATGGACTGGCAGTGTAATGTGATTGCAGAATCTGCACCGATTACCCGCTTCATGGATGCAGCCAATTCCCTCGATCTTGAGATCCACCGGTCCAGAACAGTCTGGGTTAAGGCACACAGATAGTCCTTCTGGTGCCCGGACTAGAAAGTGGAGGCGATGTGGAATCAATGGAAGTTCAGATGCTCGCATTCTTGCCGCAGCTGAAAGTCGAAGTATCGTGATCGTGGCATCAATAGCCTCTTCGCTTGGCGCCTCCGGGAACAATCTGACAGCCAAATCCCGTAAATTGAGAACTCTCCCCTTTTCTGCAGAAAGCACTTCGGCCAACCGCCTTACGAGCGGGGCCTCCCTAAGAACCATATAAAGAAATCTAGCGGGCGCTGAAGAATGCCCGCGACATGCTCGATCAACACATTCACTTGAGACGAGCTCTGAGGCTATACCTATCAGACGACGAACCGCATGTTCATCATCTAGTAGTAACTCACCCCTTGAAGTGAGCGTTCTGAATTCAAAATCCACGTACTTGGCAAGCTCTTTGGCACCGGGAGAAAGCGAAGGGATGGACTTGGCATGGCCAAAGTCATGCTCGGCATACCGACCTCTTATTACACGTGTACCCTTTTCACTAGATGAAAATATGGCGGCACCAAACTTCAGAAGGTCTTCTTCAGTTCCGCCAAGTGTAGCAGAAGTAGCGAATTGGAGTACATTTCTTTCAGAGACGCAACATCGTTCGCGAACCCTTCGAAGTAGCATCATAATCTCAGCTGCGAGACTGCCCGTGTAAAGATGAGCTTCATCAAGAGTGATGCAGCGAAGGTCGGGTCCGAAGAAGCAGGCATCTTGGGGACGACATAGCATGTACTCAAGCATCGAGTAGTTTGTGATGACAATGTCCGGGACTTCACCATAGGGTTCCGTATGGATCGGCTTGCCCTCGTGGGTTTCACGACCACGCGCTTCCTGCCTTGTTCGCATGCGGCAGGCATCCCAAAGCGGCTCATCTTGTTGATTTGCCCAATGCCAATTCTCTGGAGTTTCTCCAGTGAAGTGAAACACCTTTAGCAGAGCTTGCCCCTGAAGCCAGCGATATATTCGATCAATTTGATCCGCAACAAGGGCATTCATTGGATATATTATCAGGCTGCGAATTCCCCCGTTCCTCTTTTGTCTCGGTGCAGACCAGAGGTCAGCGAGCATCGGAAGAAGGAACGCCTCTGTCTTACCAAGACCAGTACCAGCAGTAATCACGACAGAGGGTTTTTCTGAACCGGACGAGATCGCAGCGCGTATTGACTCTGATTGGTGGTTGTATAGGGGAGCGTCTATGGGGAACACGTCTCGCCCTGCGATATGTTCACAAAGGCCATCCGGGAATAGGCCGGCTTCAGTGAGGAGTCTGAGAGTATCTTGACTGAACTCCCCCGAAAAGGCCCCTTCAACCCAGAGTTCACTGACCAGACCACCTTCACGACCCTCGCCCTCCCATACCCGCCTACAGGCCGACATGAGTCTCTCGTTTCTAAGAAAGTTCTCGGAAGTGGCGAGATCTGCAAGTCGGGTGCGAACGTGTCTCGCCATCGTGAGTGCATCAATGTGTCCCATCGAACGGTACTCCTCCTTCGATCATCAATCGATCCAACACTCTACGAGCCGAGCCGCAATGTACGCCCTGCCCCCATAACTCTCTCCAATCTTGAGAAGGATCCGACGGTCCTCAGGCGACACAGCATTACTAAATCGATCCAGCAGTCTGATTCGATCATCCTCGATATCTTCCAACTTACCTGCGGTTAGACCAATACGCCGCAACAGATTGTCTTTCAGACGATTCAACCTAAGGTCCAAACTCCTATCATCGTCATCAGTTGTTAAGTCGACGCGAGATCGTAGGAATAACTCGTAAACATCTTGACTCTTTCTTTTGCATCGCCTTTTGCATTCCCCGAAACCAGCCCAGAGCAGGGGCAATGACAGTCTCGAGAGTTTTTCGAGGTGACCACAACAAGCCTGCAAATCGAGACGAGATTCGCATTGTCCGGCAACAGCTATTACGTCCTTACTCTGCCCCGATGGGAAATCATTCCAGAGGAATTGCCGGACCACCGAATCAGCACCAATCGTGTCCTCGTTTGGGCGCAGCTCCTCAGGAATACCCTCACCATCGAACCATCCGGTGATAAACTGAACGGGTGAAGCCAAAGCTGCTCTAGTCAGCTGAGGTTTCAGCGCTGGATCCAAGACTGGCACACGAAGCCACCTTAGTGAGGAAAAATCACTACGGGATAGTTTTCGACGGGTCTCGATGTAGTCTCTAATTCGCGGCAGATCCCACCAAGCCCCTATCCAGTCGCCTCTATAAGCCAAGGCAACAGCCAAAGGGTTTGAGGACGTGCTTAGTTGCAGACATTGAGGAGTGGAATTTGGCAACATCACGTCTTCTGGAAGGATGCAGAGTTGTGCTACTCCACTATCTGATTCACTCCATTCGCATACTGCATACCCTGGGTCGGAGGTATCCAACTCGCGATGGAGAAATATCTGAGCAGAGACGCGATCTTTCATCAGTGCGGGCAGGAACGCGCGGACACATCCTCTATCGTGGCAATAGATTCCAAGTTCAGATTTCTGCCCCTTCTCAAGCACACCAAGTTCTCCTCCAAAACCTGGCACATCGCGCAGCCTGATTCGGGAATAGGAAAGTCTTCCAATTGTATAGTCACCCTCTAGCGCTAAAGCGTGGGCATCCTGGTTTGGAGTCCAGATTCTGACTGATGCTGTCCCCTCAGAGCAATTGATCACATCACCATTACCAAGTTTCTTGAAGTTCACAATTGAGTCTTGTTCCTGACGTATCATAGCTGCGCCGAGGATTTGGAATCTCAGCGATGGTTTAATCGAGTGTCTCTGACCGTCCGACAGAAACTTCACGCGGAGTCTTCGTTGCTTGGTCGCAAGCTCCGGCGTAATCGTTACCTTCTTTGCGGTACACCAACCGGCATCCGACCCCTCTAACTCTCTTACTTTCCTGTGGATGAGCAGCTCCACCTCTTCCGCTTCATCCGGTAAACCGTCAACCTTAACAGTGATCTGGTCTCCAAGAGCTATCACGCCGGACTCAGCAGACGTTAGAGACAGGGCAAAAGGTGGTTTCCGATCATAGTTGGGCTCAACTGGTTGCCAAAGCATGAACCCTTCGTAGGAAATCAGCAAATTGTCGCTTATTGGCTTAGGCAGGCGAACCGCTTTTCTGACTGAACCGCGTGCATCGAAAGTCTCAGCGGCAACGCAACCTTCGATAATGCTGGTCCCATCACACAATATGGCATATCTATGGCGGCAATCCAACGGATGACCTGCAGCTTCCAGCAGACACTCTCGATCCAGATCAAAGACCAATACATCCTCCATCAATCCCGAGGCTTCAAGGTCCCATTCCATCAAAACATCTAACGCCCTGGAGCAGATGGTCAGGGTTCTTGGCTGAAGATTTGGCTGCCCCTTTGACTTCTCGGGTTCGGCTGATATCATCCGGTCGCCTGCCCAAGATCCATCAGGTTGGAGAAGCCAGCGACACAAGCGTTGACCATCAATATAGAAGTCGAGCTCGTTGACAATCGTGCCCCGGGTGTTGTTAGTGATCGCCTCTTCATCTAGGTGGAACCTGAGTCGAGGGGAAGTGCCGAATGGCCAATCTAGCATCACTCCACGAATGGGATTTGCTTCGGTTTCTGGTGTCTCATGGACCTGAGTCAAAGGGCTATTTGGATCCCATTCCTCTCTTCCAAGGGTCTCGATGCGTGATCGCGCTTCATCTAAGAGATCTTTCAGCCAGTGTGGTTTGACCCACGGACTCGATTCAAGAACTGTACGGCATTGATCATCCTCTATCCAACCCTTTCGATATTGCCTCAGAGTTCTCCACAAAGATTGAAAGTTGTCAGAAGCAAGATCCGGCGAATCAGGCTCGCCGATAAGGTATAGCACAGCCATTGGCGCACCTAATCCAACTAGCCATTCCGCCAATCTTGATTTGGCGCCCCGCAAGGTGAATCCGAATTGTAACTTGATGGTTACAAACCACTGTTGCGTCCCTTCTACATCCATCACATGACGAAGATTCAGAGACCTTACGGCGTTCCCAATTAGTTCTCTGAACAGTGATGAAGGCTGGCCATTTGTCAAAAACAGACGTTCTTTTAGCGGATGTGATGTGGGCAACAGGCCTCTAATGATCGGCCAGACAGAATCCTCGGTGCCTGATTCACGACATGTTTCAGCTCCGAGGCAGAGCAATAGCCCAACTACGCTTTCGCCACCCATTGAGACGACTCTTACAGATCTTGCCCAGTCGACAAGTCGAGCAGAATCGAGGTATTCGAACCATTGTTGCAGCCATTGAATGTCGCTCTTACACAGCTTGAGTTCAACCAAAGACCATGGCTCGGTTCGCTGACGTGCAGCGGCCAAGAGAGGTGCGTAAGCCTGATCGACGCTCGCACTATGAGGATCCAGTTCTTCCCACATAGCAGCATTCTCAGGTTGAGGATTCGTGCGTTGACAAATTGCACCGAGATATCCAGTTGTAGACAGTATCCCGTTTAACACCGAGATGCGAAGCGATCTCGTCAACCGATAGGCAACATTCATTCTTCATTGGATGACCTCTCGTTTCTCAAACCTCGAACAAATGCCCTGTCAAAAAGTGACGGTTGCTTGCGGCGCATCTGGCACAGGTCTAGAACTCGATGGCGGTTCCACCTACCCGCATAAGAACATCTCTACTAGCACCGTGGCAGGTCATCGCTATCACCTGGCGATTTTCCGCAAAAGCTGATATAGCCTGAGCCGCAAGGATGGCACGCTCGTCATCGAAATTCACCAAAACGTCGTCTATAATCACTGGCATACGCTCGGCATGTTGTTCATAGTTTTCAATCAGTCCCATACGCATCGCTAAGTATAGCTGCTCAACAGTTCCCCGGCTAAGTTCAGACACCTTGCGCTTTTCTGATCTCGCATTGAGGACTTCGAGCTCTGTTTCGTGCAATGGTTTCCTGACCTGTGTGTACGCGCCGCCGGTCACTGTCGCAAACACGCCCGAGGCAGACCGAATGACATCTGGTTGTCTGGTCTCTTCATACTTCGCTACTGCCGCATTGAGCATAGTAAGAGCAATCTGAGACCTAGTCCAGTCAGTTGCTGCTCTACGCAGCTGCTCGAGCCTGTTCTCTAGTTGCATTTGTAAATCCAAGAGCTCCGTCGTGGAGGATAGGTCGTCGAGCTTAGAGGAAAGCGAGCCAATATCCTGGTTGATTTCATCCCGCTCATCCTGTAAACGCTCTATCGCGACTGTCACTTGATCGAGATCATCAGAAACCCCGTCCAGGCTTTGGCCTGCCATCGCCGAGATAAATGCAGAAAACGCATTGCCCACTCCTACGGATGACTGTATCGCATGCCGCGACTGCTTAATCTCTGATTCTAACCGGACTCGCTCTTCAAAGCGATCACCCATAGTCCTGAGGGCCGGTTCATCATCCGCCCCGTACTCTGCGATGAAATTGGTGAGCTCATCATGTGCTCTGGTAGTATTTTCTTTTGCGATCCTCAGTTCCAGCTTGCCCGACTGAAGCTGGTCAGTTAATTCTTGCTGCGAGCGCAATTGGCTCTTTTGCTTTCCAAGCTCCGCCAACATAATTGGGATGTCGGATACCACATTGCCGGACAAATAGGTTGCAGCAAACAGATGAGAAATCGAAGAATAGGTAGTGTTGCCGCCTTCGATCGTGCTTCGCATGCCTTCTATGCGTTGATCATACTCTTCCAAGCTTTCGATTTCAGATTGCAATCGTGAAATCTCGGCAAGTACCTCCTTGGCCTTACTGGTACCCATATCACCTGGAAGACGTATTTCGGTGAGAAAGGCGCTCCAGCTGGTCTCCAGCTTAGTCAGTTTATCCTCTGCTTCCGCCTTGGTTGCCAGTAGCTTCTGCTCTAGAGGATCAGCGGTTCGAAGTGGAGGACCCCACTTGAGAAGCAGCGAAAAGAAACCGGCAATCGCACCAAAAAGAGTACTAACACCAGCAAGCCAGAGGTTATCGAAGCCCATGCCCAAAGCCAGGCCTACCACCGCCAGAATAACGATTGATAGCATGCCCAACCTGTAGGATCTCGGACCATCTAGGTAAGAACCTGCTTTTGAGGCAGAGGTCTCTCGGTGAAGCTCAAGCTTATTGCACATCTCTGACTTGCGGCCCTTCGTACCAGAGAACAATACAGAGAATGACTCGAGTTGCTCCTCTTGAGCCGCGGTGATTTTGTAATCCTTGACAGATTGGTATGTTAGAGGCGAACCGAGCTCGGTAATCCGATCCTGTATGTTCTTCTCTTTACTTGCTCGCTTCTGCTTAACGAGTGGTAGATCATTTAGGGCCGACTCGTATTTGTCACTCATTCGCGACAGACTGTTTATCGACGCCTCATTAGCAATCATGTCCGTGTTTACCTCAAGTGCCTCGAAGCGATTCTCAATCTCATCCACTTCAATCGTCTTCTGTCTGACCTCCGATTCAGCGTCCTGTAACACTTCCTTGTGCTCGTCTAGTTGCGCAATAACAGATGCGTGAAATTGGTCGAGATCTGGCATGACATCGTACTTGTCCCTGGCGGTTTCATAGGTAACAAACTCTGAATAGAGGTTCTTCTGGGTCTCCATAGTGCGGTGGTTGTGGGTCAAGTTTGCTATCCGAGTATCCAAAGAGATGAGGCGGTCCGTATTGCTCTCTCGCTCAGAGTAGTATTTATCATAGGATGCCAGTTCGGCCTTGAGCTCACGAATTGAGGAGCGAAGGTTTTCGATCTCATGATAAATAGCTGGGATTACTTGACTCGATCCTCTCTGCTTGAAGAGAGCATTAGCGGCCCCTTCTATCTGCTGTCTAATTTCGGTTATCGAGGCTCGCCCAAGACCGAGTTCAGCTCCATATAGTCGGTCACGGATCTCGTCACTATCCAGAGACTTGATTTGCTCAAGTTCAGCCAATCCAATCGCGTAGACATTGCCGTATAGATTCGCGGACATATTACCTACAAGTGTGCTCAGCTCCTGTTGATTAGTAATAGTGCAGTTTTCGTAAAGTGCCTCCAGGCGACCCCCACGTGGGCCCTCTGTCCTTGCTGCTACAAGTTCGTCTCCGCTGTCCAGTGCACAGATCAGCCTACCCCCATAAGCTCCTCCCGCCAGCGCCGGGTACGGGTTTGTGGACACGGATCCTCGTGGAAAACCAAAGAGGCACCTCCTTATAAAGGCCAGGAGTGTGCTCTTGCCTTTTTCGTTTGGACCAAAAAGGACATTCAACCCGCGACCAAGACCAGTGATACTCACGTCATGGAAGATTCCAAAACCGTTTATGTGGATTTCTCGTATGTACATCTTATTCGGTTTCCACAATGCCATCTAAGGTCTGGTGCATACCTTGGAGCGCAATTTCCTTCAACTGCTGATCTGAAAGCCCATCGAGTAAACGATGACCTTGCCACGTCTGATATAGCGGCTCCAATGCCGACCTGATTGAATTCCATTGTTGCGAATCAGAATCTCCAAGGTCATCAAACAGAGATATGAGGTCTGCTACGAAGTCATTCCCTCTTCTTAGTTCGTTGATGTCATACGGGGATGAGGACTCCAATCGGACTTGGTTTAGAAGAACCTTGGAACTACCTTCAAGCAATTGTTCTTGAATTGACTCTTGCAGATCCACTATGTTCTCGCCCCGGTTGAGTTCCCCATGTAATGCAGATCTACCGACAAGAGTTAGCCTCAGTACCACAGCGCGACCACTGGACTCGCGAGTGACATCATCGCACAGACTCAGTATGTAAGTGGTCAGCTCATCAATATCAGGGATATTTTCGATATTAAGATTTCTTGATTCATATCTTACCAAGTCGGTCTCGACAAACCTCATCGAGCACGAACCATCGGCCTCCATATTAATCAGGTAGCAGCCTTTGGCACCTGTCTCTCTGGGGTGTCTTGCTTGACTGTTACCGGGATAAACGATAGCGGGCGAAGCGTCCCTCAGAATGGATCTTTGGTGCACGTGTCCAAGTGCCCAGTAGCTTATCCCACGGCCTAGCAGATCATCGACTGATGCAGGCGCGTAGGACTTGTGCGCCGTATTGCTTCCAATGTTGGCGTGAAGAAGTGCGATTGCAGGAAAGTCAGCCTCCAGATGCCGGAACTGTAGTGATAGATTGTCGGAAACGTCCCGCACTTTGTAACTGATACCATATATGCGGGCAATAGTGATACCATCTCGCTGAAAGTCTGCGTGCCCAACAGACTCGCCCCCGAAGATTATCACATTGTCTGGCCACTTCAGCGACGCAGACCAGCCGTCGAGCGGATCGTGATTTCCGTGCACCACATATGCCGGAATCCCTGCGTCCGCGAGTCTTGACAATTCGTCTCGGAAATGCAGCTGGGCTTTTAGGCTCTTGTCAGCCGAATCGTATATATCACCGCATATGACAACAAAGTCTACTTCCTGAGAAAGTGCCAAATCTGTTATCTTTGTGAAAGACCGGTAGGTGGAATCATAAAGTGTGTCGCGAAATCCGGGATGTACTTGCCCAATTCCCTTGAAGGGCGAATCTATATGAAGATCGGCGCAATGAATATATCTCAGTGCTGACATAGAGAACTAGACGCCATCCCCGTCTGGCTATGTACAAATTCCCTTTGAGCTCGTCTGATCTGCTAGGAGTCGGGCTTCCTCGCAAATCAGCAACAACTCCCCCAAAAACGTTTAGGTGTCCAATAAATCACAAGAAACACTATTTGTAATATAAAGTTTGAACACTGTCTCGTCAAGGTCATAGAAGGCGAGATGTGCCCCTCGAAGGCTTCAGAGAATGGAGTCCAGATTGCATTGTGTTTGGTATCCTCGATTCAGTATCTACGCACAAACTTCGTACCATACCCACGAGTCCTTGGTTTCTCTTTTCTAATCTGTAATTGTGCCATTTCCCTTTTCCTATCAACAACTTACTCCAGAACCCGAAATATCCCTCATTACTTAGCTTAACTGACCAAACTGCTCACTCGAAGGGCAGGCTGCTATCAACATCTATTCAAGGGAATAGGTTTGCGAACCATGAATTTCCACACCGTTTTTGTTCGATAACGGGCAAAGTGTGCCGACCGGAGCAATGCGCACTTGGCCTCGCAGTCAGATCAATCTGAGAGCACTATCTATGTCACCAAATCCGAGATCATTTCGGTGAAATGGCATCTTTCCGCCGCAGTATCATTGAGCGTTTAAATGGATCGGTCACAAGGCACAACTGTTCGTAGTAGCGGCAC
>Ga0180009_10005524_pt1 | contig 13537 bp, 8 predicted proteins | sample OS_PC_MetaG_FD_123537 | JGI IMG/M metagenome (GOLD analysis project Ga0180009, IMG submission 123537) | Groundwater microbial communities from the Aspo Hard Rock Laboratory (HRL) deep subsurface site, Sweden - OS_PC_MetaG | ecosystem: Environmental > Aquatic > Deep subsurface > Groundwater... | reverse complement strand
GGGCGCGCTTGGTTCGTCTGGCGAGCCGGCGGGGCCGAGCGCAGGTGGTGGAAGGTGATCCCGTGAGTAAACTCCCTTCGTTGCTGCAGCCGAAGGAGCGAAGGCCCCGCGGGCGCCCGCCCGGTCCCGGGCCGTCCCCCCCGAGCGTGGAGCGGTTGGAGGAGCTGTACCAGGCGTACCGGCAGACCCCGACCCCGACGCACTTGGCGAAGGGCTATGGGATCACGAGTCGGACGGCGAAGCGCTTGGTGGAGATCGGCTACCCAGCGCTCGGTGTACTGCCGTTCCAGCAGCGGTACGCTCGCGAGATGAGGGCGATGATCGGGCGGGGGGAGGAGGGTGCGGGGGAACTGCAGGAGCGGATCGCAAAGCAGACGAACGTGGTTCGGGAGGAGACGTACCGGCTGATCGTGTGGGGCCTGTCGCAGGAGATCTCCACGCTGGTCAAGGACGGCAAGCTGGACATCCTCTCGTTGGAGCGGCTCTACAACGTTTTCGAGAAGGCCACGAAGCTGCTCTCGTTCGCGATGGGCGGGCCGGAGAGCCGGACGGAGACGACGGAGCGTCGGCCGATGACGCAGCAGGACATGATGGCGGCGTTGTCACTCGCGATCGGGGTGGGTGGCACGGTGCCGGCACCGAAGCAGATCGAAGCTACAGTGGACCTGGTTCCGGGGCCAGGAAAGGGCAAAGGCAATGGTGTACCAGCTGGAGCGAGCAAGACGCGCGGCGCGTAAGCGCAACGAGGCAACTCGGGTATCGGAGCCGCTTGTAAAGCCGCCCTGGGTGTGGGAGATGCGCCTGGGCTACAGGTCCGCCGGGCTGCGTGGGAGTAGCCGGCTAGATTTCCGCCGCTGGTTGGAGGAGGGGCGCTGCCCGCGTTGTGGCGAGTTGGGGAAGTTCGTCGGCCTGATGCCGACGTGCTCGACGCATGGGCCATATGGCGAGGTGGTGGTGCAGCAGCCGAGGGAGCAGGAGCCTTGGCTTGCGCAGGAGGGGGCAGCGGGGTGGGAGCCGGTGGAGGGCGGCGGGCTGGAGCCGGCGGAGCGAGAGTACCTGCAGGATAGGCTGGCGGAGGCGTACAAGCGGCGGACCGACCTATTTCAGGATGCCCTGAGAGCGCAGCAGAAGTCGACGCAGAGAGCGCTGGCGTCGCAGATCGAGAAGCAGGTTGAGCACCAGCCTGGCTGGGCTACGCCTCGGTGGGAGGGTAAGTTCGTCCCCGGGATGAATGTCAAGGTGCAGCCGCTCCCCGGAGATCCTGACTGGTCGCCGGAGCACCAGGACTTCTGTCGCACGCGCTCGGCGCTGTTTTGTTTGCGGAAGTTTAGTAAGCATCTGAACGCGTGGCATGCGATCGGCTGTCCGCTGCCGTTGCGGGAGCGCTGGCTCGTTCCCTTCTGCTGAGGTGGTGACGATGAACGCACGAGCTGAGTTCGAGCGGGTACTTCGCCAGCGGGCGGCGTACCGCGCTTTCTTTACCGCGCTGTCCGAGCGGGCCAATGACCGTATGGCGGACGAGATGATCCGCGCCGCGAACGCGCAGCGGGGGGGCTATGAGGAGCGTGAGGGTCTCGACTACCAGGGGAGCGATCTCCGTGTACAGGCGACGACATCATGACCGGCGACGACATGACCGGCGACGGCTGCCGGTGCCTCTCCGGTGGTCCGCTGCTGCCAGACCCGCCGCCCCCATCAGGGGGGCACGGGGACGTGCTCCTCGACCTTGCCGGGCGGGCCGGGGGGATCGGACCCATCCCGACAGGTCCGCCAGACGTACTCGCTCTGAGTGAGTTGGTCGAGGTGGCGATCAGCCTGGCCGCGGCGCTCTGCTCCATGTGCGGGGTTGATTTCCGGGCTGCCATCCTGGAACGTCGGGAGATCGGGATTGCACGGTACGGGCAGCCACTCCGCTATGGCGACGGACGCGGACTCGTGGACGCAGCACAGGAGGCGCTCGACCTCTGCGGGTACCTGACGCGGGAGATCGGGGAAGCAGGAATCGAGCGGCTGTTCACCAGAGATGGCGGCGGTTTGAGTCTCGAATGCCTGGACGCGCCCCGGTGATCTCCTTTTCCCCGGCCGCAGTCATCGACGGTACTTGGCGCCACGGTGAGGGGGGCTACTGGGATCGCGTCACGGCTCTCCGGGAATCGATCAACGCGCTCGGCGGGGTCGGCTTGGATGGCGGCACGCAGGCGCAGATACACGCACGAATACGGGCGATCGAGCGGATATACATCAATTGGTCGTACGACGACTGCAACGATTTCTGCGCGTATGCGGTCACCGATCCTACCACCGGAGCCCCGATCTTCCAGGAGCGGATGCACTATGAGATCCAGCGGGCGCTGGACAGCGATCGGTCCGTGGCTGTCGAGGCGTACCGCTCCAGTGGAAAATCAACCCAGATGGAGCCCCGGATCATCTGGAGGCTCGGGCACGACTGCGACGACCTGATCAAGCTGGTCTCCGAGGCGAAGGAGACGGCGGAGGATCGGGTGCGCAATATCCGCAATCACGTCGAGCTGAACCCGCGGGTAGGCTACGTGTTCCCCCAGCTGCAACGCCAGCTGGGCATGCCGTGGAACGACCACTCGATCACGATCACGAGGGCGCTCCAGGACCGCAACCCAAGCCTGTTCGGGGCGGGCATCCTCTCCCGGGTCGTGGGCGGCCGTTGCCGCACCCTGATCGGCGACGACGCGACCCCGCCGGAGTCGCTCGTCTCGGAGGCGGTGCGGATCACCGCGAAGAGCCGATGGTCCAACGTCTGGGCCAAGATGCTCGTGCAGGACGGGCGAATCTGGTTTTTTTACACTCCGTGGGGCGAGCAGGACCTCGCGAGCGAGATCCGGGCGTCAAGCCACTACCTCCACCTTCGCTTTGCTGTGGGTGGGCCGCAGGGCTGCGAGAAGTGCCCGGAGCGGGGAGGGCTCCCGTGCGGCATCCCGTTCCACAATCCCTGGAGCCCCTTGCGCTGGCCTCCGGCTGCGCTCCAGGTGGTCTACGAGCGGGACGGTCCCCTCAGCTACGACTTGTCGCACAGGCTGATCCCGTACGCGTCGTCGTCGACGTTGTTCCCGCCACACCTGTTCACCGGTGACGCGATGCGGGTGGACCTGGTCATGCGCCGCCCGTGGAGGGTGTGGGCATCCCTGGGCATCCACACCGTCATAGGGATGGATCTGGCGATCTCAGGCGGGGCTGCGGACGACTACCTCGTGATCTTCGTGCTGGGGTGGGATGAGAAAGGGAACAAGTACATTATCGATATTCAGCGGTTCAAAAGCTCTGATTATCGTGTGCAGCTGCAGCGGCTCGCTGATGCGGCGGCGAAGTACCGCCCCGATCTGATCTTCATCGAGGGCACGCAGTATCAAAGGGTTTTCACGGATATCCTGCGAGTGACGACGGGGCTCCCGGTGCAGCCGTTCTACCCGCTCGGCCGCGGCAAAGGCAAGCGGGTGGAGGGCGCGGACAAGAAGGACCTGGCGTTCGGTGTGCCCTCCCTGCGGATCGAGATGGAGAACGGCAAGTGGCAGTTCCCCCGCGGCGACGAGTACAGCCGGGATATGACTGACATCCTTTTCGCCGAGTTGAGGGCGTTCACGTTCACGGAACGGGGCAAGCTGGAGGGGGTGGGTGCCCACGACGATACCCCGATGGCGATGTGGATCGCGAACGAGGCGGCGAGGAAGATGGGCGCCGGCCTGGTTGAGACGGACTACGATGCTCGGATCGAGGCTGCAAGGAAGGCGGCACGCATGCCGGCCGTGGGTCTGATCGAGCAGATCGAAACCGTGGGCAAGCAGCTGGGCCCGCGGCTGGAGGGCCTCGAGGACCTGCTGGGCACCGGGCCGAAGGGTCTGCTGTCGAACGCACACGACCTTGGGCTCGTGCTCGCGAAGGGTGCTGGAACTCAGGTGGTGCGCCAGGTTCCGGTCTCGTTCGGGGACCGGGAGCAGTACGAGGACGTCTACGGGGCGCTGGAGGACCTGCCTCCGCACGAGGTGGCCGCGCTGGGCCCCATGGCGGAGGTGTTGGGCCGGGTTCCGTCGTTGCAGGAGATGCTCCAGGGGGGGCTGTCTCCGAGGACGGCGGGGACGCTGTCGGGACTGGTCCGACGGGCGGGCCTGCCCGCGTTGCTCGCCATCGTGGAGGACCGGCGGCGCCAGCTGGACGACGAGCATCGGCTGCTCACGACGGTACCGCCATCGGAGGAGGATGACCTGGAGGAGCAGCTGCTGGCTGCTACGATGGACCCGGATGAGTACCTGGAGGATCTGGCCGGGAGGTTCCTGGGGTAGCCGGGCACCCCGCGTAGCAGCCTTCCCGTCCCTCCTCCGAGCAGACCCACCGATCCCCGGCGCGATGCAGTCCACTCCCGCCGGTTGGGCAGATCGCGATGGCGACGAGGTCTGCGATCCCGTCGTCGACACCCCCGGCGACGTAGGGGCACACCTCGCGGCACGCAGTGTACGTGCAGGTGAGGCGGGCGGAGCCGGAGAGGGGGACGAAGCAGCGGGCTGTGGCGGTCATCGTTCAACTATAGACTGAATCGAGGATTGACGCAAGGGTGTTGTTGCGGGGATGGCGAAAAACCTCTATCCTGGCAGCATGACTGCTCGAAAAAGCCTGTACACCGCCTCCCCATCTTTCCAGCCCAGCAACCCCGCTCTGGGCCTCCACTACGGTAATGCTCCGGCGTTTTCCAGAAGAATGGGGCCGCAGTTCCGTGATCCCGACGTCGACCCCAATTCAATACGGGAGCCGTCAGAGGATGCTATGAATCAGACCAGAGTGTACCGGTCGCTGGACGCCGTGACGGACGGGCTCGGGCTCCCCGACGGCGATCGGGCGAGGATCGTGGAGGAGCTTGGGCAGCTGGGCACGGGGCAGGAGGCGCTGCGCAAGGTGTTCCCGTTGCTTCGTCGCCTGCGCCAGGAGACGCGCAACCCACAGCTGGTCGAGACGCTGGCCAAGCGGTTCGCGGCGTACGTGGGCAACGGGCTGTTCAAGGCGGACGCGGACGCGCTGGTCAAGGCGAGCGCGGACAAGGAGAAGCTGCGTCCCCCGGGCGGATTCACCCCCATTCCGGGGTCAAACGTATGGTTCAAGCCCGCGATGATCTCGGGGAAGCCGAAGGCGTACTGGCACCCGGGAGAGGGCGTGTCGAAAGACGCGCCCAAGGAGGTCCAGGACCTGGCTCGGAGGGAGGTGGTGCGTATCCAGCAGCAGAAGGAGCGCAACCGGGCGAGTATGAGCCCGGACCCGGCGATGGGCGTGGGCGAGGGGTTGCGCAGGCTCGTGGGTATGCACCCGGCGCACTACAAGGAGGCGGTAGCGGAGGCGGAGCGACACGCGAGGGGTGTGATTGCGGAGAAGGCACCAAAGCCAAAGCCGGCACCCCCCAAGGCAGCGGCGCCAGCGGCGCAGCAGAAGGCCCCAGCAGCTCCCCAGGCACCGCCAGCAACTCCCGGGGCGCAGGTACCCCAAGTGGCCCCAGCAGCGAAGCCTGCACAAGGACAGCAGCAGGCGAAGCCGGGAGCGGCGCCGCCCCCACAGGGCGCGCCCGGGTCGGATCCGAACAAGCCGCACGCGGCAGTCGCAGGAGGTGGGAGCGCCAGCACCAGGAGGGCAGCAGGCGCCTCCGGGAGCGCAGCCGAAGCCACAGGCGCAGCAACCTGGACAGCCTCCGATGCAGGGGCAGCAGCCACAAGTTCCGGGCCAGCGGCCGGGACAGCCACAAGTACCAGGCCAGCAGCAGCAGCAGCCCCAAGGACAGCCGCAGCCAGATCAGCAGCCGCCGACACCGGACGAGGCGCGGGGCGGGATGGGGGAGGAGGAGTTCAAGGGGATGTCGCCACACGAGCAAGCAGCGAAGACGGCGCGGATCGGGGACGTGCAGGGCGAGATGGCGGCGTACGCTCCGATGCAGCCGTACCAGGCATCGACGCACTCGGAGATCCGGATGGAGATGGCGAAGCATCTTCACCAGCTGGTCGGCGACGGGGTGCTCATGCCCGGTGACGTGCCGATGGTCACCGGAGCGATGGATCGGATGATCAAGGACGCGCAGGCGGCCGGCGTGAGCGCAGAGCAGACGGCGCAGCTGGTCTCCGGCAACATCCAGAAGCTGGTGCACCAGGATGTGAAGAGTGCCGAGCGGGTGCTGTCGGATCACGGGATCCGGCATGTGTCCGTCAACATCAAGACGGGGCACCAGGTGCTCGACGCGCTCAAGGGCGCCGGCCTGCCGATCACCCCGAAGCAGTACCTCCAGCTGTCGCAGATCATGGTGGATCACGACCTCGGCTACACGATCTCGGCGATTCACGGCGGGGCAGCGCCGGACAGCTTCCATCCGCATGCGTCTCGCAAGCTCTGGGAGCAGCAGGCGGACATGGGCAACGTGTTTGGTCAGGCGGACTGGGCGAAGATGGGCGAGCACATCGAGAGCCACGCGGGGAGCAAGCTCGATTGGGAGGGCGATCCGGTGGGGTCCGCTGTGCGCATGGCGGACAACACGCACCTCTTCGCTGACAAGCTCCCGGAGATCCTCTTCGATGATCGCAAGGGTGTCGAGCTGATGGCGAAGATCGCGCTGCTCAAGGAGTCGCTTGGCTTGGGTGGCGGGAAGGCGGGAATGAAGGCGTCGGGGAGCAGCGCCGAGTTCAAACAAGGCATCGAGAAGTTGCGTGGGGCGCTCAAGGACCACATTGACCAGCGATCGGACATCCCGCCAAGGTACCGAACGGCGTTTCAGACGGCTGTGGGTGAGATCAGCGGGGCAACGGATTATTTCGTGGCGAATCGCCTGGCTGGACGCAGCCCGTCCTTCGATTTCGACAAGGCGGTAAAGCGCATGGACGTCCGTGTGGAGCATTCGGGTGTCCGTAAGGCGATCATGGACGTGTTTGGCGAGGACGCGTCGGACAAGCAGTATGTCAAGATGTTGGGGTCGTTTGGGGTGGGAGAGGACAAGATCAAGGCGTTGAAGGAGCCGCCCCCGCCGATTTCGCTGGATATTCCACCAGATAGCCCGCAAGCGCGCTTCACCTGGGGCCCTCTGTCGGAGGGGGGTACCGGAGAGGCGGCGAAGGGGAGCAAGCGGGAGAAGGAGTTTGCCGACACGTTGAAGGCGACGAAGGCGGAATGGCAGTCGATCCAGCGGACACAGGACGAGGGGAAGCGCAAGGCGAAGATGGATGCCTGGCTGGGCGAGCTGACGAAGGCGCTGCGAGGACTGACCTCGTGAAGATCCTCGTGATGCAACGGTTGCGCAAAGCTCGTGCGCTACCGCAGGGTACCATTCGGACGTGGGCCGACGGAAACCAGTACCAGAAGCAGCCGGACGGTACTTGGGCCATGCTGGTGCAGGAGGGGGAGCGACCCGTTCGAGGCGGTACCGGACCGGAGACGGAGGAGCGACGCTGGAAGAAGATGAGGGCAGCAGAGCGCGCGTTGCCCCGGCTTCGCCGGCAGGTGCGCAAGGACCTTGCAACAGGGCCGAGTGAGAGGGCGTGCTTGGCGGGAGCGGTGGTCCTGCTGGATCGAGCGGCGATGCGGGTGGGGTCGGAGACGTACGCGCAAGCACACGGGACATACGGGGCGGCGAGTCTGCTCCGGAAGCATGCGACGGTTGATGGCAGTAAGGTTCGGCTGGAGTTCAAGGGAAAATCCGGCGTGCAATGGCGCACGGATGTGCAGGATGCAGCGTTCGCCCGGCTCGTTGGGGCGTTGCAGGCGCAGCCGCTGGACGAGGATGCGCCGTTGTTCTCATACCCGAGCCCGCAGGGATACAGGGCGATCAACGCGGGTGGGGTCAACGAGTACCTCAAGGTTGTGTCGGGGGACCGGGGGCTATCGGCGAAGGGGCTCCGGACGTACCACGCGTCTCGCATGCTGGAGGACAAGCTGCAAGAGGAGGGGATGCCGGAGGAGCCGAAGCGACGGGAGGGGGCGCTGCGCAGGGCGGTCAAGGCGGTAGCGGCCAAGCTGCACCATACGGTGGCCGTGTGCCGCTCGACGTACCTGCATCCGGGGATCATTCAAGCGTATCTGGACGGGCGCCCCGAGTTCGCTACGCTGCTCAAGGCGGACGTGGGGGAGGATGGGTACACCGAGGGGGAGCGAAGGTTCAATGCGCTCCTCGACGCTCTGGAGCGAGCGGGGTACGCAGGGGGAGGCGGGGGTGGCAACTCCAGTAGCCAGAGGGTGGGTACCCAGCTATCCAGGGGTGGCAACCCCAGTAGCCAGGGGGGTGGCAACTCCAGTAGCCAGGGGGGTGGGTACCCAGGTACCCACCCTGGCGATAATTCTGCCATCGAAAAGGGTGGGTATCCCGCCGGGACCGTACGCGTATGGGGCGACGGAAAAAGCTATAAGAAACGGGGGGATAGGAGCTGGACCCGAATACCTGAACAAAATCAGCTACTTACGATGATGGGGGCGACGGGGACCGCACCACAGGCCGCTGCGGTGACGACGGAGCAGCGGGAGAACCAGAGGGAAAAGGAGCGGGGAAAGCTGCTCCGGCGACTACGGGAGGCGGCGAAGGAGCGGGTGGAGCAGCCGCGGCGGGAGGCGAGGGGACGGACGTTGGTCATGACCACACCAGGCAAGACGGCGAGGGAGATTGTGGTGGAGGGCGGAGGAGAGGGGTTGGCGTACTTCGTGACACCGCAGACGGGCAATTCGGTTCGCCGGGTGGTCGAGTCTGGGAGGGCGTGGGCGGCGGACAACGCAGCGTTTTCGAGCTGGGATGCAGCGAAGTTCGCACGGTTCACGCGGCGGATCGCGGACGAGGTGGCGAGGGACGGGTACCACAACCCGCCGCTGTTCGTCGCGGCGCCGGATGTGGTGGGGGATCACGGGGCGACGCTGGAGCGCTTCTGGGAGTACCAGCACGAGCTGGGCGTCACCCGGGAGGGGCTCGGTCTCCCGCTGGCGTTCGTTGTGCAGAACGGTGCCGAGGACGAGTACCTGCAGACGTCCACCGAGGATGCTGGTGAGCACACGGCGGGGATCCCGTGGGATCACATCGACGCGGTTTTCGTCGGTGGCGACACGGAGTGGAAGCTGTCGGAGGCGGCGACGAGGATCATCCGGGAGGCGAAGGCGAGAGGCAAGTGGGTACACGTCGGGCGGGTCAACTCCGATACCCGGCTGGCGTTTGCCGCGAAGGCCGGTGCGGACAGCATCGACGGAAGCTCGACAAGCCGGTTCCCGCGGGCGCACATCCCGCCTCGTCTGGCGTCGGCTGGGAAGTACCGGGCGGGCCAGCGGAGCCTGTATGATGCGCCTGCGGCGTCAGCGCAACAGGAGCTGGGGTTGCTTCCGCCGATGCGCAAGGCACGAGGCTACGCTGCTGGTACCGTGCGGCAATGGGCGGACGGAAAGCATCACCGGAAGCAGGCGGATGGAACGTGGGTGGAGGTGGCGGATCCGGGGCAGAGGAGCCTGTTCGATCTGCCGGCGACGAAGGTGGAGGAGACGGCGGGGGAGCGGTACAAGCGGCTCCAGACACGATCTCCCGAGTTCAAGGCGTGGTTCGGGGATTGGGAGAAGTACGGGGTAGAGAGTTCGAGGGTGATCAAACCCGACGGGGAGCCGGCGGAGACGTACCCGGTGGAGGCGGAGAAGCGACGGAGGATCGCAGGCGGCAAGCCGATCGTGGCGTACCACGGGACGGCGCGGGGCGGATTTCGGACGTTCGATCCGGAGAAGCAGGACGCGGGGGCGCTGTACGGTCCGGGGTTCTACTTCACCGAGGACCGGTCGGTGGCCGAGGAGTACGAGGAGAAGGGGGCCACGCTGCGCGTTCCGGTGGGCGACCTGGGTGGGCTCGGAGAGCGGTTGGAGCAGGAGCTTTCTCGATTCCCTGGGTACGGGCGTTTTCCGGATCTCCGGGAGGCGGTGGTGGGCTATACGCAGGCGGCGCTGCAGCATGGGCCGGAGAGCAGGCAGGCGCAAGATGCGTTCAGCGATCTTACTGCCGAGGCGGCAATCGCCGAGTACCATGTGGATAACAAGGGGATCGAGGATGCCGTGAAGCGGCACTTCTGCACGACGAAAGGTCTTTTCGCTGTGTATCTCAACATTCGCAATCCGTTCGACGGAGATGTGGGTGAGGTGGATCGCCGTGCTCTGATGAAGAGCCGCCCGGTGCGGCGGGAGGCCAAGACGCAGCTGCTGGGTAAGGTAGCGTTTCTTTCAGCGGCGCGGGCATCCTTCGACGAGGTGGCGCAAGCGTTGGGGGTGTCGAAGTACGCCGTCCGGGATAACTGCATGCACAACGGCGAAAACGTGCGGGTGCGCAACCTGTTGATGGGGTTGAACGATCGCACGTTCAACGCGGACCTGGCGGAGAGTTTGGGGATCAGCCCCGAGAAGCTGCAGGAAGGGGCAACCAAGCTGCTGTTTCGGGGTTGGGCAAGGCAGGACAGGGGGGACTACTCGGCCCAGTCGATGCAGGCGATTCTGGGTGGCATCCCGCTTCACAAGGTCATGGAGGCGGCTCCCGAGGCGCCGGTCCCCGACGAGGTGCGGGAGAAGGGCGAGTTCTTCGGCCCGCACACGGTCGAGCTGTTTCGGCAGCTGGACAAACCGGCGCAGGAGCGGGTGGCGGTGCGGTGGGCGGAGAACCTGGAGAAGGAGGTGGATCGTGCCCTTGGGGCCGGGGCGCGGGACGTCTTGGACTACGATCGGCTCGTGACAATGATCGGGGCGAAGCTGGCGGTGGCAGCCGCTCTGCAGGAGATGGGGTACGACGGGATCACGCACATGGGCGGGCGTATCATGGGCGATCGTCCACACCGAGTTTGGATCGCGTTCAAGCCGGAGCAGATCAAGGCGGTGGGGAACGAGGGGACGTTCGATCCCGTTGATTCTGACATCTACAAGGCGCTCCAGCGGCTCAAGGAGCGGGGCGGGCCGGTGGTCCGCAAGGCTCGCGGCGCTCCCCCCGGTACCGTCCACCAGTGGGCCGATGGGCCGCACCGCAAGCTTGGGCCAGGCAGCACGCCCCCGGAACGAGCATGGCTGCGCTCGCGGTGGCGGATGTGCTAGGCTTGCCGTTGATCGAGGACGGCAGTGGGCCGGAGGCGACCTGATGGACTTGGATTGGAGCGATCCCGAGACCGTGCGCATCGTCTGCGAAGCCGCGGACAGGGAGATGCTCGCGGAGGCGCAGAGGATCCCGGAGGATCTGCGTCCGCTGCTATGCCAGTTGGTGCGTTTGCAGCCACATCTCGGGGACTTGCACCACGCGCGGGCGTTGCTCGACCGCCTCGAACGGAAGGACGGCGACACACCGGAATCCGGACATTGACGTTATGTGTAGGACCAAAAGTGTCCACCCCGGGATTTTTCGATCAAACCCCCACAAGCTGGGGTAAGCGGGTGATTCGGTCATGATCAGGAAGCGCGGCTCCGTGCGGGTGGTTCTTGACAGCGCCGGAAAGAAGGTGTTTGGAAAGCATACGACCCGCGAGGACGCGGTCAAGCAGCTCCAGGCGATCGAGGCGTCGAAGCAGCGGAGGGAGGAAGGCGTGGAAAAAGCGCGTCGTCGGCAGGAGAGCAACCCGGATCAAGGGAGCCTGCTCGATCTGCTGGGAGGGCCGCCCGCTGCGCCCCCGGCGCCGAAGCCGGCGATCGTGGGACCGAGGAAAGTGGTACCGGCTCCGCCGGTGGCCGCGCCACTTCCTTCGTGGGCGGATAAACCAAAGGCGCCGATCTTGGAGCAGCTGGCCGCAACGACGAACATCATGGGGCACGCGGTCACGCTCGCATCGGTGCACGAGGATGATGACGGGATACGCACCGAGCTGTTCCAGGAGACGACAGACGGTGGGGGCGCTATCCGGACGACCGATATGGACTCCGGGCAGGGCGTGGGGCTCGTCCGGTATCCGACAATGGCTGCGGCAAAGGCCGCCTTTGCAAAGTTTGATGCGGAGTCGAAGAAGCCAGAATCGGCGCCCAAGCGAAAGGACGATCTGGCGGCGAGGATTGGAGCAGTCAGCTGGGGCTCGTCCTACAGGACGCAGGAGAGGCTGCAGAGCACGCTTTCCGGGGCGAAGAGCGCAGCGGACCTGGATGATGTGGAAAAGGAGCTGGGGATCTGGGAGGCGGAGGGAAAGAAGGGGGACGTCAAAGCCGAGGCAAAGGCGGAGATCCAGGCAGCGATCAAGGACCTGTCCGCAGGAACGAAGAGTGCCGCTGACGTTCGGGGGTTGGTGCGGCGACATCTCGATGGCGGGAGGATCTACCTGGATGCGGCAACGGCGTTCGGGGAGGAGGTCAATCGAGCTGAGGCATCCATGCCGCCCAAGCCTGCCACCTCCCCCACCCCTCCCCCCGGATTTGCCCCGATCCCCGGCTCGACGCGGGGCGGGTACCACAAGCGGGAGGGCGCGAGGTATGTGTACTGGTACCCGGACGAGGGGATCACGACGGCACCGAAGGCAGAGGATGGGCCGGCGTCCAAGCCCGCCTCCGCCCCACCCCCGCCGTCGACGGAGCGCACACCTCCCGCGGAGCGGGCGCTCCGGGACAAGCAGGTCGAGCTGACCAGGCGGATCGAAGCAGCCTTTGTCGGCGCCGGGAAGGTGCCGGTGACCTACCGAGAGGCGTTGGCGGCGCAGCTGCGGGAGGCGCAGCAGATCCTCGACGCGTATGGCAATGTGCCGAGCTACCAGGCGGACGTGCGGGCGAAGCAACACGCGGTGGAGCAGCAGCTGCCGATCTGGGAGCACGCGCAGAAGAAGCCCGCGCCCGCTCCTGCAGCACCGGCGGAGGAACCCCCTACGGGGGTTCCTCCGAAGCCTGCTCCCCCCGCGCTCGCTCCCCCCGAGAAGGGGCGGAAGTTTCGTCCGAATGTGCGCCTCGAGGCGCACGGACCGGTTCAGCCGCACCCGGCCGGCTCACAGTACGTTCCCGACGCCTACGACAAGGACGGATGGGAGGACACGACCACGTACGCCGCGAGGAACGTGGCGACGTACGGGAAGAAGCTATCGTGGGTGGAGGACCATCCGACAAGGAAGGATGATGATGGTCACCCGGTGTCCTTCATCCACTATTTCCGCATGGAGGAGGGCGGAGGAAACACGGTCCACCTGCGATACGAAGCGGACGCCGGGATCTACTCCGGGGTGAAGAAAGAGGTACAGGAGGAGGTGGTCAAGGAGCGCCCAGGGCACAACGCAATGCAGGTTGGCGCAGAGCGAGCCCGCGCCATGTACCAAGCGTGGGTCGAGAGGGAGAAGACGCCCTTGCCGCCTACGGGGGTTCCTCCGAAGTCCGCGCCAGAGCCCCCTCCCGCTCCCCCCTCGGCGAAGGGGAAACGGCCGGCGAAAGAGCGATCGCCCAAGATCACGCTCAAGGCGTTCGAGGAGGACGCGGGGACGGTCGAGAAGTCCGTCATCATCGGCGCCGCGGTCAATGCTGCCCGTCGTGCTGCTGCTCCTCCTGAGCGTGCCCTTGCTGTTGCTCCGTCCGCTCCTGGCGTTCGGGCGGAGCATTGGCATCC
>Ga0180009_10005523_pt1 | contig 13538 bp, 15 predicted proteins | sample OS_PC_MetaG_FD_123537 | JGI IMG/M metagenome (GOLD analysis project Ga0180009, IMG submission 123537) | Groundwater microbial communities from the Aspo Hard Rock Laboratory (HRL) deep subsurface site, Sweden - OS_PC_MetaG | ecosystem: Environmental > Aquatic > Deep subsurface > Groundwater... | reverse complement strand
TTGCGGCGTTTGGCGAAAAAATTGATGCCAACCCCGATGAAGATGGCCGGCAGGGCGATGTCGCTTATCTTGAAGGCGATCAACTGGGCGGTGATGGTGGTGCCCACGTTGGCCCCCAAGATCACCCCCACGGCCTGGGTAAGGTTCATCAGCCCGGCGTTGACAAAGCCCACCATGGTCACGGTGGTGACCGAGGATGACTGGATGACCGCGGTGACCAGGGTCCCCACCAGGCAGCCCACCACCCGTTTGTTGCTCACCGCCTCCAAAAAGGCGCGCAAACGGTCGCCGGCCACCTTTTGCAACCCGTCGGACATGAGTTTCATGCCGAAAAGGAAAAGGCCGAGCCCACCTAGCGCCTGGATTATTATGCCGGTGAAATTCACTGTTCTGCGGGTAGCTTTGTGTGCAGCGGGAACGACATGTGTGTCTTCATGGTAACCATGCCCGAATTCTTATCGTTCAAGCCCCCCAGCGTCAACCCCTAATGTGTTTTTAGGCGTGCTGTAATTATAGGCGTATTTTAAAGGGTATTAAGGGCATTAAACCCCTTCGCCGCACCTGGTCAGGGGGACAGGCTGCCCCGAACCTGCTCCTCCAGGTGGGCCAGGCGTTGGGCCAGCACCTCTTGCTCGTCGGGAGGCAAGAGGTCAAGCTCGCCTCCCAACTCGGGATTGCTGGCCAAAAAACGGGGCGCGCCCTGTAGGCCATTTTCCAAAAACAGGGTGCGGCCATACTCCAGGGACAGTCGGTCCAAGGCCAAGTCACGGGGATTGTCGATTTCAGGGACCAGATGGTGTCGGCGCTGGCCCAGGCTGGAAACGATGTCTCCGGTGATCTTGGCCATCACCTGCTGCCGCCTGGCCTCGATGCTCTGGGACACCGGGCTGGGCGATGGGCTCTCCTGGGAGGCAGGCCGGCGGCCGCGAACCGACTCGCGGCTGATGCGGCGGGCGTGGGCGCTCAACACTTTTCGCAAATCATGATCGGCGATGCTCACCTGGGGCTCCGGCATAGCAAAGTTTCACGATCTAACCGTTCATCAATCTTAACCCTTTTCATGGCCATCGCACAACCTTCTCCCGCAGGGCGGGTCTGCTTGACCCTGGGCGGTAGGGAGGCTATCCTGAATATATGGTTGGGTGACTCTCTCAAACTTTTAGCACCCAGATAGGAGGTGCGATGTTCTGTCCACGCGTGGACAGGCACATCTCCCGCCGGCCTCTCTCCGGGCTTTGCCCCCGGGAAACCCCCCCACGGCAAGCGCCACGGCGCAGTATGCATAGGGCCAGATTTCGCCTGGCCCAAGGAGAGCTTTATGCTACAAGACCGCCAATTGCACCAGCTCGCTTCCATTCGCACCACACCATACCCCACCCTAAGTTTGTACCTGGCTTTGGACCAGTCCAGAGAGCAGCGTCTGTTGGCCTTGGGGGACATGATCAAACGAAAGGAGCAGCAACTGAGCGGTAACGGAGCGGCCGCCTTGTGGTCGGCCATGAGTGATGACCTGCAAAAAGTAGGTCGGCTGGTGGAAGAGTTGCCGGCCAGCCCGGGGCGGGGTCTGGCCGTGTTCGCCTGCGCCCAGACCGGACTTTTCGAGAGCCTGAACTTGGAGGTGCCACTGGACAACCTGTTGGAAACCGGTCCCGCCCCCTACATCCGGCCCTTGGCCGCCCTGGCCGGAGACCTGCGCCCCACCCTGGCCGTGCTTTTGGACGGAAAGCGGGCTCGCTTTTTCCGCTGCTTCTTGGGAACCGCCGAGGAGTTGTCCGAGGCTGAGATCATCAACGACGCCGCGCCCAGCCTGGAGGGAGGCGGACAGGGGCGCACCGGCGACAGTCACCTGTCGCGCAAGTCAGGCCAGGCCCGCACTCGCTACCTGAAGGATGTGGCCGCCCAAGCCCGGGGACTCGTGGATCAATCGGGATTCGAACATTTGGTCCTGGGCGGACTAAGGTCGGTGGTGGACGAGTTGGGCGAGCAACTGCATCCCTACCTGGAAGAACGCCTGGCCGGCGGTTTCAGCCTGGAGGTCACCGCCGGGCCTTCCCAGGTGGCCCAGGAGGTGGTCCAGGTGCTCCAGGAGTCGCGACGCCTGCGCCAAGAGACGCTCCTGGCCAACCTGGCCGACAACCTGGGGCCGGGCGGCCAGGCGGCCACCGGGCTCAACCAGGTGCTGGGGGCCTTGTTCGAGGAACGGGTTCACACCCTGTTCGTGCGCCGGGGGCTCACCGCATCGGGCGGGTGCTGCCCCTCCTGCGGCCGCCTTCGCCACGTGGCCGGTGTATGCCCCATTTGCAACCAGGCCATGACCCCGGTGGACGACGTGGTCAACCTGGCCGTGGCCGGGGCCCTGGTCGGCGGAGCCCGCCTGGAGCAGATCGACGGCGACTCGCCCCTGGACGAGCTGGGTGGCGTGGCCGCCTTGCTGCGCTATGCTTAGAAGCCTGGAGATTTCGTTAAGGTTGGTCCAGGCTGAATGAGTAAAAAAGACAAGATACCGGCCACGCCGGCCCTGCACGCCTTGAAGGGGGCCGGCGTGGCCTTTATCACCCGCCTCTACGACTATGTGTCCCGCGGAGGCACCGGTGAGGCCGCCCGCCAGTTGGGAGTGGACGAGCACCAGGTGATCAAGACCCTGGTGATGCAGGACGAGGGGGGCGGCCCCCTGCTGGTGCTCATGCATGGCGACCGGGAGGTTTCCACCAAGACCCTGGCCCGCCAAATGGGCCGCAAAACCATCGCCCCCTGCCCCGAGCGCGACGCCCAGCGCTACACCGGCTACCAGGTGGGGGGCATCAGCCCCTTCGGCATCCGCCGGGCCCTGCCGGTGTACGTGGAAAAAAGCATCCTGGAATTGGAGCGCCTGTACATCAACGGCGGCAGGCGGGGCCTGTTGGTGGAGACTACCCCGGCGGTGCTGGTCAAGATGTTAAACCCCACCCCGGTGGAAGCAGCCCTCTAAGAGTCCTTTTCCGCCTTTTCCAATATCTCGCCCAAATAAGCGGCCAGGTCCCCGGTGAGCCTGGTGCAGATCTGGCGGCGGCTGTCCGGCTGTCCGTAAAAGCTCTTCACCTGGTCCCGGTCCCGCCAATCCACCCGGGCGATCTCCGCGCAGTTGGTGCCGCCATGGGGTTGGCACATCTTGTCAAAGGCCTTGCTCAACTTGAAACTCAGCCGCCACATGTTGGCGTTGTCCTGCTCGTCCGGACTAGACTTACTGTAGCGGGCCGACACCGCCGCGATGGCCCCCAAAAGGATGCCGCAGGTGCGGCCGGTGGAGGCGATGCCGCCGCCATAGGCCCCCACCGCCCGTATCATGTCGGGATCGTCAATGCCCAGCTTCTCCTGGCCCACGGCCAGGATCGCCTGGCTTCAATGCATCCTCTGCTGAAACAAATCCATGGCCTTGGCTCGCATCTGCTCGGGGGTCATGTGGCTTCTCCCAAAATATGGCGTTTGAGTCCCCGGACCCGGGGCGGGGCCCTACCCCGCCGGCCAGGGCCGGTTCTCCTCCAAAAGCTCTTCCAGATAAACGGCCATGTCGCAAATCAAATGTTCGCAACGCCGCCGGGTGCTGTCCGGCGCGGTGCGGAACCACCGTAGTTTTTCCTGGTCGTTCAGGTCAAATTCCACGATGCGGACGCACTCCACCCCGCCGTATGGGGCGGTCATCTCCTCGAAACGATGCACCAGCTTACTGCCCAAGGGCCGCAGCTTGGGGTCTTCGCACTCAAGGGAGTCCGCAGTGCCGTAGAGGCTGGCCACCATGGCCAAGGCTCCGGTCAGGATTCCGCAGACCCGGCCGCTACGAGCCATCCCGCCCCCGAAGGCGCCCATGGCCTTGATCACCTCCGGATGCATCCGTCCGGTTTTTTCCTGGCCCACGGCCAGAATGGCCTGGCTTCAATGATAGTTTTGGTTGAACAGCTCCAGGGTGCGCTGGCGAATCTGCTGGGGGGTCATGGGGTCTCCCAAGGGTTTCGTTGGCCTACAGCCGCCTCAGACCGCCGCGCCAAAGCTGGCCACGGTGTAGGTCCCGCTACGGGCGTCCTTGTTCAGGGTGATGATCCCCTGGGCCTCAGCGTCTAAAAGCAGGTCCGAAAAGGAACGGTAGCCGTGGTAGGACTCGTCAAAGGACGGCTGCTTGCGCTTCATGGTGTCCTTGACCATGGAGGCGTAGATAACCTCTTTGTTTTCTCGTTGCAGGGCCAGGAGTGACTGGACAAGTATCTGAAAAACCTCTTGCTTTTCCTTGGGCAACCCCCTGGGCAGGGCTTGGGGCTGGCTGCGTTGGCGCTCCAGGTCTTCGTAATAGACGAACTCGTCGCAGTTGTCGCGCAACAGGTCGCTGGTGGATGCCTTCATGCCCAGGCCGATGACCCGCTTGCCGTTTTCCTTGAGCTTACTCACCAGGGGGGAGAAGTCGCTGTCCCCGCTGACGATTACAAAGGTGTCCACGTGGCTTTTGGAATAGCACAGGTCGATGGCATCCACCACCAGGCGGATATCGGCGCTGTTCTTGCCGGTTTGGCTGCGCTTGGGTATCTCGATAAGCTCCACGGCCAACTCGTGCATCTGGTGCTTGTAATGGCTGTAGCGGCTCCAATCGGCATAGGCCTTTTTTACAACCACCTTGCCCTTTTCCACCAAACGTTCGAATATCAGCTTGGCGTCAAAGGTTTCCTTGCGGTTGTTAAGGCCCAGGGCCAAGTTTTCAAAGTCAATGAACACGGCCAAGGTGTGTTCGCTGTCGGTCAAAATTTCCTCCTGGCGCGAAGTGGGGCTAAAGATATGGGCTTACAAAGCCACCGGGTGTAAATTATCATAACTTGTGCCTTGGGGTAAGAGGCAAGGGGCGGCCTTGCCATTTGACCCTTTCCGTGTTCACAATTGAGCTGCATGCTCTGAAAGCCGATTATCCTGAAAATCCACCAAGGGGGTTGTTGTGCGGCCAAGCCTTACCTTCCAAATAAAGCCGGACCTTCCCGAGCCTCTCGCTCCCCTGGCCGAGATCGCGGCCAACCTGTGGTTTTCCTGGCACGCCGAGGCGGTGGACCTGTTGCAGAGGGTGGATCATCATCTGTGGCGGCGGGTAAGCCACAACCCGGTGGCCCTGCTGAACCAGGCAAGCCAGGAGCGCCTGGAGGCCCTGGCCCAGGACAGCGGATTTCTGGCTCAGTTGGAGCGGGTGGCCGAACTCATGCGTTCCTACCTGGACGCCACCAAGTGCACTTTCTTGAACGGCCGAGCCCCGGAAGGGCTTAAGATCGCTTATTTCTCGGCTGAATACGGCCTGGCGGACTGCCTTTCGTTGTACTCGGGGGGCCTGGGGGTGCTCAGTGGCGACCACCTGAAGAGCGCCAGCGACCTCAACCTGCCCCTGGTGGCGGTGGGTTTGGCCTATGGCCAGGGATATTTCAACCAATATCTGAACGCCGACGGATGGCAGCAGGAAGAGTACCACCCCAACGACTTCTACAACCTGCCCATGAGCCTGGTGACCAATGGCGACGGCAGCGAACTGCGCATCAGCGTGAATATCGAGGACAAGCCCCTGGCCGCCCGGGTGTGGCGGGTGTCGGTGGGCCGGGTTCCCCTGTACCTCATGGACACCAACCTGAAGGACAACCCCCCGGAGCTGCGCTCGATCACCTACCAGCTCTACGGCGGCGACCGCGAAATGCGCATCCGCCAGGAGATTCTCCTGGGCATCGGCGGGGTGCGCCTGCTGGACGCCCTGGGCATCGAGGCCAATGTCTTTCACATGAACGAGGGCCACAGCGCCTTCGCCAGCCTGGAGCGCATCCGCCAGCTCAGGCAGGAGCGGGGGCTGAACTTCACCGAGGCCCGGGAGGTGGTGCGCGCCTCCAACTGCTTCACCACCCACACCCCGGTGCCGGCGGGCAACGACTACTTCGATCCCGAGTTGGTGCGGCGTCATTTCGCCGGCTACGTGCCCGACCTGGGCATCTCCCTGCCGGTGCTGCTGGGCTATGGCCGGGTGGACCCTCGCAACGACTCCGAACAGTTCTGCATGACCGTGCTGGCCCTGAGACTCAGCAGCTTGGCCAACGGGGTGAGCCGCCTGCACGGCAGGGTGAGCCGCCAAATGTGGCAGGGGGTGTGGCCCCACTTCCCCGAGGAGGACCTGCCCATCGGCCACATCACCAACGGGGTGCATATCCCCTCTTGGATCAGCAGCGACATGGCCTACCTCTACTACCGCTACCTGGGACCGGGCTGGCACGAGGACCCGGACAGCCAGACGGTGTGGAAGGCCATGGAGGAGATGCCCGACGCCGAGCTCTGGCGGGTGCGCGAGCGCCGGCGGGGGCAGATGGTGGCCTTTATACGCAACACCCTGGTGGAGCAGCTTTCCCGGCGGGGAGCCAGCGCCGAAGAGCTGCGCCGGGCCAGCGAGGTCCTAAACCCCGAGGCCCTGACCATCGTCTTCGCCCGCCGTTTCGCCACCTACAAGCGGGCCGTGCTGATCGCCCAGGACCTGGAGCGCTTGGCCAAGATACTAAACGACCCAAAGCAGCCGGTGCAGATCATTTTCGCGGGCAAGGCCCACCCCAAGGACAACGAGGGCAAGGAGTTCATCCGGCGCATCGTGGCCCTGACCCACGACCCGCGCTTCGCCGACAGGCTGGTGTTCATCGAGGACTACGATATCAACACCGCACGCTACCTGGTGCAGGGGGCCGATGTGTGGCTCAACACCCCGCGGCGCCCCCTGGAGGCCTGCGGCACCAGCGGCATGAAGTCCGTGGCCAACGGCGGCCTGCACCTGAGCATATTGGACGGCTGGTGGGACGAGGGCTTCCAGCCCGGCCTGGGCTGGGCCATCGGCCGGGGCGAGGAGCACCCCGGCGATTACCCCCAGGACGAGGTGGAGGGGCGAGCCCTGTACCGCCTGCTGGAAAACGAGGTGGTTCCCCTGTTCTACCGCCGAGACGCCTACGGCCTGCCCCGGGGATGGATCGGCTACGTCAAGAACAGCCTGCGCAACCTGTGCCCGGCGTTCAACAGCCACCGCATGGTGGAGGACTACGCCGAGGAGGGCTATCTACCCGCCTCCCAGCGCTATCTGGGCCTGGTGGGCAACGACTTCGCCGGGGCCCGGGAGTTGGGGGCCTGGTCCCAGCGCATCATGGAGAACTGGAGCCAGGTGCAGGTGCTGGAGGTCACCAGCCCCGCGCCTCCTTGCATGATCTGGGGCCAAGAGCTGCCGATCAGCGCCACCTTGCGCCTGGGCGGGCTGCAACCGGCGGACGTGGCGGTGGACGCCTATTACGGCCGCCTGGGGCCGGACGGCAAGTTCGCCGAACGCCTGACCCACCTCCTGGAGCCGGTGGGCAACGACGATGGGGTGTGGCGCTTCGAGGGCCAGGTAAAGGCCCAGAGCACCGGACGCCTGGGCCTGGCGGTGAGGGTGGTGCCTTATCACCCCCTGACCGGCACTAAGCACGCCCTGGGGCTGGCCGCCTGGGGATAGGCCCGGGCTAGGTCCGGCTGGGGCCGGGCTTGGATTTGGCCGCGAAATGCAGGCGGCGCGGGGCGTGCAGGGAAGGCCGGTTGGCCGCCAAGTTGCGCTCCTGCCAACCGCGGCTGAGTATGAAGGTCGGCGAGCCGCCCCGCTCGGGAGCCGGCGAGAGGAACTCCTCGGCCACCCACTGCTCGACCAGGACCGCGCCGTCGGCGGGCAAGATGCCCAGCACCCGGCTTATCTCGGCCAGGGTGACGTTTTCGTTCTCGTCGAACATGGGCAGCACCCGCTTCTGGGGCTTGGTGAGCTTGCGGCGGGCCTCGGCCTCCAGGCGCTGGCGGCGGGACTGTTCATCTTCGGCGCCGGGCGGGCCGCCCTGCTTGAGGTAGTCGTTGACCTTGTTCATGAAGCCCTGAATCGCCCAGTCGCCCAGAAGCCCGGACTCCAACAAGCGCGCCCCCTGCTGGGAGCCCAAAAACTCCCGCCAGCGCACATACACCTCGTCGGAGAGGTTTATCTCTATGATCGGCATGCTCGCCCTCCTTTGGCCAATGATTTACCAGCAACGCCGCCCGGAGTCCAGGCGATGAGCCCCCCGGTGCTCTGGCTGGTGGGCGCGGCCCCGGCCCGAAAGCGGGCCGAGGCGCTTCGCGCCGCCTTGCCCGATGACTTGCAAGCCATCACCCTGGGCGCGGCCGGAGCCCCGGAGCCCGCGCTGGACCTGGGTCCCGGCCCGGATATGGCAATCGCCCTGGAGGCCTGCCCCTCCGAGTTGCGCCCGGCTGCGGTGCTGGTATTGGAGCCTGGACGGCCCCCCGCCGGGCTGGAGGGCCTGCCCTGCCCCACCCTGTCCTGGGGGGCCGCCTGCCCCGGCTGCGACGCCGTCGCCCCGGCCGGCCCCGCCGGCGCGGCCCAGGCCCTGGCCCAGGCCGCCAGCCAGGGCCGCCGGTGGCCCTGGCTGGGGCAAGTCCAGGTGAACCTGCCCCTGCGGGACCTGCTGGGCCGCTACGCCCCCCTGGCCGCCTCGGTGGCGGTCAACCCCGAGGTGGGCATCGACCACCAGGCCCTGGACAGCCTGGATCAGGCCCAGATAGCCCGGGCGGCTGGGATGCTGCAAGGCCGGCGGGTGAGCGCGCACCTGCCCTTCATGGACCTGAGCCCCGGCAGTCCGGACCCGGCCATAGCCCGGGCCAGCCTGGAGCGCCTGAGCAAGGCGGCGGGCTGGGCCCTGGAGTTGGGGGCCGTGCGGGCGGTGGCCCATTTGGGTTACAGCGCGGACACCCACCGCCACCTGGGCGAATTTTGCCGCCGCCTGGCCCGAGGCCTGGCCCCCCTGGCCGCCCGCCTGCAAGAGGGCGGCTGCCCCATGGTTTTGGAAAACACCTTCGAGCCCGCCCCGGCAGTGCTCCTGGCCGCCCGGGAAGCCATCCTGCGGGCCGGCGGCCCGGCGGTGGGCTTCTGCCTGGACGTGGGCCACGCCTACTGCTTCTCGGCCACCTCCCTGCACGACTGGTGGCGGGCCCTGGCCCCTCACTTGGGCGAGCTGCACTTGCACGACAACGACGGCGCCTTTGATTACCACCGTCCTCCGGGTTGCGGGGTGGTGGACTGGGATTTTGTGAAGCGCTCCCTGGCCGCCTTGGAGAGCCCCCCCTTGCTCACCATGGAGCCCCACGCCGAGCCGGATCTGTGGGCCTTTTTGCGGGGTCTGGAAAAGGTGTGGGGGACGCCTCCCCCGACCTGAGCCTCCCTCACCCCATCGGGTGATGCGCTCTTGCCGGGGCTGGGTTTCTAATAGAGCCCAACCTGAAAGGAGGCCCTTGATGGACTTCCTGCAAATGACCTCACCCTGCGGGCTGGACTGCTTCAACTGTCACTTCTACCTGGCCACCCAGGGCGACGAAGAATCCCTGCGCATAACCAAGGCCTATCACGACACCATGGGCATTCCCGAGGAAGCCATGCGCTGCTCGGGCTGCCGGGCTCACCAGGGCAGCCCGCCCCTGCACGCGGTGTCCATGGACCGCCAGGGCCCCTGCCCGGCCTATGGTTGCAGCACCGAAAAGGGCCTGGATTTTTGCTGCGACTGCGGCGACTTCCCCTGCGACCATTTGCACCCCTACGCGGACCGGGCCGACAAGGTGCCCCACAACACCAAGGTGTTCAACCTGTGCCTGATAAAAAAGATGGGCCTGGAAAAGTGGGCAGAAGAAAAGGCGGGCAAGGTGCGCCAAACCTACTTCCACAAATGGTGGACCCTGACCTGAGCCCCGGCCCGGCTAACCCGCCGGGGTGGAGAGCTTGAGGCCCAGGATGCCGGCCAGGATCAGGGCCAGGAAAAACAGGCGCGGCAGGTTGGCCGGTTCGCCGAAGATGAGAATACCCATCACCGCCGTGCCCGCCGCGCCGATGCCGGTCCACACCGCGTAGCCGGTGCCCACGGGCAGGCTCCTGAGGGCCCAGGCCAACAGACCCACGCTCACCGCCATGGCCGCCAAGGACAGGGCGGCGAAGCCCATACGTGTGAAGCCGTCTGAGGCCTTCATGGCCAGGGCCCACACCACTTCAAAGATTCCAGCCACCGACAAGATCAACCAAGGCACCGCGCCCTCCCCTTCTGCATGGGTTGCCCAGCGGCGCTAAGCCTACCGCATCCCCGGGCGATTAACGAATCCTCCCCGCCGTCAGATCCGGCAAGTAATTAATGATCTAGTTGATTTTATTTTTTATTGTTTTACGATAATTTATAGTTGACATAGTTGATGTAGTGCGGCATTATTCTCTCCATGATCCTGCCTCGGAAAAATAAAACGCAACCCCAAGGAGCCGAGAGATGGACCAACAAGTTGAGCGCATAGCCAAGGTGAGCGCCCGCCTGCGCCTGGTTTCCACCCTGCTGATGTTCGCCATACCCGTGGCGCTGGCCCTGTGTTGGGCCTTCATGGAAAACCTGCCGCTGGTCAACGCCCGCCTGCCGGTCAAGGTGGACGCCAATCTGCCCCTGATCTCGCGCATCCTGGCTTTTATCGCCAGCATGATCCCCGGCGGGGTGGCCATCTACGCCCTGTCGCGCTTGCGGCGGCTGTTTGACCTCTACGCCCACGGGGTCATCTTCCGCTCGGCCAACGTGGAGTGTTTCCGCCAGTTGGGCTGGTCGCTGTTCGCCTGGGCCGGGGCCGGCTTTTTGTTCAACACCCTGGCCGGGTTCATCCTGACCTTCCACTGGACGCCGGGCACTCGCCTTTTGGTGCTCAGCCTGGACAGCCAGGACCTCATGGCCGTGTTCACGGGCCTGGTGGTCCTCACCGTGGCCTGGGTGATGGACCAGGGGCGCAAGCTATACGAAGAACAGGAACTTTTCGTCTAGGAGGGCGTAGCGATGATCGTAGTCAACCTAGACGTGATGCTGGCCAAGCGCAAGGTGAAGTCCAAGGACCTGGCCCAGGCGGTGGGCATCACCGAGCAGAACATATCCCTGATCAAGACCGGCAAGATCAAGGGCCTGCGCCTGGCCACCCTGGACGCCATCTGCCGCTTTTTGGAGTGCCAGCCGGGGGATATTCTGGAGTACCGGGCGGAGGGATGAGGCCTGGCCCGGAACTTTGGTGGGTTGGATTGAGCGAAGCGAAACCCAACACGGAAGTCTCGTTGGACTTAGGGGCTGTGGTACATAATTAGAAAATGAAGTCTCTTTCGCTACAACCCAGTAATTACCGTTTTAACTTATTCCTAACTAATTCCCTTGCTTCCTTTTCGCTGAGCAATTCTGATTTCTGTCCAATTTGACGCACCAATTCAGCCATATTTTGACTCTTTGCTGACGCTACAAAATACTCCCTACTCATTCTCGCAACCTGTAAATTGATTGCTGTCACATTTACTCCTGGAGCCTGTGGTAGCGTTGTACCGACAAGCATCTTATTACTGGAAATGGGAAGGAATATATTATTTATAGTATCAGCTTTAAAAGTGATCGAAACAAATTTCCTATTGTCGGAGACTTCCCATATTATCCCAACATCACCCAATATCAAATTTTGCTCAGTGTGGCACACGTACCAAAAAAATTTGCAATAACGCTGCACTCTCCATTCTGGGGCAACAGTCTTTGACAGTGACTGCACATGGCCTTGCTTAACCATTTGTGGAGTGGCCGCCTCTACAGTAGCAAAAAACTTCTTTGAGGCAGCTAAGATAGCTTTTTTTTGATAAGCCGGAAGCTTTTGGAATTTATTTTTCAGATGGGGGTCATCAGACAATGCAAGGTTTACACCTTCTAAATTAGATATTATCTGTCCGAATTCGTTAGCCATTATTTTTACTGGTTTCAGGAAAGAATCGCGAATATGCTTTGTTCTTATTTCCATATGACTAACAAATTCCGCAGCCTCTGACCGATCAACTTCTTCTCCATGCTTTAAATATCTCATTTGGTCAAGTAACGGGGCGAACTGACCTTCAAAATCTGTAATTTTACCGTCAGCCGTCCCTTCACCATCCTCTCCATAAAACTTTCTTCCCACTGCAATATTAATGATGTTCGGTTCGTAGCATCTTCCATCTTTTTGATATACCCACGCATAAACTTTATTTTTATTGGTCCTGCTGGCGAATCCTTTAAGGAGAAACCGAGGTAGAATGTGCTGTCTGATTGCCATTACGCCCCCCTTGTATAGCGGTAAATGCTAACAGCAAGTTACAGCATTACTAGCGCTATATTCAATAGTACCTAATTCATATGGACCCAGTAAACAATGGCCTCCCTTCCGGGAGGCCATTGTTGCTTAAGCGAAACGCCCACTACTTGATCTTGTCCAAGGCCCGCAGCACCTTCTCCGAGGTGATGGGGGTTTCCATGCAGCGGTAGCCGGTGGCCTGGTGCACCGCGTGGGTGATGGCCGGTGCCGTGGGGATAGCCAGGGGCCGCGTTGGGCTTCGGGGCTAACGCCCCTCAATCCAACCGATCCTATCTGCTGGGGCCATCCGATGAGACGTGGCAGATGGTTAATGCCCACCGCCACCTCTGCTCATTCCAATGAGGACGATTGCGAACGACACCCAAACTATAAAAGCCAGCGGCAAAGAGGGCCAAACCCAGCAAAGTTTCAAGGGCCTTCTGGTGCTGAAAACGAACATGAGGATCACGCAGATGCTCCACAAAAGGGGAGCGGGCCAATAAGGCCATTCAACCCAATAAAATAAACGGAACCATGAAAACGCGTCCGCCACGGTAAATATGCCAATAGCCCAGGCGGCCAGGCCGAAAAATATGTCCAGGTTTTTACGCACTAGTTCTCCCGATCACCACTAAACCTAATAGCCACCGAGCACCAAAACAATCAACGACACCCACAAGACGAAAGCCAGCGGGAAAGAAGGCCAAACCCACCAAAGTTTTATCGGCCTTCTCTTGCTAATCACAAACATAAGAATCACGCATAAAGTCCATAAACTTGGAGCCACCCACTCCATCCAAGTGAAACCGAATTTCCAGAAAGGCCAGAACGCTGCCATCACCGCCAATATGCCTATAGCCCAGGCTGCTAGGCCGAAAAAGATGTCCAGGTTCTTGCGCATGATCACCCCGGTCGGCGGCAGGCTAAGAGAGTTGCACAGCAATGACGAACAACGTAACAAGCCACAAAAATGCCAGAGGGAAAGAGGGCCAAACCCACCACAGGGTTTTCAGCCTTCGCTTGCTGACCGAATACATCGCAACCACGCACAAGACCCATAAACACGGCCCCATCCACAGCTCCCAATGGAACCAAATCCTCCCAAGGGGAAAGAACGATGCGATGGCGGTCGATATGCCCACCAGCCAGGCGGCAAGGCCGAAAAATATGTCCAGGTTTTTGCGCATGTATCCCCCCACGCGAAACTTCCCCTTCAACTTTTAGCACACTCACGGCCCAGGGATAAGGCGCAAAAGAGGGCCTCCCTTACGGGAGGCCCTCTCTAAATCTAGTATGAATCGCTTCTAAGCCGTGCCGTCCAGCGGTGTGCTAGGCAAGGCGCGGGTAAGCGAGTTCCGCAGGCGTAT
>Ga0180009_10005522_pt1 | contig 13541 bp, 13 predicted proteins | sample OS_PC_MetaG_FD_123537 | JGI IMG/M metagenome (GOLD analysis project Ga0180009, IMG submission 123537) | Groundwater microbial communities from the Aspo Hard Rock Laboratory (HRL) deep subsurface site, Sweden - OS_PC_MetaG | ecosystem: Environmental > Aquatic > Deep subsurface > Groundwater... | reverse complement strand
TGAAAAACCCGGAATATTTAGTTGAATGAAGACACCTTCTTCCGTACGGACTTTCAGGGTGCTGATCTCAGCGATCGTTTGAGTGATAAGCAGTTCCTCGTAAGTATTGGAGACAACCCTGGTTTGGGTTTCTTTACCCTTTTGCAAGGCGATATCACGCCCACTGACCATGGTTGAAGCAAGCAGGATGATCACAGACCCCGCGAAAGCCATGAAAGCAGATTTGTTCATAATTAAGGATGATAATGTTCAGTATGAGTTAATTAAACCTAATCGGCAAAGATACTATAATTCTTTGCCAAATATATAAAGGTTATTGAATACCTTCATGTTTTGCAGGGAAAGAATTTTGGAACAAATCTTATAACCCAGAAAGCACCTCCAAGCCCGACCCCGGAGGGGTCGCATGTTTATAGCCCGGATAACCCCACATAACACACGACCCCGGAGGGGTCGCATATCTGTCACCCAGCCAACCCTACTGCAATTTCACCCTCAAAAACCTCCTGGAAATCTGCCTGACAGGGATGACAGCAGCAAGGAATCCGATAATGATCACGGTGAGGAATACAAAAACAAAATCAGTCCATTGCATTTGCACGGGATAATTCTGAACAATGAAGGAACCGCCTCCGTCACCCAGGCGGAGCAATCCGAATTGCTGCTGTGCCAGGCAGAGCAAGGCACCGAGGATCAATCCCGCTATTGCACCGATGATGGAGATCATCATGCCTTCAACCAGGAAGATGCGCCGGATCAGCTTATTGGAAGCCCCCATGCTGTAAAGCACGGCCACGTCTTTCTTTTTATCGATGATCAGCATGGTTAGGGACCCGATCATGTTAAAGGTGGCTATGATCAGGATAAAGGTGAGGATGAGGAAGATGGCCCATTTTTCGGAGCGCATGATGCGGTAAAGCAATTCCTGCTGTTGAAAACGGTTCTTTACCACGAAATTCTCCCCGGCGATAGCGCTAATGACCTCCTGCATCCTGAACATATCGGTTCCTTCCTTCAGGTCAATTTCCAGGGCCGTCACTTCCCTGTCGTATTCGAACAAACCGCGGGCAAAGGATATGGGCACCAGGACGTACTTAACATCAAAATCCTGGTGAAGGCTGATGATCCCTGCCGGGGAAATGTCTCTTTCGTTAAATGCCTTATCGAGCGATATTCCTGCCATTTCCCCGGTACGGCTTGGCACAAAGACCTGGAAAGGCCTTATGTAATCATCCAGAAACAGTCCTGCATGATAAGCAGCCCCGGCACCCAGCACCGCGAAGGGCATCTCATCGGTCCCAAGGTAAAACCTGCCGTCGATCATCATGGAATCAAGCGCTTTGGCCTGACCGTAATCCGTGTATACGCCCTTCAGGGTGATGAGATGCTGCCGGCTGTTGAATTTCATGAGGGCATTGTCTTCCATGACTTCCGTGACATAATAAACCCCATCAAGCTTCTTCAGGCTGTCGAGCCCGGCCTCTTCGGGTAAAAAAGCTTTCCCCCTGGCCGGTGTAATTTTTATGGCTGGATTGTAGGAATTATAAAGCGACACAATGAGGGATTCGAAGCCGTTAAAGACCGAAAGCACCACGATGAGCGCCATCGTACCCAGAGTAATACCACCCACGGAAATCCCGGAAATAATATTTATGATATTGAACGATTTCCTGGATAAAAGATATCTTTTGGCTACAAAAAGGGAGAAGTGCACGGTGATTACTGTTTGAGCAGGTTATCAATATTCTCAATATAATCAAGAGAATCATCCTGAAAAAACTCCAGTTCGGGTACTTTTCTCAGCTGATCCTTCACCTTTTGCCCAAGATGGAAGCGGATATCCCTTTTCTGCCCGTTAATATGATCCAGGATGGCCGCTTTGTCACCGGTGGCAAAAATACTCAGGTATATCCTGGCAATAGACAAATCGGAAGTTATCTTGACCTTTGTGACGGTCACCAGGGCGCCTTTAGCCCAGGCAGCAGTATTGCGCTGGAATATTTCGCTTACATCCCGTTGCAGCATCCTGGAAATCTTTTGTTGTCTTTTGGAATCCATAGGACAAAGATACCTTAAATTATTTATCCCTCTGTTGTGCAGGCACTTCTTTCAACGGATCCGTCGGCAGTTTCTGCAAGTTTTTCAGCAGATAAACGAAAACATTGTAAACATGTTTCCCACCGCGTGTTATAGCAAGTGTATCCACCGGGGTGATTTCCCGGAAATACCCCGGATATAAAAGCGCCGGATCCTTAAAATCCCGGCTACTGGTCAGGAACCAGGCATCCATACCTATGCGGAACCCTCTCCTTTCGCGGTTAATCCAGGCATATTTATGGATTTTCTCAAGGTCTCCGATGGCAAGCACCTGCATGTCCAGGGGGCGGGCAATGTAGTAGTCGATATTGGCAGCAGGAAACCAGCGATAGGATATGATAGGTAAAGGCTCAGAACCCTCCGGAACATTCGGGAGAATCTCAAGCCTGAATTTCTCCGAAGTCTGTTCCCATCCGTACATATCAAGGGAAACATCTTTTTTCCCGAGCTTTTCCGGGTTATCTGCATCCTGATAAAACAAGCCGGTTTTGATCTGAAGCAATCCTGCGATAATAACTGCCAGCATAAAGACCAGGGCCATTTTTACCGTTACAGGGATTAATTTATGCGGAACCATAACCTTATCCATCCGGCCTCCTGCCAGCAGCATCATTCCCAGGTAACCCGGTGCCGACCAATGCGGCAAGGTCTGACGGAAAAGAGAAAAGACCAGGAAGATGAAAATGAGGGGTAAAGCGGTCCATAATAACAAGTATTCCTGAGAACCTGGCGGAAGTTTTCTGCGAAACGCCATTCCTGCCAGCACAACAAGATAAATGATAACATTAACAGGGTTGTTGTAAAAGAATTGTCCGCCGAGTTCGGTAAGGAAATAGTCCAATCGTATGCCCGAGCTGAACATATTCACCCTTTCCCCCTGGAATGTGAAGCTTATCCAATGGTTTTGTATATTCCACAGGATCACCGGAAGAAAGAGCAAGGCGGAAAGAGCGAGGGAAATATAAAGAGAAGGCCGCAGCAACCATTTCCTGGAATGAAAAACCACAGACGCCAGAACGCCCACCAAAAGGAAAGCGGAAGTATATTTTGAAAGTAAAGCGCATCCTGTAAGTATTCCTGCGGCAATCATCCAGTATGCGGAAACCCTGTTTTCCTGGAATTTAAATGCCTTAACAAAAAACAGCAGGGCCAAAAGCCAGAAAAGTATTTGCGGTGTATCGGGCAAGATGAATGTGCCCGCGACGACGAACCCATACAGGGATGAAGTATATAAAAAAGCGCTGATAAGTCCAGCACGCCGGCTGAACATCTCCCGGCCTATCCTGTAAACAAGATAGGTATTCAGCGTCCCGGCCAGAATGGATGCGAGCCTGAGAAAGAACTCTTCCTGGAATAAAAGATTGAAGGAGAAGATGCGGATGAACCAGCCCACCATGGGTGGATGATCGAAATGACTCCAATCGGGATAAAGCGCGTAAGTCCAATAGTAAACCTCATCATTGCCCAGCTCGATATACGCGGCAATAAACGCCCTGATGGCAAACGAAGCGAGGAGCAATCCTGCCAGTATCCAATTATATCGTTTTTCCGGCATCCACTTTTTTTCTAAATCTCCGGCGGAGCAAAATTATATTCAGGATAATGAAGATCAGTGTTGAGAATCCAAGGACCCGCAGCACCCAGGTACGGAAATAGTCAATGCGTATTGTTTCCTGTTTCCATGGATCAACACCGTCGTAACGGAAAACGGGATTCAGCATCAGCACCAACCCGGAGGGGTAGCTGATTTCCGTCCTGACATAAGTATCTTCCGGTTGAACGGCATATTTGGCACTTTCTGCACCCGGCACTTCGGCCAATACTTTCCCATCCTGTCCGATAAAGCGGATGAAGGAAGCCGTCTGAATGACGCCAACCTGCAAAGTATCGTTATAAAGCCTTGCATGGGTAATCACAGGAATGTGAGCTGCTTTTTCCCTTTTAGTCTCCATGGATTCTCCGGTAGGCCTGTAGATATCCGCGCCATAGGCCCGGCCGGCCCTGAGGGCTGCAATGATGCTGTCACCGTTCAGTGAAGGTGAATAAATATACGTACAACGGAAACCAACCTCATCGGGGTTAAAAATATCGTGCACATCATCGTTGCCCAGGATGGTTACCGGTTTTCCGGCGGATAATGCTGCATCCCAGTGCTCCGTCGAAACCCGCATATAATTGAGCACTTCGATCCCGGTATATCCTGTGAGGTATTTCATATCCGAAGGTTTGTATCCACCTCTGAGTTTCGGGTGTGCGATGTAAACCAGGTCTCCCTTGTCCCTGAGCATTTCCAGGATGTGTTGTTTCTGATGAATGGTCTGATACAGCGGATAATCCCTCCACAACACCTGTCGCGCACCAATAACAACCTGATGGTTTTTAAATACACCGTAACCGTGCTCATAAACAGGGATATAAGTATCCTTCCCGGCGCCGTAATCATTGACCTTCTGGTAATCGGAGATAGCAATAACATCGTAATAAAGGCTGCGGTAAATACTATCGATGGTTTCGTTGGTGTTATAACGGCCGCTTGTGATTCCGAGCCATGCGCGCGACTGGGCCTGGAAGTTGGACTTCCTCCAGTGAAGGCTGTCGGTGCCTTCATAAGGATTGAACCAATGCTCCCCGCTAAAGGGTTTGGGTTCGGGGAAGATATAAACAGGGCAGGTGATATACTGAACCGCAATAATCAGGAAAACGGCCAGGAAAACCCATCCCAGAAAAATCGCAGGCCACTTGAGTGAGAGGATTATTGATTTCATACGCGGCAAAGATATCGCATTTTATCCCAAAGCATCCGGATTTTAACATTATGAGAACGTTTATTTGAAAGCTTCGAACAAATTTTATTTTGATTATGAGTATTATAAGTTATACTTCAGTGCCTTGGTATAACTTATAATACCCACCCCCTGGCCCCCTCCCTGCCAACAGGGAGGGGGGACGTACTAATCAAAATTTTTACGAAACAAATATTAACTTTACTATAAAAATTGCTTTGCAATAATATTTAACTATTTCGAAAACCTTTCTTTTTGTTTGATTGCAAAAATTTTCACAGAGTTGAATCAGAGCGCCCCCCTCCCTGCCAGCAGGGAGGGGTCGGGGGTGGGTACTTTGAAATGAAGTGGGTACTCCGAAATGAAATGAATACTTAAAAATAGCCTCCTGTATTTCCTGACTTTTAAGGAATTCCAGGGGTACAAATTAGACATTAAGTGCCCAATATTTTAGACATCTTTTTAAGGGAATTTGAAGTAATGCAAAACTTTAGTAAATATTTTATACTTTTGGCCTGTTGACCGGATAATGATTTTCTATGTCGGAAGAAAAACTGTATGACCTTTCCACGGTAAAAGAGTTTGTGGGTGATGACCCTGAACAGATTGCCGGCCTGGTGATGATTTTCCTGGAAGATGTGCCGGATATGCTGGAGAAGCTTAACGACAGCCATAGTAAAGGGGATTTCGACCAGGTAAAGTTTTTTGCTCACAAATTAAAATCATCCATCGATCTTTTCAAGGTTGATGCGATCACATCTGTAATCCGGGAACTGGAGGAAAACTCCAAGAGCCGCACAAACACGGAAGCCATTCCTGTTTTATTGGGTAAAGTCAATCAATCGTTAGACAGCACTCTCCAACAACTCAGGGAAGATTACAACCTCTGATCACCCGTTTGTTTCTTACAAAGGGATATTCCCATGTTTTCTGGGGGGATGGGATTTGCTCTTGTTTTGTGTCATTTCCAGTGCCTGGATAAGTTTGAACCGGGTTTGACGGGGATAGATGATCTCGTCGACGTATCCCAGTTCAGCGGCTTTGTAAGGGCTGGCAAAGGTTTTCTTATAATCTTCCACAGCTTTTTTCTTATCCTCGGCCGAGAGTTTATCTCTGAAAATGATATTAACGGCGCCTTCGGGGCCCATGACGGCAATTTCCGCGGTAGGGTATGCAAAATTAACATCGGCCCCGATATGCTTGCTAGACATCACGTCATAAGCGCCGCCGTATGCTTTTCGGGTGATCAGGGTGATCTTTGGGACGGTAGCTTCTGAAAAGGCGTATAGCAGCTTGGCCCCATGTTTGATGATGCCTCCGAATTCCTGGTTGGTACCGGGCAGGAAACCGGGCACATCGACGAAGGTGATCAGCGGAATATTGAAAGCATCGCAGAAGCGGACAAAGCGGGCGCCCTTCAGGGAAGAGTTGATATCGAGAACGCCGGCAAGGTGGGCAGGCTGGTTGGCCACTATACCAACAGGACGGCCGTCGAGCCTTGCAAAGCCAACGATGATATTCTCCGCATAATGAGGTTGCACTTCGAAGAAGTTTTTGTTATCAACGACCCGGCAGATGATGTCCCGCATATCATAGGGTTTGTTCGGGTCATCAGGAACTATGGTCTGGAGGGATTCATCTTCCCGTTTGATGTCATCGGAACAGGGTTTAACCGGAGGATCTTCCATATTGTTTGAAGGCAGGTAACCCATGAGTTCCCTGACCATCATCAGCACCATCTCATCCGATTCACCCATAAAATGGGCCACGCCGCTTTTGGCGTTATGAGTAAGGGCCCCACCCAGCTCATCTTTCGTAACCTCTTCATGGGTAACGGTTTTGATCACATCGGGGCCGGTAACGAACATGTAACTTGACTCCTTCACCATGAAAATGAAGTCGGTGATGGCCGGAGAATAAACGGCGCCTCCCGCGCAGGGTCCCATGATAGCTGAAATCTGCGGTATGACGCCGGAGCTGATCGTGTTCCGGTAAAAGATGTCTGCATAGCCACCGAGACTTTCAACACCTTCCTGGATACGTGCCCCGCCGGAGTCGTTCAGACCTATCACCGGAGCCCCCATCTTCAGGGCAAGATCCATGATCTTGACGATCTTGGCGGCGTTCGCACCACTCAGGGTACCGCCGAAAACCGTGAAATCCTGGGCAAAGATATACATAAGACGGCCGTCGATCTTACCGTAACCGCAAACAACACCATCGCCCAGTGTCCTGTTTTTCTCCATCCCGAAATCGGTGCAACGGTGGGTGACAAACTTGTCGATTTCCACAAAACTACCCGGGTCCAGCAGAATCTCGATCCTCTCCCGTGCAGTTTTTCTGCCTGCGTTGTGCTGACGCTCTATCCTTTCAATTCCACCACCCAGCTCCGCCAGCCGGTTACGCTCCTCAAAAGCATTGAATTTTTCCTGAAGTGACATGTAAATGATATTTAATAAAAAATAATATGAGCATCGGGAAACATTAACAAAAAGTTACAGGTTACAGGTTGCAAGCTGCAAGCGAAAGCGACAACTCATCACTCAGAACCCACACCCAGACTACCTGCAGCCTGAAACCTGCAGCCTGCAACCATGAAACAAGTAACCTGATATTAATCATTCCCGATACTCATTAAAAATAATCAACTTTATTCAATGACCATCAGAGGCTGATGCGCGTTAATGGTCTGTCCTTCCTTCACCTTGATCTCCTTGATGATCCTGTCTTTCTTCACTTTATACTCGCTTTCCATCTTCATGGCCGAAACGATGATCACCGTATCGCCGGCTTTAACCTGATCACCTTCTTTCACCAGTATCTTTACAACCTTCCCGGGCATGGGCGATGATATCACGGTTTCTTCCAAAGTATCATCCTTCTTCCTGCTCATCTGGTATTTGCTTTCGGAATCAATGATCTCAACATCATACGACTTCGAATAAGTGTTCACATAGTATTTCTTGCTATCCACCTCAATCAGTTCAATATTGTGCGATTTATTACCGATGATGAGTGAATATACTCCGTCTTCCACCATCTCCACATCGGCTTCATATCTTTTACCATCGATGGAAAGCACGATTTTGCTGCCATCTCTGGCAAGCAGTTCAACCTGTGCATTCCTGTCATTGATCTTTATTTCCATATAAACACGGTTTAGGTTTTCCCGGGAAAGTCAATTAAATTCTCATGAAGCCCATTCTCCGGCCACAGCTCTTCCAGTTACTTTTTCCATTTTTCGAGAAGGCTCGGGTTTCCATGCTTTCAATTTTGTTGGTATAATCGACGAAAGCGGCGATGATGGCAACGTCCTCCACATTACGATCCTGTTTTTCAGGAAACATCAGGAAGTCCTTATTTTTTTCGACAAAATGGGTATTGTATTTACCTTCCCTGAAATCGGGGCAATCCATGATCCTTTCCAGGAAGCGGATGTTGGTTTTCACGCCGGTTATCTTGTATGCATAAAGAGCGCGTTTCATACGGGCTATGGCTTCCTCCCTGGTCCGGGCCCAGACGATGAGTTTCGACATCATGGGGTCGTAATATATAGGGATCTCATAACCTTCATAAACATATCCATCGTGACGGACACCGAGGCCGAGGGGTTCGGTAATGTGCCTGATAATACCCGGGCTGGGCATGAAGTTATTATCGGGATCTTCGGCATAAATCCTGCATTCGATGGCATGGCCGAACTGGCTAAGGCTCTCCTGGCGTATGCTCAATCTTTCGCCGGAAGCAACCCTGATCTGTTCTTTGACGAGGTCGACACCGGTGACCCGCTCCGTGATGGGATGTTCCACCTGCAGGCGGGTATTCATTTCCAGGAAATAATAGTTCAGGTTGTCGTCGACAATGAACTCAATGGTGCCGGCTCCTGAATAATTGACCGCTTTGGCAGCGGCTACAGCAAACCTGCCCATCTCTTCCCGTATCTGCGGGGTCATGATGGGGGAAGGAGTTTCCTCCACAACCTTTTGATGTCGTCGTTGCACCGAACACTCGCGTTCAAAAAGGTGGATCACGTTACCGTGATTATCTCCCATCACCTGAAACTCAATATGATGTGGTGATTCGATATACTTTTCTATATAAACAGAATCATCGCCGAAGGCTTCCCGTGCTTCCGAGCGGGCGCTACGGACGGCAGCCGGCACATCCTCTTCCTTCATCACCAAGCGCATTCCTTTACCACCACCGCCTGCCGAGGCCTTCACCATTAGCGGGCAGCCTATTTCCCTGGCCTTTTCCACTGCAGCTTTTTCACTGCTTATCTTTTCCGTTCCGGGAACTACCGGCACACCTGCCGCCGTCATAGTCTTCCTGGCAGTGATCTTATCACCCATGGTACGAATGGCTTGTGCCGAAGGACCAATAAAGATGATACCTTCTTTCCGGCAACGTTCGGCAAATCCGGCATTCTCACTAAGGAAACCATATCCGGGGTGAATGGCATCAGCCCCCGACCTCTTGGCCGCATCAATGATCTTGTCTATCTTCAGGTAACTCTCGGAGGAAGGTGAAGGCCCGATGAAGTATGCTTCATCAGCATAACGAACATGCATGGCCTTACGGTCGGCTTCTGAATATACCGCCACGGAAGTGATCCCCATCTCCCTGCACGAACGCATCACCCTCACGGCTATCTCTCCCCTGTTGGCAACCAGGACTTTCTTTATCATAGAACCCAGATTAGTTGAATTATATGCACAATATTCAAACCGGTTAAACCCTTTAGTTTTATGTTAACAATCAGGAACGAAAAAAGGTCAATCCGTTTGCAACCGAAAGGTAAAGATAATCCATTTTTTTTAATCCGAATCATATCCTGAAATGCACATATGTTAAATAAATCTCAAAATCAGGTAGAACAAAGTTTTATGAGGATCGGGAAACATGAACACAAAGTTACAGGCGACAGGTTGCAAGCGACAACTCATCACTCATCACCCACATCCACACTACCTGCAGCCTGTAACCTGCAGCCTGCAACCATAGAGCAGGTATCTTGATATTAATCATTCCCGATACTCATTTAAAGTTTAATGATGATTTTTATGAATATCATAAAAAAAGTATTTTATTTATTATCTTAGGGCACTTTCCGGAAACAGAGATTTCTGTCCGGAAACCTGAAGAGAGAGCATGCATTAACAATAACCGTTATGACCAACAAATATCTATTGATTGTTTTTTTATTTATTTTTCTTTCCGCAGTAAAAGGCCAGGACCCGGTTGATAGCCTCTGGTCATTGTTTGAACAGGAACAAAATGATACAGCCAGGATCAAAAGACTGCTGGATATAGCGTATTCCTTATCCAGGACTCAGCCGGATTCAAGTCTTGCATTAATTGACTCATGCTCCCGTTGGTCGGAAAGAAACAGTTTTATCAATGGAACAGTCAGAGCATTAAATCTGAAAGGAGTATGTTACTGGAACATGCGCCAGCTGGAAGAAGCGGAAACAGAATATAAAAAGGCCCTGCAGTTGTGCCGTAAGTACAATCTGACTGAACGGCGCAGGTCCATCACGAATAACATGGGTATACTATACCATCAGTTGGGGCAAACCGAACTGGAAGGAAAATATCTCGACACAGCCCTCACACTATGCCGGCAAGCCGGAGACTCGGCTTCCATGGCTAAAGTCATGTACGACCTTGGAAACTTCAATAGCCGAATCGGAAAGTATGCCGAAGGGTTGGAATATCTTCTCCTGGCAAAAAGAATGGCTGAAAACCTCGCTCTCAACAAGCTAATAGTCTACATACACGCCGGAATTGGTTCCTTATTCTCAACCTTCGGCAATGCAGACAAAGCGCTGGAGTACTATAATCAAGCGGTAAAACTTGATCTTGCAAACGAAGAAGTGGATATCCTGACCAATATTTATAATAACCTGACTTTCCTGTATACCCAGTCGAAGGTTAATGCCGACTCCGCGATCAAGTATAGTTTTCTGACCCTTGAAAATGCCAGATCATTTGAACTGCCTTATTACACATTGGCAGTGAATATAAATATGGGTTCATTGTATTACAAACAAAAAGAGTACAGGAAAGCCATGGTATATTTCCGGAAAGCAGAGAAATCCCCACTAATCAAAGATTTACTTTATGAAAGTGCGGCTACTCTGACCAATATCGGAATCACCATGATCAAACTGGATAAAACCGATTCTGCCCGGTACTACCTTGACAGGGGGATGGAGATATCGAAGCAGATAGAAGCCCTGGATTTTCAAAAACTGGCATATTATTCATATTATCAGTTGGACTCCATAAAAGGCAAGTATTTATCGGCATCCGAAAATTTCCGTAAAATGGTGCAACTTCATGACAGCATACAGGGATTAAAAGCCCGAAACAGGATAACGGAGCTTCAGATTATGTATGGACTGGAGAACAAGGAAAAGGAAAACCAGCAGCTTGCAACCCAGAATGAACTGAAGGAAAAGATCATCCGTGACCAGAAGTATCTCCTGTCCCTGATCATCGCGGGACTGGTAATAGTCGCGGCCCTGTTGATAATAGTGATCATTTATTCCCGTAAGCTCAGGAAAATGAACCAGGAACTCCGGTTAAAAAACGATAAAATTGTAAGACAGACCGGGGAGATCCAGGAAAAGAACCGGGAGCTAACCAGGCAAAAAAATGATCTCCAGGAACTTAACGCAGAAAAGGATAAGTTCTTTTCCATTGTATCGCATGACCTCAGAAATCCCTTCCAAAGCATGAAAGGCCTGCTGGAAATCCTTCACGGGAATTATAAAGAAATGGATGACGCATCCAGGCAGAGGATCCTGCAGACACTTTTAACAAGCTCCCATAATACATATGAGTTGCTTGACAATCTGCTCATGTGGGCCCGTGCAAGTCAGGGAAAGCTTAGCAGCCAGCCTGAAGAGATCAAGGTAGAGAGCCTGATTACCGCCGTTTCCGATCTTGTCCGCACCTCCGTTGAAAACAAGGAGCAGACTCTGCTTACTGAAGGAGAAAGCAGTCTGACCATACGCACCGATCCGCAACTTGTGAGGATCATCCTGCTGAATCTCCTTACCAACGCGGTAAAGTTTACCCCGCGTGAGGGAAAGATCATCCTGAGTACGAAAAGGGAAGGCGGAAAACTGATTTTTTGCATCACCGACAATGGCATTGGCATACCCCAGGAAAAACAAAGCGAACTATTCCGGGCCGGATCGGAATTCCGGCGCAGCGGCACGGAAAAAGAACCCGGTACCGGCCTTGGATTGATCATGTGCCGTGAACTGGCACATATCCTCGGAGGTATGATCACACTGGAAAGTAAGGAAAATGAGGGAAGTAAGTTCTGTTTGGTGTTGAATGAATGAGGTTACTGCGTAATCGGATGCCTTTTTAGCAAGGTGGAGATTCATAGAGTAACTTCTCTGGGTAACTCAATGACTCTTAGTTCCTGTGGTTAAAAAATTATTATTTGATTAGACAATGTTTGTTTTGTATTTTTGCAGATACACTGTTTTTTAGTACTAAATGATACAATTATGTGGTTCGGAGAACGGCATTGTAAATCGTATCCAGAGTATTCAAAAACTTAGCGAAGAAGATAAAGGGCATATATTTGCCCTGATGAATGCATTTATTTTAAAATGCAATATTCAAAGTAATTTAGCTGTTTAACCAATTATTAAAAGTATAATGAACATACAAGCTGAGAAAGCGGTAATCATAGAGCAGTTCAAACAGATAAACGATGTAAACCTGATTCATGCCATCAAGAACATGCTCGATTACGCTTTGAAAAAAGAACAGGAAAACCTTGAAGTTCCTGAAGCCCACCAAAAACTGGTAATGGAACGTTTTGACAAGGTACGCAAAGATCCCGACAGGCTTTTGGATTGGGACGAAGCAAAAAAAACACTCAAAGCCTGATGAAAAAATACAAAATCAAAGTTGAATCTGAAGCACTTGCCGATATTCAAGAAATTACCGATTGGTACAATGAAGCACAGGCCGGACTTGGTAAGAGGTTTCAGAAAACGGCGATCAAGTATATTAACTCACTAAATAAAGACCCTCAGATTTACGCTATTCGTTACAACGAAATTCGTTGTGTTTTGTTTAGGAAATTCCCGTACATGGCTCATTTCTATATTAACGATGAAAACAACACTGTTGAAGTTTTAGCTGTGATCAGCACCGACCGTAATCCTAAGATCTGGCAGGAAAAAACAAGTAAGCAATAAAAAAGCCACGAATGCCCCGATCATTCGGGGAATGAAAAAAATTTTAACTTCACGCTTATTGGTGAAGTGAAATATTCTTTCTTTCATCTTTATTCGTGCATTCGTGGCATTTATTAGTTATTTATTTGTGGAATTAAAGTTTAAAATCGCCACGAATGCACGAATGAATAAAATTTTAACTTCACGCTTATTGGTGAAATGAAATATTCGTTTTTCATCTTTATTCGTGCATTCGTGGCATTTTTTAGTTATTTATTCGTGGAATTAAAGTTTAAAATCGCCACGAATGCACGAATGAATAAAATTTTAACTTCAAGCTTATTGGTGAAGTGAAATATTCTTTCTTTCATCTTTATTCGTGCATTCGTGGCATTTATTAGTTATTTATTTGTGGAATTAAAGTTTAAAATCGCCACGAATGCACGAATGA
>Ga0180009_10005521_pt1 | contig 13541 bp, 14 predicted proteins | sample OS_PC_MetaG_FD_123537 | JGI IMG/M metagenome (GOLD analysis project Ga0180009, IMG submission 123537) | Groundwater microbial communities from the Aspo Hard Rock Laboratory (HRL) deep subsurface site, Sweden - OS_PC_MetaG | ecosystem: Environmental > Aquatic > Deep subsurface > Groundwater... | reverse complement strand
GAAATGACGGGGCCATCTTTAAGGGAACAAAACAAGCCCTATAAAAAATATTGCTCTTTGGAAAAAAATTAGGATATAATACTAACTATAGTTTTGGGTGGTACAAAGGTGCTGCAACAGACCTGGTACACTTGGGGTGCAGAATGACAGGAAGTATTTTATTCTTAACTTATATCAGAGACTGCACCTACTTCAGAAAAGCCAGCTCTTCTAATTGCATCTATATGAAAAGTGCTTATATAGCCCATCCCAATTATTGTGCACTTAATCCTAGCCATAAAACCTCCAGTCTAAGAATTATACAAAAATATTAGAGCACCTCTAACGCTGCCCTTTTTATTTTGGTAGCACATTTAGCTATTTCTTCATGACTAGACAAAATATTAATTCCAAAACCTGCTCCAAGACCATTATCTACGACACCTACACTTATGTTTACTGAGCGCTGAAGGATATCATCTGTTCTTGGAAGCATATGAGGAGCATACTCTATCTTATTTTTATAATAAGGGCATTCGAAGGGACAACCAAACTTAGTTGGCATTTTCTTTCCAAGTATGTTTTCCATATTATTGTACACATGCCAGCCAGAATGATACAGACTCTTTGTCCCAACCTTTTCGCAAAATTTATCTGTAACTTCCTTATTTTCAAAAAGAAGAGTTAGGAGTGTTCCACATTCTTCTTCGTCGTTAATTTTTCTAAAACCAATGCCCTTCACATTAGAAATTGCATCCTTTAACTTTTTCTTTTTCTCATGGAGTGTTGATATAATTTTTTCAATCTTACGAAGTTGGGCAAGTGCTACTGCCCCTGTAAGTTCAGTCATCCTGTAATTCTGCCCAACTATACTTCTTGCCCCTACTTCAACCCCCATTCTAGCTGGCTTATGACCCTGATCATGAAATATCATGAAATCCAAAGGCTTTCTCATAAAGCCCATCATCATCTTTCACTACCATTCCGCTATCACCAGCTGTAATTGTTTTAAAAAAGTTTAAAGAAAATGCCCCAATATTTCCAATACTGCCAAGTTTCCTGCCCTTGTATGAAGCTCCTGCAGCCTGGCAAACATCGTCTATTACATATAGGTTGTGTTTTTTGGCAACTTTCATAATTTCATCCATGTTACATGGATTTCCAAGCATATGAACTGGCATAATGGCTTTTGTTCTATCTGTTATCCTTTTCTCAATATCAGCAGGATCGATTGTTAAAGATTCATCAATTTCAGCAAATACAGGAACGCTTTAGAATATATAATCGACGATATGGATGCTATGAATGTATAGCCTGGGACAATTAATTCATCTCCTGGACCTATTCCCAAAGCCGCCAGACATGTAAGTAGCGCAGCTGTCCCACTGCTTACTGCCACACAATGTTTAACACCAATATATTCCGCAAATTCCTTCTCAAAAGTTGCTACTTTGTGCTTAAAATTAGGATCATCTTCACTACCATAACGGAAAAGATAAGCTGATTCTAAAACATCCAGCACTTCCTTCTTCTCTTCCTCTCCAATTAGAAATATGCCAGGGCCTGTCATAATATTTCCTCCCATTATTTTTAATAAGATTTTTGCTTAAAGGTTCGCACTTATAAAAACAATAAATAATTTCTAAAGCGCTTTAATTTTATAAAAAACTTAAAGCCTTCTCTAACTTTTAAAATCCCCAAAATTTAAAGTGAAGTGCTAATTTGTAAACAATATTTTTTATATGACCACCAGGGATCAATTTTATACGCTCTATAATCTTTGTAAATGCTAACATGCAAAATCAATAAATCTTACCCCAACCAGTTCACTAAAATACCTTATTTCTTCCAAAACTTTCCCATATCCTATCATCCAGTGATGACCAACTGCATTTTCCGCAATAATATCCAGATATGTTTCTACCGGAATATTTAATCTTGCACTTACAGGATCTCCTGGAAACACCATTTCAGTCTCCTGAGAATACCCCTGTATTGCAGAAATTCGGTAGGTATCCTTTCTACCCACAATATTTACTAAACTAATATCGCCTAATTTGGCTAAGAAAGTAACACACACTCCGCAATTCTGAAGTCTAACAGGGCACAATCTTATTTTACTTCTCTCCTTAGCAAGGGAAAAAGCTCCTGAACCACAGTGGGAAAAAACAACAGAATTTTCTGAGTCGGGATTAAGAAGATCTGTATTGTGAACAGGTAGCCCTGTTAGATAGTTTAGTATCATCATAGCCAGAGTAGAATTAACATCTCCCTCACAAGCTACCACAATATTTCTCTCAGCCAAAAGCGAAGCTGCTAAACAAACCTGACCCATAAGCTCAGGGTAACATTCTACTGCAAAACCACTAATATTATTTTCCTTAGCAATCTTATCTAAAACTAAGTAGTTCTTACACGAAGCTACGCCATCTTCGTCATTAACTTCTACTCCCACTCCCCCATTTTTTACATTTTCCCATATTTTTTTAGCTTGAAATTCTTTTACATTATTTGCCATCTCCTGGACATAATTTATTCCAAAATGAACAACTCTTGGTCCTAATGCCTTCTTTAACTCAAATTCATCAAATGTGACCTCAGTCATCCCAGGAATTCTATAACCAACAAGACCTATTTTTTGTGTTCTTAAATACTTCTTTAGCGCACAAGCTTTGGCATAAGCCAAAATTTTAGAGTGAACTTTTTTGTCATTTAAATTTCCAAAAAAAATCTGATATTTTTCCCCCAACTCACATAACACTACACCAAGTTGGTGGATACCACAAAGTGAGCCATTTTCCATACCTGGAATAGCCCACAAAACCACTGCGACATCTACATACTCCAAAATATCTATTACATGATAATCATTACTCCAGGTAGATTGTATAGCTAAGAGAACATCTATTTTGTGGTTGTAAAAGTAATCACCTGCTTTAGCTGCTTTTTCATCATTGTCTACAATTTCGTTAAATGGGATAAATTCAACTGGATAACTGGAAAACTCTTTTACAGTCTCCTTTAAAACGGAAAGTGACTTATCTGTTCCTACCTCTAAAGGGTGCTGAATTACACAAAAACCTATTTTAGGATAGTTATTCTTGCTTGATCTATAATTTTCCATAATTCTCCATTTTTAAAAAAAAATAATTTTCAAAAATTTTTTTAAGGGTCCATAGAGATTATTTTCACATACAAATACCGCTGGAACATTATAGACGGAAGCCATATTTAGTGCTTCATGAAAAGCCCCTTCATTAGAAGCCCCATCACCAAAAAGGCTTACTGCAACTCTATCCTCTCCTTTTAGCTTAAAGGCTAAAGCCATACCCATAACTATGGGAATATTTCCTCCTACTATAGCAATGGCTGGAAGCATTCCTTTTTTTATATCTCCAATATGCATTGAACCACCTTTACCCTTACAGCACCCAGTTGTCTTACCATACAACTCAGCCATTATTTCTCTTGAAGGTATTCCCCTTGCAATAGCATGTCCATGAGGCCTGTGAGTAGAACCAATAATATCATCTTCCTTAAAAGCAGAGCATACTCCAACCGCACATGCCTCCATCCCTATATACTGGTGAATTGTGCCTGGCATCTTTCCTTCTAAAAAAAGAAATTGTATCTTCTCTTCAAATGTTCTAATCTCTAGCATTCTCTCAAACATGTCTGTAAGTTTTTTATTACCTAACTTTTTCAGTAAATCTTGCCTTGTCATTTTCTATATTTCCTCCTCTAATATCTTCTTTACTTCTTCCAGAAAAGCAGCAGCTTGTGCCCCATTTGCAATCCTATGATCAAAACTACCAGAGACTGTAAAAGCATTTTTTATACTCATTTTATTATCATCTTCAATTCTTAATATTTTATTTATCCTTCCGATGGCTAGAAGCACTGCTTGAGGGAAATTTATAATTCCATAAAATTCATCAACAGGATAGATCCCCAGATTGCTTATAGTAAAAGTACCACCTGAAATATCCTGCCTTTCTAATTTCTTATTTTGAGTTTTTGAGATAAGCCATTTTACTTCGGCATCAATCTCTGGTATTTCTTTTTTGTCTGCATCATGTATTACTGGAACATATAGCTCATCTTCTTCTGATATTGCAAAACCGATATTGATATTCCTGTAAAGATAGATCTTATTATCTTTAAAATACCCATTTAATTTTGGAAATTTTTTAAGTGCCCTCGCTGTAGCATAAATAAAATAGGAATACACTGATATTCCTTTGCCTGTTTCTGCTTTGCTTTTTTCTCTTCTTGCAATTAAATTATCTGCAATGACTGTAGATTTTAAATAATAATGAGGTATACTACTTTTGCTTTTTGAAAGGTTTACTGATACTGCCTGCTGGTTGGGTGTGAGGGTATATACTTCTTTTTCCTCCTTTAATTCTGCGTCTCTTTTTTCTTCTGCCGATGACCTGCTCTTAATTAATTCCGAATATTTCTCTAAATCACTTTTAGTGATAATTCCTCTGGGTCCAGTACCTTTAACCTTCCCAAGATCAATATTTTTTTTAATAGCTATGTTCTTTACTAACTTTGTAGCTTTGATACCAGATGACAACTCATCTAAGATTTGGGTTTTATTTAAATCTTTATTAGATTGCTTGAGTTTCCTCTCCTCTCCGGTAACATACTGATCTTCTTTTTTATTTACTATTTCTACTTTTGGTTCTACCTTTTCACCAGGATCACCCAGGACAGCTATTATCGAGCCTGCAGTTATTATATTTTCTGGATCTGCATTAAGTCTAAGCACTGTTCCCTCTGCAAAACTTTCAACATCCATAGTAGTTTTATCTGTTTCTACCTCACACAGAAGATCACCTTTCTTTACCATCTGCCCTTCCTTTATATGCCATTTAAGCAGCTTTACTTCATCAGTGGTCTGTCCTAAATTTGGCATCCTTATTTCTATAGTCATCTAATTTACTCCTTGTTTATACCCGGTTTCAAAAATTTATGAAATAATATTCTTGTTAACCAATACATTAATATATCCACACTAACCTTTTTTCCAACGCTGTCTTACAATGGAACATGGCTCTTTACCTATATTTATACACTCATATTTCCCAAAACAAGCGGGAATAACTGTGCAATGAATGTATTTCAACTCAATTTGTCTTTCTGGATGTTCTATTGATCTAATTAGAGCTTTTTCGCCTTTGGTCAAGCATAAGAAATGAAAAAATCTTCCAAACGTATCAACCTCAATTCTATTTTCAAAATTCAACCTTTCAATATAATATGGCATTTTATGTAATGACATAAACTGTTCTTCTGACCAATCACTCCCACTTCTTACAACATTAGCCCTTGGAAAAAGATTATTTTTAACCCACTTCTCTCTTCTATTCCATTTAATCTGATTAAAGCCGTGTTTTATTTGAAGCTTCACTGGCCTACCAGTCATACTCTTTCTAGTATCATCCCATGTATTTCTTAAATAATCATATATAAAAAATGAATATTCAGTAGATTGCTTACTATTTTGAATATCCAATTCCAACTCAAGTAGATTTCCACAGGATCCATGTACTGTTCCGGGAGGAATTAGGACTAAGTCACCACTTTTAACTGGCCATGTCTTTATATATTTTGACCAATCAAATTTAACTTTTTTTTCTTCTGATTCTATTATTTTTTTCCTAAACTCTTCTAAGTTTGCATCTTCTCGAAAACCAAGCATAACACTAGCACCCTCATATGCTTCAACAATATAATAAGCTTCATAACGACCTATCTGTTCATTAAATTTCTTTTTTATATAATTAGTATTAGGATGAAGATGGATAGGCATAGAACTCCTCTCATGTGAAACTGGCTTGATGAAATATCCATCTTCAAGTTCTGCTTCAATAGGAAAATTACCTGGATATTTTTTATAACAATATGATCCCACTACTTCAATAGGAAGCTGTGAATATAAATTCCAGAAGGGTATTTCTATATTAATATCTCTACCAACATCAATAGCTAAACTTGAATCCATGCTACTTACTTCAAGATCCCAAGCACAATTGCTTAACTCTGACTTATTAAAATACTTTCTAAGTTTATATCCCCCCCATGGACCAGGCATAAGAATTCTTACAAATTTTAAGGGATTCTTAACCAAAGTAGAAATTATACTCCTATAAGCCTTATTAGGTATAAGCTTCAATTCATCAACATCATTACTATCCACATACCAATCTATATGACTTAAAATATAGTCTTTATGCTTTATTAGAATTGGATAATAAACATAGTAAAGAAGCTTCCAAGAGATATTAGCTGGCTTCGAGGCACCTAAAGGAATAAGTTTATTTTTCTCCATTTTATTTATTATTGTTATCCTCGTTATATCAAAATAGAAAATTAAATCGTATAACGATTTAAGGTCAGCTATCGCCGCACCGATACCATAGCACACAACTGCAGATAATCCAGAATCCAGTGTTTTCTTCCTTTTTATACTTCTAATTCTTTTCTTAAGTTCTCTTATTTTCATAGAATCAAATAAATGCTTTAATCTACCCTTCTCGCATACATACCCAAAACTTGGATCATCCGTTAGATAAGGTTTTGCAAAATTTTCAATCAAATTCATGGGTTTAAATAAAAAGTTCATATCTATTGTTTCAACCTCTAAATTCCTCTTACTTAACATTTCTTTCGTCATATTAACTACACTTCTCCATTTAGCACCAATAAAACCATCTAGTGCTATTACACATATCTTTCCACTATTTTGGCTATATTGTTCAACCAAATCACATATTCTTTCACAAACTTTGCCATTACCTTTTAAGATTGAATCGCTCCACCTTTTTTCAACTTCTGGGTGATTAACCCAACCTTTTGTGTCGGTATACCAAGCCATTTTAACCACCTTTAATAATATTATATGGGGGTATTCACTTGACTTCGGTTCATACTATATATAGATTGTTGGGTTTGGAAAATAATACTATATCTAGTAGTCACCCCAGTTAAGTAAACGCCCCAGTAAAATATTTATTTTAGTTCACCATAAAAATAGATTTTACAAAAATAATCTATTCAGACCTACTAAAATTTATATTTCTTTGCAGTATCAAACATTGCGATTACATTTTCAGCCTTACTGCTAGGATGAACTTGTCCATCAGAGCCTAGAATAAGACCACCATTCTTACAAATATCTATTACATTCCTTACTTCTTGCTCAACTTCATCTGGCATGCCTTTTGGTATAAGATCAAAACTATCAATACCTCCCCAAATAACAAGACTGGGATAGTGAGAGCGGACATACTCCAGACTCATATTCCTTTTCTCACATGGATTTATTCCATCTATACCACACTTTATAAGGTCATCCATCACTGGCTTTAGATTCCCTTCTGAGTGATAAATAACTTTTACACCATGTTCATGCCAGGCATCTACAAGTTTTTTAACTCTAGGAAAAAAATCTTTTCTAAGGAAAGTTGGAGAAAATATTGGACCATTATTTGATGCAATATCACAATAAACTACTACTAATGGAGAAATTTCTTTATCTGCTATTAAATGAACTCTATTTAACTCATGTTCATTTAATACATCAAACCATTCAGAAACTAAACCTGGATCATCTACTAACATGTAAGAAAATAATTCAAATCCAGAAATATTATACATAGTATCTAAACCAACAGGACTTTCGATATGGCAGGGTATAGTTGTACTGCCAAACATCTTTTTTAAATTAATAAAATAATTTCTATAGTCTGAAAAATCCTGTCCTACAATTCCACCCTTTCCTGCATAACTCCACATACATTCTGGCTCTGACTTCTTTACCTCATCAATCATCCACTTTATATACTTTTTAAGTCCTTCAACATCACTAAATGGCCTTTCAACCACCCATTCCGACCAAAAAGTTACTTGATATTTAAGACCTATTCTTTCTTCAATCTTTGGTTTTGCAGCTGGAGCAATTAACATACCTACATCTATTTCAAGTCCCTGATATGTCTTTACTAGCTCTTCTAATGTCCAGTCACCATTTACTTTCCTACCTGCAAAGCAAGATATAATATCAGAATTTTGAATTATTTCACCAGTTGCTACTCTATCAGTATCTTTAAATTCTAAGGTTCTTTTAATTCGCTCTAGAGCTGTTAATTTCTTCAATATATCCTCTTCTCCATCAAAAAATATCTTCTTATATACCACTAACTTATAAATAAAAACTACAAATTATCTCTCTCTTTTATAAAAATTTAAAATTTCCTGCTCCTACCCTCTATGATAGGAGCAGGCTGTTTATTCAATAATACAAATTGTTCTTAAAGTTTGTATTAAAATCCTAGGGAAGCTTTTATATCATTCCAAGTATTTACCCTTCCCTCAGGATCTTCTTCTGTTACCATTACATAAAGAGGAACTGGAAAATCTTCTATTGGATTAGCATACCAAGGTGTTTTTTCAAAAACTATCTCTGGATATGCTTCGCTACCAGCAGAATTAATTATTCCATAGCCAATTAAATTAGCAAGCTTAGCTTGACCATCATCACCAATCATATAATCTATATATTTTAAAGCTAAATTCAGCGAAGCACCTTCAGTTGGTTTAGTTATTACCCATCCATCAATCCAGCAAATTGTACCCTCAGTTGGCAAAAAGGCTGCAAACTCATCACCTATACCCATATCTTCAAATTGCATTAATGTAATAGGATCTCCCCAAACCAGGTTAATATAACTATCTTCATTAGCAAGAGTTGACACTACTGAGTCTAACCCTGCAGTAAATGTTCTACAGTTTTCTGCCCATGCTGTAAGTTCTTCTATCATTGCTGCATAACCTTCTTCATCAAGGCTAAATGGAGGAGCATAACCAACATTTATAGCTGCCATATTTGTTACATTAGTAGCTTCATCAACTACAGATACCTTATCCTTGAATTCAGGTGCTTTTAATACATTATATGATAAAGTTTCTACTCCATTTACTTCACTTATATATGGATTTAGCTGATCGCCTAGAGCTCCAACATTAACAGCAAAAGCCTGACCACCCCAGCAAATAGGAATATGGAATTTTTTACCTTCTTCCATTTCTGCATAAGGATGTGTTCTAAAAAACTCACCCATCTTTCCATAATTTTCCAGCTTGGACACGTCAATAGCCTGTATTAAACCTGCATCATAATACATCTCAACTCTACCTGAGTCATTAGAAATTATGTTATACTGATCAGGTGCAGCCTTAGTCTTTGCAAAGCACTCCTCTACTGTTCCTACATAAGTTACTTCAACTTTACAATTATATTTTTCCTCAAATGGTTTTACCCAGTCATCTTCAGCATAACCCTGAAAACATAGGATGCTTAAAGTTCCACCTTCTTCTTTAGCAGGTGCCTTACAGCCAGCAAATGAAAAAGACAATACAATTGATATACTAATTACCAATACCAACACCCATAATAGTGATTTTCTCATTTTAACTCTCCTTCTCCTAATTTAATTTTTATATAGTTTCTAATAAAATTTCCTTTGAGATTTGTTTAGTTTAGCAAATGGTACCCGCCATTAAATAAAATCTAAACAAATCTCATCTTTTATCTATCCTTGCTTTTTCTTCACCACCTCCTCTCTTACTTAATAGACATTAAATTTTCACATCACCCCCTTAGTAAATATAATTTTATATCCTATCTCTTTACAATAAATCCAATATATTATATTTACCTTTTTACTTCCTCCGCCCTTGTTCCAGTGAATTTTGCCATAAAAAAAATAACAACAAACGACAAAACCAATATAACTGTTGAAATAGCATATACTTGTGGTGACAGACCAAAACGCATCATACCGTATATGTAAACTGGAAGAGTAGTCCAAGTGCCTGTCAAGAAATACGTTATAATTATCTCATCAAAAGATATTGCAAAAGCCAGAAGGCCTCCACCAATTATAGCTGTTTTTATCATTGGAAGGGTAACCAAAAAGAAAGCTTTGGCTGGATTTGCTCCCAAATCTTTCGCTGCATCTTCATAGGTTCTACCCAATCTTTGCAGCCTGCTTGCTACCTGAAACATTACAACTGGGGTTGTAAAAGCAATATGGCCAATAAGAATTGTAAACATTGAAAGTGATACTTTCAGATTTATAAAAAATATTAAAAGTGCTATACCAACAATAATTCCAGGTAGAATAAGTGGCAGTTGAGACAGTGTCATAAATAATCTTTTACCGGGAAATTTTGCTCTTACCAGAAAGAAAGCCCCTGATGTTCCGATAACAATAGCAACCAGAACTGCAACAAGACTAACCTGCAATGAATGCAGCAGTGACTGCATCAAACCTGTGTCTTTAAACAACTGAACATACCACTGTAGAGTAAAACTACTAAAAGTAACAGTGGATTTTGTTGAACTAAAAGAAAACATTAATACAACAAAAAGTGGTATATATAAAAACAAATATATTAAGAATGCATAAATTCCAAGAAAGGAAAATCTAAATCTTTTCTTCTCTCTTAAAGCTTCACTACCAGTTTCATTTAAGACCTTATTATTTTTCTTCATTTTTTTAATTTTCCAAATTCTAATTTTTCATCTACTCCACCAATACTCCCTCTCTGGAGCCAAACTTCTGTGTAAGAGCTAATACTACTGCTGCTATAAAGAAAAGTATAAAACCAAGTGCAGAACCCTGAGGCCAATTGGATGCAGTGCCAAATTGCGACCATATAATATTACCAAACATAATACCACCTGTTCCTCCTAACTGCTGAGGTATAATATAGTCACCCAGTGCAACAATAAATGAGAGCATGAACCCTGTAAATAATCCTGGGGCAGAAAGAGGAAGTATTACACTTACGAAAGTATTAAATTCATTTGCGCCCAAATCTCTTGCTGCATCAATTAAGTTATTGGGAATCTTCTCAAGTGATGTATACAGTGGTATAAACACAAATGGAATTGCAATATAAGTTAAAGCTATAACAACAGACACCTGGTTGTATAAAAGAAATTCCAGTGGTTCTTTTGTAATACCTATATTTATAAGTAACGAATTCAGCAGTCCCTTATTTCCCAGTATAGTTCTCCAGGCAATTATTCTGATTAAATAACTTACCCACAGAGGAGTTATTATCATCATGTAAAACAGGTTCCTGAATTTCGTCAATCTTCTTGAAATAAAATATGCCAATGGGTAACTTGCCAGTATAGCCGTAATGGAAACAGTAAAAGCCATCCTGAAACTTTTTATTAATATCTTCCAGTAAGTTGGCTTTCTGAAAAAATCTAAATAATTTTTAAGGGTGAGGATATTCGTTATATCATAGCCTGATTTTAACTTAAAACTCATAATAAACATTAATATAACAGGCATTATTACAATAATAAAAAGCCAGAAGCTAATAGGCAGCCCCATGATATATGATCTTGGTTTTCGCTCTCTATATGTCTTAGACGATTTTCTTAATTTTTCTTTAGTTGCTATACTCATTATATTGGTTAATTCAATCTTAATTTATTAAATAAAGTTACCCATACTTAATTATGTCCTTCTTCATTTCAATAGGAAAAACTTTGACATCTTCTAATTCCCATCCAACTTTTACAATATCACCCAACTTGTGAGACTTATTCCAGCTTTTATAATCAACCACTGAACGTAATTCAAAATCACCAAAAGATACTGTTATTTCATAATCATCTCCTCTAAATACTACCCTTACCAGTTTTGATTCTATTTCATTGGGAAGTTTTTTTAAGGAGTTAATATATACTTTTTCTGGACGTACACTTACCAATACATTTTCACCTGTAGAAATTTTATATTCATCTTTCTTACAATATACTTTAAAATCTGATACCTTTACTTCTATGCTTTCAGGAGAAGCTTTTACTACTTTTCCTTCAAGAAAATTCATTTCACCGATAAATGAAGCAACAAATGGTGTAGCCGGCTTATTATATATTTCATCCGGAGTTCCAATCTGATGCGTAATTCCATCTCGCATAACCGCAATTCTGTCACTCATCGTAATAGCTTCTGTCTGATCATGCGTTACATAGATAAATGTTATGCCAAGATTTTTTTGGATATCTTTTAAAGCTGTTTGCATAGCAATCCTTAGCTTAAAATCTAAAGCTCCAAGCGGCTCATCCAGTAGCAGTGCCTGTGGTTCATTAACCAGTGCACGTGCTAAAGCTATTCTTTGTCTTTGTCCCCCTGATAGCTGATGTGAATACCTTTGCCCAAAACCATTCATATTTACAAGTTTTAATACTCTTTCTATTTTTGGATGAGCTTCCTTTTTAGAAATCTTCCTCATCTTTAAAGGAAAATATATATTGTCATAAACACTCATATGTGGAAAAATAGCATAATCCTGAAAAACTGTATTCACATCCCGCCTATATGCGGGAATCTCGGTAACGTCTTTGCCATCTAAAGTAACTCTACCAGTTGTGGGATTTTCAAGACCTGCTATAATTCTTAGAGTTGTGGTTTTGCCACATCCAGAAGGACCTAAAAGTGAAAAGAATTCACCCGTTTTTATACCTAAAGTAACATTATTTACCGCTATAACCTCTTCAAATATTTTGGTGATGTTTATTAGCTCGATCTGATATGATGTCTTTTCAGTCTCGCTCTTTTGATCCACTTTAACCCTTCCGTTGAATATGATACAAACTTTGATATTTTCACTATCAAAAACGCTATATTAACTTATGAAATTAGCAGTACCACCTGAAAAATCTTACTCTTTAAATTTCCATAAGTCAAGAGCTTGCCTGCCGTTGCAATACTCTAAAAAATCCTATATTATTATACAAATATATTTAATATTATTAAATAGAGAATGCAAATTGGCGAATTTTTTTATTTAAAATAACGTTAATCGTTTACATTATATATTTAATAGTAATAATCAATAGGGCTTCACGAAATTAAAGATTCGGAAGAAAACTTTTAACAAACCGAATTCTTTTAGGTTCTTTGACAAACGAGGCAAAATAGGCAACAGCTAAAACAGTGATATGGGCAATGGTACAAAGATTGGCTGTAGCGGCAAGTCTCTTTACGGTGGGCTCCTGCATCAGGATGGAAAGAAGGCGGGAAAATATTCTCTCGCTACTGCTTCTCCTGCTAAAATCCTTCTTAAAGGCTTCAGACCCATAGTCAATCTTACCTCTTATGGTCTCATCCACATCAACTCTTAAATACCTGTAGCAGCCAGAGCCATTTACAAACTGGGGATGAAACCAGGGACAATATGGATGTTTTTTGGCAAACTTTTTAGAGCCTTTTATGGGACATACAAACTTATGGCGTTTTCTGTTCTGTTTTCTGTCCCACCAGATACCCCTTGAAAGCATCTCAAACCCAGCAATACACAGAGGTACTCCAGAGGGAGTAAGTTTTACGGTAGAAGGGGCACCCCTTCTGGGATTTCTGGATATCCTGGGCCTGGCACCTAGTTCTTTTACTATATATTCAATAATGGTAGAAGAATCATACTTAAGAATCAGCCATTACAGCCCTGGGCTCCAAGAAAAGATT
>Ga0180009_10005520_pt1 | contig 13542 bp, 11 predicted proteins | sample OS_PC_MetaG_FD_123537 | JGI IMG/M metagenome (GOLD analysis project Ga0180009, IMG submission 123537) | Groundwater microbial communities from the Aspo Hard Rock Laboratory (HRL) deep subsurface site, Sweden - OS_PC_MetaG | ecosystem: Environmental > Aquatic > Deep subsurface > Groundwater... | reverse complement strand
TTATTCTGTGGCTTATGAGGTGGACCGGAAATATGGCACCGACTATCTGGAGCGGTTTAAGAAATGGCTATGTTACATCCAGGACGAGAATTTGATGGTGGTTGGGGCCATGACGGACCCCAAAGGTGATCGTTCGAAAAGTCCGGCCGACCAGCCGGATCCGGATCAGTTTGTCCGAGTGGTGGCTCGCCGCGACGACGGCATTGTCATCAGAGGGGCGAAATTACATATGACCGGTGCCGTGAATTCCCATGAGATTCTGATTATGCCTACAATGGCCATGGATGAAAAATCAAAAGCCTATGCTTTCGTTGGAGCCATACCGGTAGATGCTCCGGGAATTCTTATGGTCTTCGGCCGTCAGGCCGGAGATGACCGACGCGACAAATTGGAGCGGATCGATGTGGGAAAGCCCCAGTTTGGCGCTGTGGGCGGTGAAGCAATGATTGTTTTCGATAACGTATTTATTCCAAATGAACGCATTTTTTTGGATGGCGAAAGTGAATTTACGGGGACCATCGTACATCGGTTTGCAGCCCATCACCGCGCCAATTACGGGGCCTGCAAGACCGGGCTGATGGATGTCTTGACCGGTGCCGTCAGTTATTTGTGCCAGATCCAGGGAACCGCCAAGGGATCACATGTTCGGGACAAAGTGACCGAGATGATACATTTGAGTGAGACTCTCTACAGTTCAGCGATAGCATGTTCGGCGGAAGGAGCTCCCACTGCCTCCGGGGCGTATCTGGTGAACACCATGCTGGCCAATGTCTGCAAACAGAATGTTACCCGGTTTCATTTTGAGGTAGCTCGGCTTGCAGTCGATCTGGCCGGTGGCTTTATTGCAACACTTCCGAGTGAATACGACCTTCGCAGCAAAGATGTTGGTCATCTCGTGCGCAAGTATTTCTCCGGCATTGTGAACATTCCGGTCGAGGATCGAATCAAAATTGGTCGGCTCATTGAAGCCATGACCGGAGGCACTGCCTTGGTGGAATCAATGCATGGCGCCGGTTCACCTCAGGCACAAAGGATCATGATTTTCCGGGAAGGACAGTTATCTGAAAAAATTCGTCTCGCAAAGAAATTGGCGGGCATTCCGCAACAAAACTTGCGGGAAAAGGATAACTTGCGTGAAGATAACCAACAGACATCCGTTCATAATCTCCCTGTGCCTGCCTGTGAGCCTCTGGAAGTCGGAAGGGACAACATTATTACCGTTAACGAGTATTTTCATGGCCGGGCGAAAAGCCTGGGTTTCACAAAAGAAGACGCCGAATACACCGCCGGGATCATTATGCCGGGGCAATACACATTTAATACTGAAAAAGAAGAACTCATCACAGTGACGCTCGGCCCTATTGATTTCTTCCTTCCGGGCGGCGACTGGCAAACCTGTTTAACAGGGGAAACAATTGTAATCCCTGCCAATGTCAAGTTCGATATTAAAGCCGATTCCGCAGGTTCTTATATCTGTATGTACAAGTAATACAGACAGTGCAGGAATAAACAGATGGAGAAATATTATGAATAAAACCAAAGTTTCCATTGTCAAAACGAATCCGGAACCCAAATACCCGGAGATTCGAAAAGCCGTAGAGCAGGCGCTTGAGCTAATCGGAGGAATTGAGGACATCATTCAGCCTGGTCACCTGGTCCTGATCAATCCCAGCTGGGTGGCACCCCCGGTGGATAGGGCCTCCGGCTGCATCACCATCCCGGAAGTGCCCCGGGCCATCGCCGATATCGTCAAGGAAATGGGTGCGCGCCCGGTGATCGCCGAATCTTCGGCCGTGGGTGTAAAAACTGCCACGGTCATCGAAACCTCAGGCTACCAGGAACTACGCGAAATGGGTTACGAAGTGGTCGACCTGAAAAAGAATCAAGCGGAAGTCTCCATACCGGTTGAAAACGGCAAAGTGTTTGATGCCGTTGACTGCTGGGAACTGGTCGAACAGGCGGATGTGATCATCAGCGTACCAAAGTTAAAGACCCATGACCAGACAGAAATGACTTGTTCGATCAAAAAGCTCAAGGGGCTGCTGACCGACAAAGCAAAAAAGGGGATGCATCAGCATGGGCTTTTTGAAGGTGTGGTTGATCTTATGGCAGCGATCAAGCCGAAGTTGGCAGTGGTGGACGCCATAATCTGTCAGGAAGGCATCGGCCCGGTATTTGGAACACCTGTCGAAATGAACCTGATTCTCGCCGGGAAAGACCTGGTGGCAGTGGACGCCACCTGCGCCCGCCTGATCGGCTACGAACCCGAAGAAACGCTTCTTACCGTCAACGCCGCCGCACGCGGTCTTGGCGTGATGGACGAAGAACACATTGAGGTAACCGGTGTTCCCCTGGATTCGGTGAAACGTCGTTTTGTCAGGGCCATCGAAGATTGCGCCATGCAGGTCGAGGGCTTTCAGGTGATGCACGGGGAAGCGGCCTGCACAGGCTGCCGTAATACAGTGATGAGCGCACTTGTGGATATGCGCAATGCCGATCAGCTCCATTTTTTACCCGGCATATGTGTGGTGACCGGCGGGGCTGATCTTCCCGACGAGGTTCCCCGTGAAAACATCGTCACTGTGGGTCTGTGTATGAAAGAAAATACAACTGAACGTCATGTCAAGGGATGCCCGCCCAACAATGCTCTTATCGTTAAAGCGATCATCAATGGTCGGGCTGAAGTCAAACGAATGTATGCCGAGGATACGCTGGATAAAACAGACGTCTGATATATTCGCTTTTATGAAAGGAGAATAATCAAGGAGAAAAGTCATGGACAACATTTTAGCTTACATGGAGAAGTACGATTATGAAAACCTCTTTTTCTGCCAGGACAAGAAACTGAACTTCAAGGCGATCATCGCCATTCATGATACAACCCTGGGTCCAGCGACTGGCGGCTGCAGGATGTGGCTGGATTACGAAAACGAGATGGCGGCCATCGAGGACGCGCTTAGGCTGGCCAAAGGAATGACGTACAAGTATGCCGCAGCGGGTGTCAATTTGGGAGGCGGCAAAGCGGTCATCATAGGAGATCCCAGGCGCAAGGATCGTGAACCGATTTTTCGTGTACTCGGCAAATTCATTAATCGCCTTGGAGGCAAGTACATTACCGGCGAGGATGTAGGGACTACACTCCAAGATATGGAATACATCCGTATGGAGACGGAACATGTGGTTACATTGCCAACTTATCTCGGCGGTGCCGGAGATATTTCCCCCATGACCGCATACAGCACAATACGGGCAATGCAGGCCTGCTGCAACCACGTATACGGGTCAGACAACCTCGAAGGAAAAACCATTTCAGTACAGGGGTTGGGCGCTGTGGGGCACAATGTCGTTTCCCAGCTGCACGAATTGGGTGCTGAGACAATAATTTGCGATATCGATTCTGAAAAAGTTGCCGCAATGGTGAATAAATACGGGTCAAAAGCTGTGGAAACGGATGCCATTTATGATGTTCCCTGTGATGTATTCTGCCCGTGCGCCCTGGGTAAAGGCATCAACGACGATACCCTGAAACGCCTGAAATGCAAAATCATTTGCGGCAGCGCCAACAACCAGCTGGAAGAGGAACGCCACGGTGACCTGCTGGAATCGATGGGGTTTGTATATGCACCGGACTACATCGCCAACTCGGGCGGGACGATCTATGATACCGACCGGTTAGGTGTCGGCGGCGTAAGCCATGAGCGTGGCAAGGAAAAGGTCAAGCGGGTATACGACAATATGATGCGGGTATTTGAAATTGCCGCGCGCGACAAGGTTCCCACTTATCGGGCAGCCGATCGCATGGCCGAAGAACGGATTGCTCAGATTGCGGAAGTCAAAAAGTATGCGGATAATCTGAGGCCGTAAATGCTCCCGAACTCGCCGGGATGCAGGCCTATGTCAAAATTGGAGTAGCCGGAAAAAAGAGGCCTGCATCTTGCGGAGGTTTCCGACGCCAGCAGTAACCAGGAAGGAGTTATCTGCTTATGATAATGCAACAACTGTTAAACGGCCTGGTCCTCGGTATCGGGTATGCCCTCACAGCGTTAGGGTTTTCCATGGTTTTCGGTGTATTGCGGGTCATCAATTTCGCCCATGGGAATGTATACATGATTGGTGCCTTTGCCGGCCTCACGGCGGCAAAATACTGCGGCGGCAATTTCTACATCAGCATTGCTGCGGGAATGGTATCCGGGGCATTGATCGGACTTGTTCTTGAACGACTGATCTTTCGCCCGGTGCGTCATATGGAAACATTCGCAGGCCTGCTGACTTCCACCGGCGCATTGTTCGCCCTGGGGATCATCGCCATGCTTATTTGGGGGGCATCGCCGGTTTCCTATGATATGACCCTGCCGGATGTGACTTGGGAGATCGGGGGATTGACAATCTATTTCATGCAGGTGTTCATGCTGGTGGTGGCCGTAGTAGTCATGGCGGCCCTGTGGTGGATCGTCAACCGGACCAGCATAGGCATCGCCATGCGGGCTGCTTCCCACGACACGGCCACCTCACAGCTCATGGGTATTGATGTTAACCGGGTCACCCAGTTCACCCTGGCTATCTCTTCGGCCCTGGCCGCTTTGGCCGGTGTTCTTGTTTCGGCTTACTACGGTATGGTTTCCGTTCATATCGGTTTTAACTCCGGGATCAAAGCTTTTACGGCCGCGGTAGTGGGCGGCATTGGAAGCATCGCCGGCTCTTTTGTGGGCGGCATTGCTCTCGGGCTGGCAGAAGGCCTTGCCTCCGGATACCTCTCCTCGAGCTACCGGGATGCCATTGCCTTCTTTATTCTTGTACTGGTTCTGTTGATACGCCCGACCGGTTTATTCGGCAGTGCTGCAAAGCAGAAGATGTAGGGAGGGATGCTCATGGCGTTCACTGAAAATGTATCAAAATTAATGAATAAATACAACTGGGGGCTCTTGGTCGTCTGGTTTATCATCCCGTTATTTTTAAAAAACTGGTCTTACGGTTTGCATATCCTGATCATGGTGGCCGTGTATGTTCTGCTGACCCAGAGCCTGAATGTGGTCCTCGGGCTGGCCGGCCAACTGCACCTCGGGCATGCCGCAAATTTCGGGATCGGGGCTTATATCAGCGGCCTGCTGATGGTGGACGCAGGGTTCTCCTTCTGGGCAACCCTACCTCTGGCATTTATCGGAGCCGGTCTCGTGGGCCTGGTGGTCGGTCTGCCGACACTGCGCGGGGTTGGCGGGGATTATCTTGGAATCGTCACACTTGGCTTTGGTGAAATCACTCGGATATTTCTCATCAACTGGGATTCTGTGACTCGCGGTCCCATGGGGCTGCCGGGCATTCCCGCGCCGGTTCTTTTCGGGTACAGTTTTTCTTCCAAGATTCCTTATTTTTACCTGATAACGATAATGGCCCTGGCAACCTGGTTTCTGCTGGAGCGACTGACCAATTCCAAGACCGGGCTTCAATTCATGGCGGTCCGCACCGACGAAAACTGTGCCCAGGTACTGGGAATCAATACCGGCCTGGTAAAAATGTCGGCCTTTGGCATTTCGGCCGCTTTTGCCGGGCTGGCCGGTGCCTTCTACGCCAGCTATTTTTCCTTCATCAGCCCGGATAGCTTTATGTTTGTCGATTCTTTGGCCGTCATCTGTATGCTAATCGTAGGCGGCAAAGGCAATATGGTCGGATGTGTACTGGGGGCCTTACTGCTGGGCATTGCGCCGGAGCTGTTCCGGTTCTTGGGGGATTACCGAATGCTGATATACGGCGTTCTGCTGACCGTCATGGTGATTCACCGGCCGCTGGGAATCTGGGGGCTTGACAAACGCAGGCTGAACAAAATCGCAATTATCAGGTAGCAAGGGGGCTTATGGAAACCATGCTGGAAACACACGACTTAGGTATTCGATTCGGTGGACTCGAAGCCCTTAAAAACTTCAATTTTAAAATACAAAAAGGCGAGATCGTTGGAATAGTAGGACCCAACGGCGCCGGCAAAACCACTGTACTGAATCTGATCAGTGGGGTTTACAGCCCGACCACCGGACGGATTGTCTTCCAGGACAATGAAATCAGCGGAATGCGACCGCATAAAATCACCCATCTGGGAATCTCCCGCACCTTCCAGAATATCCGCCTGATACCGAGCTTGTCGGTCCTGGAAAATGTCATGCTCGGCGGTGCCCTGCGCGTCAGGGAATCGATACTCGACGCCATGCTGATGGGTCCGTGGGTGAAAAAACGGCGGGAGAAGTGGATCCAAGATGCAAAAACCATGCTTGAATACGTCGGGCTAAAAGAGATCCTGAATATGGAAGCCGTCTCGCTTCCCTATGGCAAGCAGCGCGAAGTTGAAATCGCCAGAGCCATTGCGACCCGGTCAAGGCTGCTTTTACTGGATGAACCCGCGGCCGGGATGAGTAAAATGGAAAAACAGAACCTGGTAACGCTTGTTAGAAAACTCCGTGACGACATGGGCATGACCATCATTATCATAGAGCATGACATAAAACTGGTGCTTGAACTGGTTGACCGGGTTGCAGTTCTCGATTTCGGAGAAAAAATCGCGGACGGGGAACCGAATGACGTTAAATCGGATCCCATGGTAATCAAAGCCTATCTGGGTGTTAAGGAGTAGAATTATGATGCTGGAGGTCAAAAAGCTACATGTCTATTATGGTGCCATCCGGGCATTGAAAGAGATCAACCTGAATATCGCTCAAAATGAAATTGTTGCCGTGCTGGGTGCCAATGGCGCCGGTAAAAGCACACTGCTGCGGACCATTACCGGGCTGGTGGCACCCCGTCAGGGTGAAATCCTATATGAAGGCAGACTGATCAACGATGTCGCCCCGCATTTGCGGGTACCCATGGGCATTGCCATGGTACCGGAAGGGAGGGGGATTTTTCCAAACCTGACAGTCCAGGAAAATCTGCTGCTGGGTGCGTTTTCGTTCCGCAAAGAGGGGTTAAAAGGGGAAACTGGAGAAATTCTGGAAAAAATATTCAGGGACTTTCCAGTCTTGCGTGACCGACGCTATCAGGTGGCCGGCACCCTTTCCGGCGGCGAACAGCAAATGCTGAGCATCGGCCGGGCGCTGCTTTCACGCCCCCGGTTACTGCTTATGGACGAACCCTCCATGGGCTTGAGCCCGATTCTGGTGAGCGAAATCTTTAAAATGCTTCCCCGTATCAAGGACCAGGGGACAACCATTTTGTTGGTGGAGCAAAACGCCAACGCGGCACTGAAAGTGGCCGACCGGGGCTACGTTCTGGATATGGGACAAATTACCTATGAAGACACGGCGCAGGGGCTCACTGCCAGCGAAGAAGTACGGGCAGCCTATCTGTCCTGACATCAAGTGGAAAATTAAATATAGCCGGCCTTGGCCATCGAAATTAAACGAACCATCCAGAGGCAGAAATATTTCCCTGGATACAGATTCAGCGTGTTGCTGAATCCATATTACAACATGTTATCTAATAGACATGAAAACACAAAGGAGAAAAATGTTATGAAAAGGAAACTGGCACTCGTTTTAATTATGGTTTTTGTTTTGGCTGTTGGAATTCATCCCGTACTTTATGCGGCTCAAAATGTAAAAATCGGATCCGCCCACCCGCTGACAGGGCCATCTGCCAATGATGGACGCATGGCCAGAGATGGCGCCCAGCTGGCAGTAGAACTGGCCAAGGACAGAGCCGACCTGAAAAAATACAATATTGAATTTGTCTCAGAGGATGACAAATCCGACCCCAAAGAGGCAGCCGCAATTGCCAATAAATTTGTTGGTGAAAAAGATTTTTTCGCCGTGGTCGGAAATTACAACAGCTCCTGCACCCTGGCCGGAGCTCCGATTTACACAAAGGCCGAAATTGTCCAGATTTCACCCTGTTCAAGTTCTCCCAAGATTACCGGATACAGCAATTACCTGTTCCGCACAAATCCCACCGACAAAGTGGTTGGGGCAAATATCGTTGCATGGGCAAAGGAAAAAGGCCTGAAAAAAGTAGCCATTATCTATGAAAATTCTGATTTCGGGAAAGGTCTGCAGCATCTTTATATGCAATACTGGCCCACAAGTCCCGAATATGAAATTGTCGCCAACGAATCTTACATCCCAGGGTCTACCTACGATTTCGCTTCGATTCTCACGAAGGTAAAAATGTCCGGCGCTGAGGGCGTTCTCCTGGGATCCCTTTACAACGAGGCTGCCCTTATGGCAAAACAGGCAAAACAGCTGCGGGTCAAACTTCCCTTTTTTGGCGATGTTTCCCAGCATACCAATGCTCTGCTCGAACTCGGCAAAGAAAATGTTGAAGGCTGGCATGTGGTCGGTGCCATGGACGAAAATGCCAAAGACGCGCTGACAACCAGTTTTTTAGCCGAATTCGAAAAACGGTATGGTCATAAACCCAACACGTTTGCCGCACAGGCATTTGATGCAATGAATGTAATTCTTTCCGGTCTTGCCGAAAACGGCCCGGACTCCGCGAAACTCGCGACATTCGTAGCAAACACAAAAGACTACCCGGGTGTTACTGGTAAATTGACCTTCAACAAAGGGGATGTGGAAAAGCAGCTTTTCCGTTTTACTGTTAAAAACGGCGCGTTCCTTAAAATAAGCAACTAACACCAAGCCGAATCATGCAGGGTCGCCGGCAGAAAAACAGCGTGTCTAAGAATTTTCCGTCTTGGAAGTTCCCGGACCGTTCAGGCTCTGTGACCCTGCTAAAATCTGGAGTTTCAAAGAATACGTCGCAAAACAGGTTGAAGGATTCCGCTCTGGAGCACCGGTCAGTATTTTGCCTCTGCTTATCATGACCCTGCGTGTTTACGGGGAAAGGAACTGTTTATCATCAGGGGATCACGGCCAAATGCAGGAGAAGCTTGAAAAAATAGTAAAAGCGACGCTGGACCTGGACCTGCCGCAGGGGCGGAAAATTATTTCAGAAGGTCGTAAAATTGCCGCCGATCTCAGAATAGGCAGGTCGGCCTTCATGGACCGATGGGGTGTGAATTCTGAAGCCGCGTACAAACGTCGATGCATGCGGGACGGCATCATCATGTTTCATGCCCACATCGGGATGAGTACATGGGCGGACACGGCTGCAGCCCTCGTCCGGTTGCAGGCCTCCGCCGATAAAAATAACTTTGTTGTAGATCGTTTCGGCCTCTGCCTCGACCGCCGTATGGGGCTGCCTGAAGCAATCCGGGAAAAAGCACCCGCGGAAACAGGCCCCAGCCTGCATACGGAGGCGGATTGGATTCAAATCGGCAGAACGGTTCCGATTCAACCCCATATGGGTGACTTTATGATCGGTTTTCCCAACGCTGTGGAAAACACCATAAAGGCCCTCCATGCCGGTGTTACCACTATTGGAAATCTGTCCCAGTATTTTACTCATGAAGTTCCAATGTGGAAAGATTCTGTTTACACCTGCATTGAAACCGTCCGCGCCATATCCATAATGGGTGGTCTTCGGCAAAAAGGTACGTTGGTGCATTCGTATCTGGAAGATGGCACCTGCGCGCTGTTTCACGATTGCGCCACCGTTGCCGGCTGGGCAATGCTCGAACGATATATTGTGGAAGATCTCCTTGGAGCTAAACTCTCCCATTGCATCGGCGGGCTGACATCCGACCCGATCAAGCGGGCCGGATGGATATTTGCACTGGATAAAATCCATGCGCACAGGTGTATTGGCTCCATGTTTTACGGGGATACCATTTCCTTTACAAGTAATTTTACCCGCAATCGCGGTGTCACCGGAGAATATCTATTGTGGGACATTCTAGCGCAGCTGGAGTGCCCCACCGGTCATGCGGTGCTCCCCCTGCCGGTATCCGAAGCATTAAGGGTGCCTTCTGCTGAAGAGATTATCGAAGCCCAGGAATTCGGCCGCAGAATCGAAGAGACCGCCCGTCGGATGCACCCTCATGTAGATTTCAGTGAACCCCGCGCTTTTGCCGGCGAGATCGTATCGGCTGGCAAGCGGGTTTACGACAGTGCTATGGAAGGCTTGGAGGCAGCCGGCGCCGATACCGGCGACCCGCTCCAAATGCTGTATATCCTGAAGAGTATGGGCGCTTCAGAATTTGAGCAGGCTTTCGGGGCCGGGCAACCAAACGATTCCGAGTTGCGTGGCAAAAGCATTGTTCGGCTCACCGATGTATATGAACTGACCCGGCGCGCCATTGCCAGACACCGGCCAATCTTCCAGCAAGCAAAAATAAAAACACGGCTGCAGAACCGATGTTTTTTAATTGCATCCACCGATGTTCATGAATTTGCGATTACAATTATTGACCGTCTGCTTTCGGAAACAGGGGCACGGTTGGTGAATTTGGGGGCCGAATGCGATCCGGCGGAGATCGCCGAAAAGGCCTGCCTTCAGGATGTGGACGCCATCCTAGTGAGCACCCATAACGGAATGGCGCTCGAATACTCGCTGAGGCTGAAAGAGCATCTGGAACAGCATAAAAAATCGATCCCGGTCATTATCGGCGGTGTTTTGAACCAGAAGGTTAAGGGTCTGGAACTGCCCGTGGATGTCACCGGCGAAATACAAAAAATTGGCTTTTTACCCTGTTCCAAACTTTCATTCCGGTTTCCTGCACTGCTGACATTTAAAAGTAAAACTGATACAGAGTAAAATATTCCAGAAACATATTTTTCAGGAAGGAACAATCATGACTCTGAACAAACGAACCTTTGCCTTCATTGGCGGCGGGCACATTACGGAAATTATTATCTCAAACCTGATCGGTAACGGAAATATCACGCCCGCCCAATTGATCGTAAGCGACCCGGACGGTACGCGGACCGCTTTTTTGCAGCATGAATACGACGTCCAAATAACCACCCACAATATCGATGCGGTTAGGCGTGCGGATATTGTCTTTATAAATGTGCTGCCCCAGATCGTCGGACATGTTATCGATGAACTGCATAGGGCAGCCGTACTAGAAAAACACCTGATTATCACCCTGGCGGCAGGCGTATCCATAGGGCGTTATCAGAAGCTGGGGGAAAAACTGGCGGTAGTCAGAGCGTTGCCGAACCCCCCAAGCCGGATCGGACTGGGGATCACGGCACTCGCGTTCAATGCAAGTGTTTCACAGTCTGACCGGGTGGTTGTGGAAGAAATATTTTCTTCTCTCGGCAAGTATATCGTCATCCGCGAAGAGTTGATCAACGCAGTAACCGCCTTGAGTACCCCGGCCAATGTTTATCTGTTTTTCCAGAGTCTTATTGAGGCCGGAGTGCGGGAAGGCATCGATCGCGAAAACGCCACAACCATCGCACACCAGACCATTGCTGGCGCCATGGAAATGTGGAAAGCCGGGTCGAAATCCCCTTCGGAGCTTATGGCTCAAGCCAGCACACCCGGGGGTGTTTCGGTGGAGTGCCTGTATACCCTGGAAAAAAATGCGGTTCGAGCCGCTATCATCGAAGCTATTCACAACGGAGCCCAAAAGGCAGCGGGCTTTTCCGAGTAGACTTTTGGTCGAGTCGGCAGAAGCGCTATCGACTTATGGGCCTTTATTTGCTGTCAAATTTTTTTCTTGACACTTGACACATAATAACATGTATGAATTATACATTGATCAATATTAATTGTGGTTTCCAAACGGATGGAAACCAGTGTGCCGGGTATCTTTGCAGCTGGCGACATCCGCAGTGACTCAGCCCTGCCAGGCGATCACGGCTGCCGGCGATGGTGCTGTGGCCGCCATTTCCGCCATTAAAATGCTCCAAACAGCGCTAAAAGATAGAAAAAGTTAATTCGTCACAGATCGGGAGGTTTAGCAATGCGTAAAATCAGGGCTATTGTCTATGGGGCAGGAAGAATGGGGAGTTTAATCGCTAAATACATGGTCGCCAAGGGCGTCGATATCGTGGGGGCGATTGACGTTAATCCTGACTTGGTGGGACAGGAACTCAGCCGGGTGGTCGAGATCGGGTCCCATATAGGTATTAAAATAAGCGATCAGCCGGAAAAGATTCTGGCCCAAGTTGAAGCCGACATTGTCGTTGTCTCTGTATTCACCGATATGGAACGTATGTTTCCAATTTTTAAAAGCTGCCTGGAAAACCACTTGAACGTGATCCATACAGCCGGTGGATCGTCGTACAACTGGTCTAGCCACCCGGAAATGACCGCTCAATTGGATCTGATCGCCAAAGCCCACGGCGTCACAATTACCGGATCGGGTCTGCAGGATATTTTCCTGATTAATCTGGCCGGGCTTTTGAGCGGTGCCTGCCACCGTATCGATTCGGTAACAGTAAAAGAAAATTTCGACCTGACCAACTTCGGACTGGCTACGATCAAGCAGTACGGGGTCGGAAAAACACCGGCCGAATTCGCCCGTAGTGTGGCCCAAGACCACCATATCAAAAGTGCCCTTTATAGCCGTCTGGCCCTGGAAACCCTGATTGCTGAACTGGGGCTGACGCTTACGACCTTGGACGACTCCATAGAACCGATTATCGGTATCGAAGATATCCATTGTGACACCCTGGGCATGGTCGTGAAAGCGGGATGGGCTATTGGCATGCTGCGGGTACATAATGCCCGAACTGCGCAAAACATCACGTTTCGTTTAGAGGAGAGTGCCACTATTGCGACTCCGGCGGCCGGTACAACATCAGACGGCAGGTCCGATGAGCGGTCGGGCGTATCCGCCGAGGGCACCAACGATGCGACCCACGAGATCCATATCCAGGGGGTTCCGGAAGTGCGTCTGATCAACGACAGGCTCTGTGGTCCGGTGGCAACCTGCGCCCAAGTGGTCAATCGCATACCGGACGTGATCAACAGTCCGGCAGGGTACGTGACCGTGGATCAGCTACCACCGCTTAAGTTTCGTGCCTATCCGCTGCAGTACTATCTCGACCGGCAAACCGGACTCAAGAGGGATCGCGCCACCATACACAATGATGAGGAACCGAGGCAATGATTGAATTTGAGCACCTAATTACCGCGATTGACACCCACACCGAAGGCCAAGCGACCCGCATTGTGATCAACGGCCTGCCGGTCATTGCTGGCGGAAGTATGGCCGAAAAATTCACTTTTTTAAAGCAAAGCCCGATACATAACCGCCTCCGGGAGGCACTCATGCGCGAACCGCGCGGGCATCGGGGAATGTTCGGTGCTTTTTTAACTCCCCCGTGTGGCAGAGTTGGGGACGTTCATCAAAATATAAGTAGAGTATGTGAACCAATTGAAATGTTGACATATTTTCTAATAATAAAGCGCTGTTTCGGTTCAAAAGAATTGACTTGCGCGGAAAAATTATCGAATTAAATGTGCTTCAGGGGGTAGTTGGGGCCGGTCCATACTTCTGAAGTTTCTTAAGGTTAAACAGGGTCTGGCCTTGCGAACTTATATTTCGGCAATTCTCTCACGGGTGCGATCATTATCTGCCAATCAGTATGGCGGGGCAGATAATTATAATTCAGGCGCCTTCGACGGAATAAGGCATGCAAAAACCAATAATTCACTGCCTGCATTTCTTATCTGATGCTCTTCCTTGCCGGGTATAAACACAAC
>Ga0180009_10005519_pt1 | contig 13544 bp, 13 predicted proteins | sample OS_PC_MetaG_FD_123537 | JGI IMG/M metagenome (GOLD analysis project Ga0180009, IMG submission 123537) | Groundwater microbial communities from the Aspo Hard Rock Laboratory (HRL) deep subsurface site, Sweden - OS_PC_MetaG | ecosystem: Environmental > Aquatic > Deep subsurface > Groundwater... | reverse complement strand
GGTGCAGCACGTTGAGGAAGTCGCGGATGGCCGCGCCGGTGGGGCTGGTGACCACCGCCACCCGGGCGGGCACCTCGGGCAGCTCTTGCTTGCGCTCTTCGTCGAAGAGCCCCTCGGCGGCCAGACGCTTGCGCAGCTGATCAAAGGCCAGGGCCAGGGCACCGGCTCCCCGGGGCTCCACCGCGTCCACCACCAGCTGCACCTCGCCCCGGGCCTGGTACACGCTCACCCGCCCCTGGCAAAGCACCTGCAGGCCCTCCTCCAGGGCGAAGCGCAACAAAGAGGCCTGATGCTTGAACAGCACCGCCCGCAGGGTGGCGTCCCGGTCTTTTAGGGCGAAATAGACGTGGCCGCTGGGAGGGGTGCGCAGGCCGCTGATCTCGCCCTCCACCCACACGAAGTCGAAGGTCTCCTCGGTCAGGCGCTTGAGGCGTCCCACCAACTCGCTGACCGTGAGGATTTCGCGCCGTGTGAAAAGTTCCAGAGGCTCCACCTTGCCGCTCCCGTCAACGCACCGGGCCCCCAAGACGAGGGGGCCCACCCTTCCCAAAGTAACACACGCCCCAAGGGGCCACAAGGCAGGCTAGGCCTGGATGTTTCAGAAAGGCTTAGGGCGCTAGCGGCAGGGACTCCAGCCAGCGCCGGGCGTCCTTCACCGCCTGGCAGTCGCCCGCCTCGCACAGGGGGTCGGCGTCCAAGGTGCCTTGGGGCCAGGTGTCCCCGGCCAGGGCTTGGTCCAAATCCCGGCGGGTGAGTTCCATGGCCGAGAGCAGGCCGGCCTGATCCTGGGGCAAGGGCCAGCGGGCGGTGAGCACCCCGCGCGCGTCCAGGTCCTTGCCGCGCCAACCCAGCCAGGCCACGTACAGGGGCCGGGCGGTGCGGCCCAGCACCCAACCCAGGGCGTTGCCCGGCCAACGGCCGGGGCGCTCAAAACGGCCGGATAGCCAGAGCACGTAGGGCAGGCGGCGGACCTCTTTCTCATGGGCCAGCATGGCCTGGTGCAATACTTCCCGAGCCACTTGGCGGCCATATACCTTGGCCAAGGCCCGTTGCCACAGGCCCAGGCCGGGCTGCCAGTCCAGAGGGGCTTCCCACAGCCACTGACCCTGGGGCCGCGACAGCAGCCAGCAGTCCAGCCCCCACTCGAACTGCTTGTGCTTGAGCATGGTCTGGGAGTACGGGCCTTGGGTATGGGCGTTGACCAAATCGCGGTGGGTGCGGATGTCCAACAAGGCGTGGGACAGCCAGCCCAGGGCGAAGGCCCACTCCCCGGGGTTCTGGGCCAGGGCCAGCATGGCCTGGGTGAGCCGCCAGGGCTCAATCAGATGCACCGCGTAGGCCAGGGAGCTTTGGGCCCCGGGATAATAACCCGCGTCGTGGGCTATGGCCCCGGCCAAAAACACCGGCCAGAGCCTGTCCCGCTGGGCGGGGGTGTGGCCCAGACGCGGAGCCAGGGAGGGCCACAGGTCATGGCAAAAGGTGAAGTGGCTGAAGGGCCCCACTGCCCCAGCGGGGGCGGCGGGCGCCAGCAAGGCCAGCAAAAGCAACAGGGCCGAAAGACTACGCGCAGTCCAGGACAAGTACGGCCTCCGTATGTCCGGTGTGCGGGAACATGTCCACCACGGCCAGGCTGTGCATGCGGTAACCCTTTTCCAGAAGCGTGGCCGTGTCCCGGGCCAGAGCCGCCGGATGACATGAGACGTAGACGATTCGCTTCGGAGCCAGGGAGGCCAGGGAGGGCATCACCTCCTTGGCCCCGGTGCGGGGCGGGTCCAGCAGGGCCAGGGCGAAGCCGCGCCCCTGGGCGGCCAACTCGGCGGCCGCGCCGATCACCTCGGCCTGGCGAAGCTCAACGCGGCCGGCCAGGCCTTCACGCTGGGCTTGGGCCTTGGCGCTGGCGTGGCTCTCCGGATCGCCCTCCACTGCCAACACCACCCGGCCGTCCTTGGCCAGGGGCAGGGTGAAGTTGCCTCCCCCGGCGTACAGCTCCAGCACCGCGCCCGCCGGGGCCGAGGCCGCCGCTGTCCGCACCAGGCGTATCAGCTCGCGGTTGGCTCCAAAGTTGGCCTGCACGAACTCGCCGGGATAGGCGCTCAGGGTCAGCCCGTCCTCCTGCCAGTAATCCACCCCCAACTCCGGCTGGCGCTCCCAGGGCTCCACCAGGCCCCCCTGCTCCAGGCGGGTGGCCGAGGCCCCGGCCTGGCGGCACAGGCGGCGCAACTCGCCCCGCCAGCGATTGGAAAGGGGCCGCTTGGGGTCCAGCCCCAGGGTGACCAGGGAGCGGCCCTCGCCGCCCAGGATCTCCAAATAGGCTATGCGGCTGGTGTCCATCTTGGCCAAGCCCTGGACCAAGCCGGGCAAGAGGCGGTTGACCTCCGAGGCGGCCACGGGGCACTCGCCCACCGGCACCACCTGGCGGCTGCCCTCGGCCAAAAAGCCCAGGCCCTCTTGGCCCAGGGTGAGGCGCACCCGGTGCCGCCATCCCCAAACCTGGGGCGAGGCCACCTTGACCAGGGGAGGCAACTCGCCCAGGCGCGACAGGGCCCGCTGCACCCAGGCCGCCTTGGCCTCCACCTGGGCCGGGTAGTCCAGATGCTGCAACTGGCAGCCGCCGCATTGCCCGAAAAGGGGGCACGTCGGCTCCACCCGCTGGGGAGAAGGCTCCGCGATACCGAGCAGCTCGGCCCGGGCAAAGTCGCGCTTGGCCTGGGTGAGCCGGACCCGCACTTTTTCCCCGGGCAAGGCGCCGGGCACGAAAACCACCCGGCCCGAAGCCTCCCGGGCCAGACCGTCGCCGCCGGCGGCCAGGTCCTCAATGGTCAACTCAATCTCTTGGCCAAGCTGGGCCGGAGTCTCGGAAGGCAAGGTGCTTCTCCAGGGTATGGGTTTGCCAAGGGCATATATGCTATTTTACCGCATGAAATCTTCTTACCCAGCCCCAGGAGGCACAGAGTGAGCCAAGAGGCGGTGGACAAGCTTTGGAAGCGTTGCCAGGACGAGCCCTACCCCAAGCTTTTGGGCATCGAAGTGCTGGAGATCGAGCCGGGCCGGGCCCGGGTGGCCATGAATTTCCGGCCGGAGATGAAAAACATCTTCGGCAAGCTGCACGGAGGGGCCGTGTTCTCTCTGCTGGACGAGGCCTTTCAGCTGGCCTGCAATGCCCACGGCCAGGTGGCGGTGGCCCTGTCGTTGAACATCTATTACCTGGCTCCGGCCGACGACGGAGCGCGGCTCTTGGCCGAGGCCCGGGAGGTGACTTCCACCCGCAAGACCGCCCTCTACGACGCCCGGGTGTGGCAGGAGGACGGCAAGAAGATCGCCACCGGCCAGGCCCAGGCCTACCGGGTGGGCCACCCCCTGCCCTTGGATGAACAGGGCAAGCTTGTTAGTTAATGTTAAATATTAACTAAGTAGTTTTTTGCATCGTTTTTATTAATCTTTTATCATGGCATCGGCCAGGGCGGCCAAGGCCTGGCCGGCGGGCCGTCTTAAAATCAGGCGGGCCTTGGGGTCCAAGTGGGTAATGTCCCGGTTGATGATGACCAACTCCCCGTTGCGCCTCAGGGTGTAGCGGGGCAGGTCGGCCGCCGGATTCACCGCCAGGCTGGAGCCCACCACCACCAGGGGTTTGGCCTCGCCGCACAGGTGCCGGGCCAACTCCAGGTCGCGCAGGTTCAGGTCTTGGCCAAAGGATATGGTGCCTGGCTTCAGCCTCCCCCCGCAGGTGGGGCAGGAGGGATCTTTTCGGCCCCGGCGAAAGCGATCCAGCACATCGGCGGTGGGTTCATGGTGGCGGCCGCAATCCAGGCAATGGGTGTTGAACACGTTGCCGTGAAGCTCCACCACCGCCCGGGAGGGCACGCCCCCGGCCTGGTGCAGGCCGTCCACGTTCTGGGTTATCACCGCGGTGAGCAGCCCGGCCTCCCACAAACGGCCCAGGGCCAGATGCCCCTGGTTGGGATGCGCCTTGGTAAAGCCGGGATACCATTCTTCATAAAAGCGCCAGTAGTCGATCCGGGCCTCGGTGCTGTTTAGAAATTCGGGGTAGAGCACCGGCTGGTGACGGCTCCAGATGCCGCCCGGCGAGCGGTAATCCGGAATGCCGCTTTCCGTGGACATGCCCGCTCCGCTGAACACCACCAGGCCGCCACCCTGATTCACCAGATCGGCCAATTGGGCGATTTTTTCATCCATGCGACTCACCTAGGTTGACAGTCAATGGGCTCTAGTCTAGAGATGTGCCCATGACTAAGCAAGACATGGAAACAGAAATCCACTCCCTGCCCCGTCCCCTGGTGGCGGTAATGTCCTCGGGTTTTTTTGGGTTTTTCGCCCACGCCGGATTCTTGCAGGGTTTGGCCGATATGGGTCTGACCCCGGACGCCTATGCGGGCAGCTCCTCCGGGGCCCTGGTAGCCGCCTTTGCCGCCGGCGGCGCCTCGCCCCGGCGCATGCTGGAGTTGTTTAGCCAACTGGGCCGCCGCGACTTCTGGGACCCGCCCTCAATGGCGGCCAGTTTGCGGTGGATATTGGGCGGCCTGCGGGGACGCAGCGGCTATCTGGCCGGCGAGGCCTATGAGCGCCTGTTGGCCGAGCATCTGCCGGCCACCCGCTTCGAGGACTGCCCCCATCCCTGCCTGATGAGCGCCCTGGACCTGGAAAGCGCCCGCCGGGTGGTGCTGACCAGCGGCTCCCTGCCCCAGGCGGTGCGGGCCTCCGGGGCGGTGCCGGCCCTGTTCGCGGCGGTGCCCCACGCCGGCGGCCTCCTGGTGGACGGCGGCCTGGTGGACAAGGCCCCTCTCCTGGCCTGCGCCAAACACCTTGGCGCGGCCAGCCTGGTGGTGCACGTGTTGCCCAGTTCCAGCCTGGAGCGCACCTCGGCCCAGACCCTGGCCCGCACCCTGGCTCCCCTGCGAGTGCAGTCCCGGGCGGTGGACGCGGCCCGCTGGCAGACCTACCTGGACCAGAAGGAGACGGTCCTGGCCCAAGGCCTTCAGCTGCGCGAGGTGATAGCCCAGGGCCTGCCCCGTTGCGGACCCCGGCGCATGCACCTGGGCCCCGCCGCATTCGCCGCCGCCAGGCAGGGCGCCCGGGCCGCCTTGGGTGCTTCCGCCTAGCTGTTTTCCCCGATTGTAAAGCTTAATTTCCCCGGGAGGTTTCCAGTTCCAGGGTCAGGCGAAAGCGCACGTTTTCCCAATTAACCGATCCGTGGCGGCAGTTCTGCCGGTCCATGAGCACCCCTTGCAGGGGCGCCACGGTTTGGTTTTTGGGCTCCTTGCCGGCCACGGAGGCGTAATTGCCGTTGCGCAGGGTGTACTTGGCCAGCAGGCGGTTGCGCAGGTGCCAAGGGCAGGTAACCCCCAGCGCCGCCCCGGGGGCGTGGGCCTTGATCTTGTTCTTGATGAACTGGTCGCTGGGCAACAGCCCCATGCCCCGCAAAATGCGTGAACTGGGCACCACGTACACGGCGGCGTAGCCCAGGGCCAGAGCCTCGGCGCGCACCTGGCCCACCTGACAGCCGGGGCAGCCTCCGATGCACAAGAGGCCCTTTTCCCGGTCCACCTCGGCGGGGCAGTCCAGGGGCCGCAGACAGAATGGCAAAAAAAGCACCCGCCGGGAAAAAGGAGTGGCCGCGAAGGCCTTGCGGAAGTAACGGTTGCCGGCCTTTACCAAAAGGCGCAGGTCCAGTCCGGGGCTGATGCGGTCCAAAAGGCCGCTGAGGACCCAACTAAAGCGGCGGAACAGGGCCAGGGTTAGGCGCGGGCATAGCAGCCGGCCCAGGAGAAGAGGGCCCAGAACCACCACGCCCAGCCCCGCCAGGACCAGGCCCAACCAGGCCAGCCAAATCCATATGCCGTTTTCGCTCATGATGGAGAAGTTTGCCAGAGGAACCCCTTGGGGGCAAGGGCCGGTGCGCCACAATCGCTCTCCGCGCAGTGGGTGGCGGCCCTAGGAATCCGCCTCGTCCTCAAAGGCCCGCATGGCCTGGATGTATTCCTCCGGCAGATCACAGGCTCGGCCGGTGGCCGCATTGAAGCAGGCGACCCGGGTGGTTCCCTCGGCGGCCAGGACATCCTCCTCGGGCAGCCACAGGACGTAGTGGAAGCTGAAACTGCGCCTGCCCCAGTCGGCGCTACGCAAAAAAACCCGCACCAGGTGGTGGTGCTGCACCGGCATCTGGTAGCGGCAGGTGTCCCGCTGCACCAGCAGGCACCGGCCCGAACCGGCGGGCACGAACAGGCCCAGATGGGACAGGTAGGCCATGCGCGCCTCTTCAAAATAGGTGAAGAAGCGGGCGTTGCTCACCCGGCCCATGGGGTCCAGGTCGGCGAAACGGGGACGGAACTCCAGGTTGAACCTGAAGCGCTTCAAGGCATGGGGGCGCTGTTGTGTCGCTTGCGGGCTCATGGCTCCATATTCTGATCTGACCGGATCAGCGGACGGGCCTGCGGCGGGACAGGCTCACCACCTTGCCGCCGCCCTCTCCTTCCGGCACGGTCTTGCCTGGGCCTTGCCCGGGCTCATCGGCCGGCGGCCGGTTGGGACGGGGCGGGGCCAGACGCTCCAGGCGCATGAGTTCGCCGCCCATGGTGAACTCGCCGCCGTCGATGTATTCCTCCCGCAGAATCCAGGTGGCCTCCTGGGCGGGCGGGTGCAGAAAAAGTAGGCGGATTTGCCACCAGCCGGGCTTCATGTCGGCCAGTATCTCCTCCACCCGGGCGTAGGCCGCCGGGTCCTTTTTATGATAAACCAATACGATGTCACCGGGCTGGGTTTCCAACGGGGCGGCTCCTTCCTATCCTAAGTATGCTGTGCGCCGGTTGCCCAATGTCAAGCCGCGTCCGAAGCCCCACCCAGCGTCTCCAGGCGCTGGACGAACTGCGCCTGGTCGACCTGGTACTCCTGGGTGCCGTAGCAGGCCACGGCATACGAGGCCAGCACCGCGCCCCACAAGCAGGCCTGGGCCAGGTCCTTGCCCATGGCCATGGCCTTGAGCAGCCCCGACCGGTAGGCGTCGCCCGCTCCGGTGGGGTCCAGCACCTGGCTGGCCGGACAGGCGGGAATGTCGGTGCGGTCCGGGCCCCGCCACAGCACCGAACCCTCCTCGCCCTTGGTGGTTATCACCGCCTCCACCTTGGCCAGCAGTTGGCTGAGTTTGAGGCCGGTCATGCGCTGGATCAGCTCCAGTTCGTAGTCGTTGGATATCAAAACCCGGGCCCCGGCCATGGCCTTGGCCAACTCCGGCCCGTTCCATATATTGAGCGACTGGCCGGGATCGAAGATAAAAGGCACGCCGCGCCGGCGGAACCGGGAGGGCAATACCGTCATGTCCTCCAGGTTGCCCGGGGCCACGATGGCCAAGGAGGTCCGGGGCTCGATCTCCTCCACCTCGCACCGGCAGGAGTGGTTCATGGCCCCGGGGTTGAAGCCGGTGATTTGGTTGTCGGCCTTGTCGGTGGTGATAAAGGCCCCGGCGGTGAACTCCTCCTCCACCTGGCGCACCTGGCTGGCGTCGATGCCGTGGCTCTCAAGCCAATCCAGGTAGCGCCCGCCGTCGCGCCCAAGGCAGGCCAACAGCACCGGGCGCTCCCCCAACTGGGACAGGCCGTAGGCGATGTTGCCCGCGGTGCCGCCCAGTTTTTCCTGCAATCCGTTGACGTTGAAGCACACGTTCAAGACGTGGATCTTGTCGGGCAGGATGTGATCGGAAAAGCGCCCCTCGAAATTCATGATGCGGTCATAGGCCAGGGAGCCCGACACATAGATGCGCACTTGCTTCTCTCCTCACACTCGCGAGAATACGCTGGGTTTGTCCAGAGCGGCCAAAAGGCGCTCCACCCAGGCCCTGGCCTCTTCCAGGGCTTGGGGAGAGGAGGGCTCGGGGCAGGCCTCCTCACGCAGGTCCAGGCTGAAGCATTCGGCCCGGGCCACGCGGCATACGGTCCAACCGGGCATGCCCGGAGGCACATGGGGGCGCTCGTTGATCCGGTAGAGGCTGAAGCACTCCCCGTCACAGCGCGCGCTGTAGGTGTGCCCGTACACCTGCACCCGGACAACCTGCCCCAATAGGCCCCGCCGTCCGAACTCGCGGTGCACCAGGCCGAACAGGTCTTGCCCTCGCTTGACTTCCCTGAATCCGGCCATACGCCCTCCCATCTGTGATGGGCAGAAATGCCGCGTAGTTATGCAATATTAAAACCCCCGGCCATCCCTGTCAAGGCAACGGCGCGGAGGCATGGTTTACTGCTTAGGATTGCTAGCGTTTGTGGCTGCCGGCCAGCATGTGCCCCAGGGCCTGGTTGGCCCCCTTGTTGGCGCAGAACTCCCCGCACATGGTGCATACGTGGGTGTTGCTGGGCGAGCGCTCCCCGCGTATGCGCCGGGCGTCGTCCGGGAACAGGGCCAGCTTGAACTGAGCCTCCCAGTCCAGGTCGCGGCGGGCCTTGCTCATGGCCGTGTCCAACTCCCGCCGTTCGGGGTATTTGGCCAGGTCGCCAATGTGGGCCGCCAGGCGGGCCACCTTGACTCCCTCCACCACGTCGGCCAGGTTGGGCAGGGCCAGGTGCTCGGCCGGGGTGATGTAGCAGATCAGGTCCGCGCCGTAGCGGGCCGACTGGGACGCGCCGATGGCCGCCACCACGTGGTCGTAGCCCGCCCCCAGGTCGGTGGGCAATGGCCCCAGCATGTAATAGGGCGCGCCGCCGCTCATGCGCTTTTGCAAAATGATGTTGGCCTCGATTTCGTCCAGGGGCACGTGGCCCGGGCCTTCCACCATCATCTGGCAGCCCATCTCCCGGCCCAACTCGGCCAACTCGCAGTTTATCAGAAGCTCCTGCACCATGACCCGGTCGCTGGAGTCGGCGATGGACCCGGCCCTGAAGCCGTTGCCCAGACTGAGCACCGCGTCGTACTTCTTGAGGATGCCCGCCACCCGGTCGAACTGCTCGTACAGGGGGTTTTCCCGCTTATTGGCCTGCATCCAGGCCACCATGGAGGCCCCGCCCTTGCTCACCAGGCCGCCGTAGCGGTAGCCCTGGCGCTCCAGGCGCTCCAGGGTGAACAGGTTGATGCCGCAGTGGATGGCCATGAAGGAGATGCCTTCGGCGCACTGGCGTTCGATGAGGTCGAAAAGCTCCTCCGGGTCCAGCTTGTTGGGGTCGCCGTGGCGTTTGGCCGCCTCGCTGAAGGCCTGGTACAAGGGCACGTTGCCCACGGGCAGATCCACCGCGGCCAGCACCTCGCGCCGCACCAGGTCCAGGTCGCCGCCCACGGACAGCTCCATGAGGGTGTCCGCGCCCGCCTCCTGGGCGGCCAGGGCCTTGGCCACCTCTTCGGCCACGTCGGGCAGGTCGGTGCTGGTGCCTATGGAGGCGTTGATCTTGGTGCTGAGGCCGTGGCCGATGCCCACCACCCGGCAATCGTGGTTGGGGTTTTGCGGCACCACCAGGCGGCCCCGGGCGATCTCCTGGCGCACGGTTTCGGGGCTCAGGCCCTCCTGGGCCGCGATCTTGTCCATGACCGGGGTGATTCGGCCCGCCTTGGCCGCTTGCAGGGTGTTTTCCATGTCGGGTCCTCCGAGAGATGGGGAGCAACTACCGTGCTCCACAAAAAAGCCCCGTCCCGCATGCATTACGGGATCGGGGATTTACCATCTCCCACGACCGGGGCGTTCATGGCGTGGCCGGTCTTCTGGCTCGTGGATCGCCCTACTCCCCGCGCCTTCCCGGCCCGCGCCCCCTTGGGAGGCGGCGGCCAGTGGCTCTTCGCGGGTTTCGTCCCCACTCACAGCGGCGGGTCCGCGCCGGATTTTCACCGGCTTCCCATGCCCCTTTACGGGGCGCCACGCCACATGGCTTTGGCTCTTGCTTATCATCGCCGGGCGCGGCGGTCAAGTCCCATAAACACGCTTGGCATTGACCTGAGGCGACAAAAAGGCTATGCCCAGACAGAGGCCGAGCATGGCTTGGCCCGAACCAGCCACGAGCATGGAGAGGCGCACATGGATTTTACGGGCGAGGTGGCTCTTGTAACCGGAGCGGCCCGGGGCATAGGCCTGGCCGTGGCCGAAAAGCTGGGGAATCTGGGGGCGGCGGTGGTGCTGGCCGACCAAGACTTGGCCGGAGCCGAAGCCGGGGCCCTGGCAATCGAGGGGTCCAGCGGCCGGGCCATGGCCCTGGCCATGGACGTGCGCCGGGCCGAGGATTGGCAACAAACCGTGGACGAGGCGGTGCGCCGCTACGGCCCGCTCACCGTGCTGGTGAACAACGCCGGTTTCGACCGCCCCGGCGGAGTGGCCGGCCTGGGCCGGGACGACTTCGAGGCGGTGCTCACGGTGCATCTGACCGCCTGTCTGCTGGGCATGCAGGCCGCCCTGCCCGCATTCGCGCAGGCCGGGCAAGGGGCGGTGGTCAACGTGTCCAGCATCTACGCCAAGATCGGGGGACAGGGCGAAGCGGCCTACTCCGCGGCCAAGGCGGGCATGGTGGGCCTGACCAAATCCGCCGCCCGGGAGATGGCCCGTCTAGGCGTGCGGGTGAACTGCGTGCTGCCCGGCCTCACCGACACCCCGGCCATTCGGGGGCTGATGTCCGAGAAAGTGAAGCAGAAGCTGCTGGCCGAGACCCCGCTCAGGCGCATGGCCCAGCCCGGCGAGATAGCCAACGTCATCGCCTTTTTGGCCAGCAGCGAGGCCAGCTTTGTCACCGGGGCGGCGTGGGAAGTCTCAGGCGGCTGGAACATGTAATTTTTTTGCCCGGCGCACCCAGGGCCCCACATACATTGTTGCCTCCATCGCGCCCGCCTCGGCGTAGGCATTGCTACGCCTGCGGCGTTCGCTCCGTCGGACGCCTCGTCTGTGGAGCCCTGGATGTGCCGGTAAAGCTCTCTGCGAATCAGTACTCGTGAATTTGTAATCTAGATTAGGTTGAGCCTGCGGCGCGCGCGCCGGACGCCTTGCCTATACACGCCTGGCTGTGCCGCAGAGTCGGCTTTTAAATTCTGGGAGATTGCTCCGAAAGGATTTACTTCTGCGGGACAGTCCCGGATAGCAGGGTCACTTTGAGGCCGCCGAAGGGAGCGGTGATGACGGACGTGTCCTTGAGCCCCAGCAGCTCGACCCATTCGGGAAGATACAGCACCACCCCGCAGCGCCAACCTGGATAGGCCTCGGCCAAACGCTGCCCCAGACGGCGGGCGATCTCCTGGGCCTGGCGCACGCTGCCCAAACGCTTACCATAGGGCGGGTTCATCACCACCAGCCCCGGCCCGGGCGGCGGTTCAGCCGCGAAAAAGTCGCCCTTTTCCAAGACCAACCCCTGCCCCACCCCGGCCAACTCCGCGTTGCCCCGGGCCAGGGCCACGGCGCTGGCGTTGCTGTCCCGGCCCATGATGAGCGCCGGCGGCTGGCCCAACGCCTGCTCCACGGCCTGGGTCTTGAGATAATTCCAGGCCGCCTCGCGGTGGCAGGGCCAGGACTCAAAGGCAAAGGCGCGGCCCAGGCCTGGGGGCATGCGCCGGGCCATGGCCGCCGCCTCGATGACCAGGGTGCCGCTGCCGCACATGGGGTCCAGCAGGGGCTGGGAGCCGTCGTAGCCGCAGTGCAGCAAGAGCGCGGCGGCCAGGTCCTCGCGCAGGGGGGCGGCCCCGCCCTGGGCCCGCCAGCCTCGCTTGTGCAGATGGGCCCCGCTCATGTCCAGGCTGATGGAGGCCCGCCGGTCGCTGCCGCGCACCTGGAGGCGCTGGGCGTTCTCGTCGCCGGGCTTGGCGGGCACCGGCGGGGCCAGGCCCATCTCCCGCAGGCGCTTGCCCGCCGCCTGGCCCACCACCTCGGCCACCCGGCCGGTATGCTTGAGGTTGCTGCCGATGAGGCTCACCTGGATGTTCAGCGGCGCGCCGGGGGTTATGAACACCTCCCAGGGCACCGAATCGGCCTGGCGCAGCAGGTCTTCCCAGAGCCGCACCCGAAAGTCCTTTAGGCGCAACCACACCCGCCCGGCGGTGGCCAGCCAAAGGTTGGCCTGTATGGCAGTCTCCAGCTTGGCGCTGAAGTTCACCCCGCCCGGCTCGGGCTGGATGTCGTACACCCCCGGGGAGGCCAACTCGGCGGCGCAAAGAGGCTCCAGCCCAGGGGCGGTGACCGCGAAAAAGCGGTGCTCCGGCACCCAGGCCTGACGTTTGATGCGGCGTTCTAGGTTTATCTCTGACATGCCCGAGGTTTACCACGCCGGGGGCAGGCAAGCCAACTCATAGTGGGCCGCCCCATAAAAGGCCGTGCCACCCGCCCGTAGCTGAGGCGGTGCAGACTGGGAGTCGCGGGCGAGGCGGACGGCGAACGAACGACGCAGGCGTAGTGTTACCTACGCCGAGGAGTGAGTCAGGCCAACAAAGCCCCCGGCTTCCAGGCTGCGCCGCCCCGCCGTTACACCATGCTGTCGGCCAGCTCGTTCAGCAACTCATCCGCATCCTGGCCCGACGCCTCGATGCGGGCCAGGTTGGCCTCCAGGTCTTTGCGCAGGCCCAGGCCGTCTATGTCCCGGGGCTCACGGCAGCGGCCCATGCGGCGGCACATGCGGTAAAGCAGCCGCTCTTCGCCGGGCAGGGCCAGGTAGTCGTCCAGGACGGCCAGCATCTTGGGCTTGTCCCCGGGCAGCTTGCCGCCCACCGTCTCGATGAGATTCATGATGTGGTCGCTGGTGATGGTGGAGGTGATGCCGTCCAGGGTGGCGATGAACAGGCGAATCTCCTCCGCCGTCTCGTCGTCGCTGCGCTTGACGAAGTCGCCCGCCACCAGGTCTTTGTGCAACTCGATGCGCTCGGGCACCCGGAGGGTGCGCAAACGGATGAAGTCCGGGTTGATCTGGTTGAGCACCTCGGCGGTGGCCGTGGCGTGCTCGCGCCACCAGCGCTGGCCGCCCAGGCCGGGCATGACGTACTCGCTCAGTTCCATGCCCGCGGCCTTGATGTTTTGCCCGCCCTTGATCTGCTTGGCCGCGGTCACGCCCTTGTTCATGAACTTGAGCAGCGGGTCGTAGCCGGTCTCCAGGCCGATGTGAACCCGGTCCAGGCCCGCCTTGCGGATCATGGTCAGATCTTCCACGCTGCGCTGGGCGGCGGTGGAGGAGCGGGCGTAGGTGGTCACCCGCTTGGCCTCGGGCAGCTTTTCGCGCAGATAGCGCAGGGCCTCGGTGAGCACCTCGGGCTTCATCACCAGGTTGTTGGCGTCCTGCAAGAACACGTTGCCCGTGCCGTAGTAGAGCCAGGCGGCCACGTTGCGGAAGGCTTCGCTGACCGTGGGGGTGGAGAAAACCCGGTTCACCACGTCCGCGCTGAAATCCCCCCCATGGCCCATGGCCTGGGACAGCTCCACGATCTCCCGGCGCATGGCCGCCGCCGCGTCGATGTCGGCCTTGATCTCTTCCAAAGAGCGGCGGCTGAAGGTGCGGCGCTTGTACACCGGGCAGAACTTGCACTTGTTCCAAGGGCAGTTGCGGGTGAAGCGCAGGAGCAGGCTCTGGGCCTCGCTGGGCGGGCGGATGGGGCCTTGC
>Ga0180009_10005518_pt1 | contig 13545 bp, 25 predicted proteins | sample OS_PC_MetaG_FD_123537 | JGI IMG/M metagenome (GOLD analysis project Ga0180009, IMG submission 123537) | Groundwater microbial communities from the Aspo Hard Rock Laboratory (HRL) deep subsurface site, Sweden - OS_PC_MetaG | ecosystem: Environmental > Aquatic > Deep subsurface > Groundwater... | reverse complement strand
AGTAAAAGATTTGGAATCAGGTAGAACCATAACCGAACAGATAACCAATAAAATTATCTTAGAAATAACCACTGATGAGGTTTATAAACAACATGAAAATGAAATTGATAGAGCAACTTTAGATAAACTACTAGCCCTAGACCCGTAGAGGCGCGGTTACAAGAGGGGATATAAAGAAACGGGCTAAAGTGTTATCAGAGGGGCATAAACCATAAGTCTCTTAAAAAAATCAAGTAAAACATTTTTTTTTCTAATTATAAGCATGTCAATTATAGATATCCCCAAAAAATCCACACCAGCATTTATGTTTATAGGTGATAAACTGCATCCAGAGGTTGAAGATGCCATAATGAAAACAATTGATATACTCTTGGGCAAGTTTTATATAAACATTGTTGGCGTTTGGTTATCTGGTTCTATGCTAACCAAACAGTGGAATAAAAAAAGCGATATAGATATTAATGTTTATTATTCGGATAATTTGTCTGAACAACAAGAAGAGCAACTTAAGGCTGTCACACATAAAACAAATGGAAGAATGTTAGTTAATAAACATCCAATAAATTTATATGTGTCTAAGGATGTTGTGCCAATTAGCGATAGCATCTATGATATTAAGAACGAAACATGGTTAAAAGAAAAATACAAGCAATGGTTTGAGCCGAAGACTATTGACAAAGAGAAAGACAGTATAGAAAAACTAATATATAAAATAAACGATTTAATATCAGCAACAGAGATAGACATAATCGAATTTGAAGGATTGCTTGACGATATAGATTCGGGAGTGCAGATTAAATATAATGATTATGCCAAAAACAAGGCTGAGCAACTATCTGATGAATTAAAGCAGGATTATGAACAGCTTAAAAAGACATGGAAACACTGGAAAAATAAGAGAACGCAATCGCTAAAAAAAGGTGGAGTTACCAGTGCTGGTAACATTCAATATAAATTAATGGATAAATATGATATATTTGTAGACATAAAGGGTTTGCTAAAAAAGATTAAGGCATTATTATAAGGGAGACAAAGCATGAACCAAGAAAAAGAAACCATTCAAGAAAGGGCTATTAGACATACTGTACACAAGAGAAAAATGATTAGACAGGTTGAATTAAAGAACCGAGCAAGCAAGAGGCGAACAAGAAACAGAATGGCAAAAACAAGCAGGTTGGTAAACAGGTTAAGCAAATGACTCCAAAAAAGATATTAGATTTTTTAAAAGAAAAAGGATATGGTGTCGGAGAGTTTTTGGGGCAAGGATCTCAGGGTTCAGCTTTTGTTCTTGGCTCAGATCACAATAAAGTTTTAAAGATAACCAGGGATTACAAAGAGGCACAAGCATCATTTTTTATTTTAGAGAGTAAAAGAAAATTAAAAAATGTTGTAAAAATATTTGACGTGTTTGGTTTTGAGGCTGAAAAACATGTAGGGGGCAAGATATTATATGCTATTATACAAGAAAGGCTGAGCAGATTAGCAGAAGACGAAGAGGGGTTTATACAAGGGATAAGACAATCAACACAATTTAAAAATGTTGATACGAGAAATGCAAAAAAATTTGATATAGTAGAATTCTTACAGCAGAAAGTCGTTTTGTCTTTATTGGGATGGCACCCAACAGTAGGTATTGAAGATGCTCAAAAAATATTGATAGACATTGTTAATGGGCTTAAAGAATTAAATTCATTAAACATATATTTTAAAGATACTATGGCGAGCAATATAATGTATGATTTGACCACTGATGAATATAAAATAATTGACGTTGGGTATTCCGATGTTTTTGGGCATGCAAGATTAAGGATTTTGGAAACAAAGATTATGGATAGCATACAAATTGCCAGATTTAAGTGAACACAAAATTTCTTTATAATAAAAAGTTTCGACTATATATTGTTGTGTTTGGCTGGAGTTATAGTGGAAAATAAACTAGGAAACAAATTATTAAAGATTAGAACAAAAATATGTGAATCGGTTATGCAACAAATTAAATTAAAAGAAGAAAGCGAAAAGTGGATACCGAAAGACATAGAAAAAGGCGCTCTGCATAAAGATTTGGGTATTCCAGAAGATGAAAAAATACCAACTGGACTTTTGAAAAAGAAAAAAGCAGAACTTCAAAAGAAAGGTGAAGGAGACAAAAAGTTGTCTGCAAAAGATTTGAAAACCTTACAACGGATAAATTTTGCATTAAACGTGAGGAAATAATGAATAAAAAATATCGTCTCATAAAAGAAGCATTAAAAGAAGTGTTGATGGAGGACTTTGCAATAGAAGAGCCTTATGGTAGCTTTAAGTATGCTCCTATAACATCTTCAATAGATATTGAAAAAATAAAAAAGGATCTGGCAAAATTTTGGGGGGGGCAGGGCCCGGAATATAAATTAGATATACCAGAGCTTATGCGCCTTATAGAGAAGAGTGGATTGGATGACATTAATATAATTAATTTAGCTCGCGAGAATAAAATAAAAATAGATTATAGAGTTGATAATTTGTATGAAGCAAAGGAGGCGTTTGTTTTGAAAGAGGGGTTTGAACCAGGAACATTTGTTTTGGTTAAGCCTACCGCCTCTGGTTTACAAGCATCATATCCGGCAGCTAAATGGCTGACCAAAGAGATGGTGGTTAAATTGCTTGATTATGCACCTTTTGATGGCACTTTAGACGTACTCGATGTAGAATTAGCAGATGGTACGGAAGAGTCGGTTTATGATTTTAATATTGTTAAAAAAGCCAGAGTAAGATAAATGATTAAAAACTGCACTGCGTGTATCAAACAATTTGGAGCACATTTAAAAAGATCGCGCACGATAAAATGGAATGTTTTGTTGTTGGTTGCAACAAGTGTCTTTTTGGCAGCAGAAGAGATTTTACAAGTAACAGGAATGGAAGACTTGCTTTCTGCAAAGACATTTGGTATAATAATAATGATGGTCAGTATAGTAAATATTATATTAAGGTATGTAACTACTCAACCATTAGGAGATAAATAGGTGATAGTGACCAAAACTAATAAGCACGGGCTGAAAGTAGATGTTATAATGTCTAAAATGGATGGACGGAAAGTAACTGATGTTTTTGTAGATTATGGTGAGTTGCTATGGGAATGTGATATTAGAGAAAGGGATGGTTCGGCCTTGTTGACTATAAATGTGTCTGAGTTCAGGGGCGACATTGAAGTAGCTTATATAGACGTTGACGGCGAAGAAACAATAGAAACAATAAACAATTGGAATGTTTATTTCAATGAATGGTCTAATCCAGTAGGCGTTATTATTGAATCTGCCGAAGGTCATGATATTTTTGATTTAATGCCGGAACATGTTGTTATAGTCGTCGATACAGAAACAGTAGAAGTTAAATTTTCATTTTTTCAATAATGATAATGATTTGGTTAAAACTATATTCTATGCTTAACTGGCTCAAAAATATATCTGTAAATTTGTATGGTTGGTTTGCCGGATTATCGTGGCAGAGCAGGTTGTTTATTTTTATAGCAATACTATACGCCATAAGTGCATTATATTTTATAAACAAGATAAAATCAGAAAATAGAAAATATCAAGATTTATACAATAAATTAATAACTCAATCAGAGATGGTTAAGATTAAAGATGGGCTTTATGCTGCGAAGGTTATAGAGCTATCAGATATTAATGAAGAATTTTTATTAAAAGATTCCGCCATGAAAGAGATTATAGACGATGCAGAAGAACAGATTAAATATTATACCGCCTTATCATTGCAGTTGGAATCAAAAATAGCAACAATAAAATCCAAGGAAAAGATAATTTATAGGGATAGAGATGTAGAAATTATACTGACAAAAGAATGTGCTGATGAATTAAAAGATAAGAGGTTCAAGGTAGAGTTTGAATATTATGAAAAGCCGGTAAAAGTAACCGGGCACACCCTCACCAATCCTGCCGAAACTGATTTAAAAATAGACTTTGATGCCATTAATTTAAAATTGGTAGTTACAGAAACAGTTGATGGGGACGAGCATTATTATGTAGAAACAGACAAAGATATAAAATTAAGCATAAACAATTTAAAAATATTAAAGGAAAAAAAAGCAGATCTTAGGTGGTATCAAAAATTTATGGTTGGCGGCGGTGCAATGGTGGGCGACGATTTTAATTTGCGCAACTCATTGTTTATTTTGAGTCTTAATTATAAATTTTTTGATAATGTTTTTGTGGGATTGAGCGGAGGCAGATTACTTGACAGGGATTTAAATTTTTATGGATTAAATATATTTTGGTGGATAAAATAAATGTTTAAGATTTTAAAAGGCTTTTCCAAAAAATTTATTGGCGATAGCAAAATAACTTTTACAAGATGGGGTAATGATAGCAAGCTTTCTGGCTATAAAGATATAGATATTATCGAGGGTAATTTAACTTGGGATTATGAAATTGATTTTACGGCAGAACAAATTAGCGATATCAAGATAGCCCTGCTTGGACTTTATGCAATAATAAGAACAGATATTGGCGATACTGATATATATGTTGATTTGAGTAATTGGGACGTATTAAGAAGCCACAAAATAGACACCCTTACAAATTCTGTGATATTGGACAAGGTATTTTTAAATTTTGAAAAACAACAAATAACGATAATGGTGAAGTAATGGAACATGAGATTCTGCCTATCTGTGAGAAAAGAATAACAACAATCGAGATTAAAACCAAAGAGTTAGAAAAAGATCATTCTAAATCGGAAACAAAACAAGAGACAATTGAAAAAAATTTCCAAGAAACAGTGGTTGAATTCAAGTCGTTTGTTGCAGTCGTTAGTGTTCAATTAAGAGCAAACATAGAAACATTAAAAGAAATAGCGTCCTCTGTCAAAAATCAACAAACAGATGTCGATACGTTAAAAAACGATTATTGGTTCAGAAAGGGCAAGTGGTGGTTATTGACGGCGACGGCTTCTGTTTTCATTGGATTGGGCTCTATGATATATGGAATGGCTGAATTATACCAGTTGCTTTCAACAATTGTTGACAAATAAAAAATTATATGTTATAATGTATTTAGTTTTTATTAGGAGGCTTTTATGCGTGGAAGACCAATGCTGACGACTTGTCCGTTTTTCTCTATTGGCGGTTGTAGTGCTGTCAAAGACGTTTGCAGTCTTATCAGTGACACAGATTCTGGGGAAAGGATACATTTAGACGGATGGAGAGATTGCCACAAGAAAAAGAGGATGGTCCTTTACTACTCAAAACACCCAGAGAAATTTAAGGCATACCAAAAAAAATATAGCCTTAAGAAAAGAACGGACAAATTAGAAGTTACCACTCCTATCGAAGAGCAGATAAATGTTTCTTGCCAGTGCAAAGAGAAAAAGCAAGAAAATGAAGAAAAAATAAGAAACAAAATATTTAGTGTTGTCGAGATGGAAGATGGTGGTTCCAGATTTGATCTGTGTGACAACGGAATAATCGATGCCGATACCGGAGAAAGAATCGGCTTAAGTGTTGAGGAAGTTTAACAGTGATTGTGAACAATACAATTATAACAGGGACATATGTTTCCCCATTGTCGAAGCATAAAAAGCCTAGAATATTGGTTCTTTATGTAGACGAGGAAAACATACATGGGTTAAACGTGGATTTGCTCCCTCCTGGGGTTGTCAGAGATCTAAAGAAGATTCTGAAAAGAGAAGACTTTGAGGATGCCAGGGAACTATACGAAGAAAAATTGCGCCCAATAGTTAGGCAGCATAACTCGTATAGAATTTGGAAAAGAGAAAGATTTGGGGGGATCAGAACCCTTGTAAAGCAATTTGTATAATTATGCCAACTTATCAATATCGCTGTAAGGACTGTGAGGCCATTTTTGAGTTTATAAAAAAGATGTCCGAACCAAAGCCTAATTGTATACAATGCGAATCAGGCAACACAACGCGAGTCTTCACAAACATAAATTTTATTTTAAAAGGTGGTGGTTGGGCAAAAGATTTATATGAAAAGCCCAATAACAAGGAGTAAACAGTATGGAAAAAGATTTTTTTTACTTAACGTGTACAAACAAGAAATGCTTTTGTTTTGAAAGAATTTTTTTTGCATTAACTGATTTTGAAACACGTTTTTGTTCTTGCTGTGGGCACAAAATAACGATAAAGCCCGAAGAACTTGATGGTCTTTTTTTTGAACATCAGGGACTATTTAAAGTGGGGGCGGCTTTCAGGAAATGTCCAACATGTGATTATAAGATAAGAGAAATATTTGCTAAGAAACTTAATAAATTTTGTCCCAAAGACGGTTCTAAATTAACAAAACAAACAAATAAAATAAAAAATTCTCGACAATTAAAAATGTTTATAACATAATGTTTGTGTTGTTTGGAGGTTTAAATGCTTAAAAAAATTATTAAGGGATTTGTTTTGGGGTTTGTTTCACAAGTTGAAACCTTTTTATTTGGTAATCCGAATAAACTATTAAAAGGGATTGGAGAAGGTTTAAGAGAGGGGAAAATACGAAATCGAAATCAAATAAGAGTGACAAAAATTTGTAAGTGTGAACATTGTTTAAAAACATATGAAAGCTGTTTCAGAATCAAGTTTATAAACAAGAATTCAAATCTTGCTCCTATTTTTGTTTGTGAATTATGCCGTTGCACATGTTTAGTGGGACGCTTTAAATATGTATAAAGCCAACGCTGGAGTGGTGGAATCCGGTAAACACAGCAGATTCAAGATCTGCCGGTTGCAAACCCTGGGGGTTCAAATCCCCCCTCCAGTACTATGAATAAAAAATTAAATGTTGTTGATCTTGATGATTGTTTGATTAAAACAAAATGCAAAATTATCTTTTATAATAAAACAAAAAAGAAGAAGTATGAAGTATTGACAGCCGACGAAAACAAAATAAAAGATTTGATTAAAAAATCAAAAGGAAACTTTGATATAGATTTTAGTCAATTTGATATACCATTAGGAAGCCTTGTTTATGTAGATATTAATTACAGACTTTTAACAAATCTTACAAGAGAGTTGTCCGACATATTAATTCTAACAGCGAGACCGAACAAAAAAGGAATATGGGAATATTTTAAAAGGAGAATTCCAAAATTGATAGATGTTGTGTCTGTCAGAGACCTAATTAAAGTTGAGGATTTAATATTGCCGGAACAGATAGCCATAAATAAAGCAAGGGAATTTAAAAACTGGTTAAGTAAAAATAAAGAATATAAAGATATAACTGTATATGATAATAGTCAAAAGAATTTGGACTATATATCTACTAGTGTGCCAAGCGTAAAAACAAAAAGAGAGATTTTCTAATTTATTGGCTATATAAAGCATGAGGGAAAATCATGGATAAAAGAATTAGAGACACAATCTATAACGTTGTTAAAGAGATTGTAAGCAGCTATAACAGCGACCTTGATCTAGTTGGTTTGAGAGAATTGCAACTGTATATAGACAACGATTCTACTATTTATCGACAATTAACAAGCATTTATAAGAATCTTATCAGAAAGAAAAAAAACGGAACATATAAGCACGAGTTGGCCCCTAAATTATTTATGTATGTAGTCGAGGCCGCTGCAAAAAAGTATACAAGAGATTATTCTTCAAAAGACACCAAGTGGCACGAGCTTTTTCCAACAAACCTCAGAAAGGCTTTATCAGAAGAAATGGCAGATGATTTTGATGAAAATTATAAAACTGGTGAATTTGCGCATTTAGAAAAATAAAATGGCAAAATTTTCTTGCAAAAATTGTTATAGCGCATTTGTGGTTGATATTAAAAACGCACAAGAAGCATTAAATGTTTTATGCCCTCAATGTCAATCATCTTGGGTTGTATATATAGTAGACGAGGCCTCTAGTGTTAAACAAGACTCCCAGAAAGCAAAACAAGTTCTAATAGATTAATTTTGAAGGTTTTAGAAATGCCAAATTATGTTTTTAAATGTGCCAAATGTAGTCGCATATTTGTTAGGGAGCTTAGCAAAGAAAATATCAAAGATGTTGTTTGTCCTAGATGCTATTCACCTATATGCTTATTAGTAGCCAACCAAACCAGAGCAGAAGGCAATATTATAATTAGGAAGAAAATTGTTGCTATTATTTAAATGTAAATTCATGTTATAATAGTTTTTGTGATAAACATTATAAACCAAGATTGTCTTAAAGCTTTTAAAGAAACACCAGATAACTCAATACACTTAATCGTTACTTCGCCTCCCTATAATGTGGGAATAAATTATGGAATAGACGACAGCAAGAAGTATGAAGATTATTTAGATTTTATGAGACAGGTTATTGTAGAGTGTCATAGGGTTCTTGTAGCCGGGGGAAGATTGGCTATTAATGTCCCGTCTTGTATTAGACAACATACTAAATCACGTATGGCATTTCTCGCTTTGGACATTTGTTTATTAATGAGGAAGGCCGGGTTAATTGATGGCGAATGGATAACTTGGGTTAAAACCACCAATGGACAACCGGCGGCAAAATGTACCGCTTGGGGTTCGTACAAATCGCCTTCGTCTCCTGCTATTCGTGATGCATGTGAATACATTATAGTTGGGGCAAAAGAACAATGGAAAAGAGAAGATAGAAAAGGCCCTAACGATATGACGAAAAAGGAGTTTATAACTTTTACGACAAATTGTTGGATATTTTCACCAGAAACCAACAGACAACATCCGGCACCATTTCCAGCTAGCCTACCATATAGGTTGATTAAATTGTACACTTGGGAGGGGGATAATGTTTTAGATCCGTTTGCGGGATCTGGAACAGTTGGTTATGTTGCCAAAATGTTAAAAAGAAATGCTACACTATTTGAAATAAGCAAGGAATATTGCGACATGATTAAAAGCAGGTTAAGTCAGGAGTTTTTGTTTTGATTTTTTTATAGGAGGTGATATGAGTTCCAAAAGTTGTTCCAACAAAGAGTGTACGGGGCGTGCGGTTGTTGTAAACATTGCGACTGATAAAGTTTTTTGCTTGAATAGAAGCGGAAAGGATTAAAATGAATTTTCTGGGCAACAGGATAAAATCTTATGAAAACATTAGCAGGACGTATCTTGTCAAAAAAATCCCCGTTATTATAAGATTGGATGGCAAAGCCTTTCATACATTGACAAGAGGCTTAGATAAACCATTCGATGAATTGTTTATAAATTCAATGCACAATACGGCAATAAAACTTTGCGAGAATGTTCAAAACTGTAAATTAGCATATGTTCAAAGTGACGAGATATCTTTATTGTTGTTGGACAATGAAGCTCCACAAACACAACAATGGTTTGGAGGCAATATTCAAAAAATGGTTTCTATATCTGCTGCAATTACCAGTGTTAGCTTTACGAAGTTTTTTGGCAAAGAAGGTATTTTTGATTCTAGAGTTTTTAATATTCCCAAGGAAGAAGTTTGTAACTATTTTATCTGGAGACAATTAGATGCTGTTAGAAATTCCATTCAGGGATTGGGTCAGAAATATTTTTCTCATAAATCTTTACACGGTTTAAGTTGCAATCAAATTCAAGAAAAGTTGTTTCAAGAAGAAAAAATAAATTGGTCTGACGAATCAACCATAAATAAAAGAGGGGCATGTGCTATAAGAAATGACGGATGTTGGGTTATTGATAAAAATATTCCTGAATTTACAAAAGATAGAAATTTCCTTGACAAGATGATTTAAATTGTGTTTTATAAGCAAGATAAAGCTTGCCGTGAATGAATATAATTTAAAAATGACAAAAATTTATGATAGTATGTTATAATTATTCAACAGGAGGTATAAAATGAGCAAACAAACTTTTTTAAATTTAAATCTAACGGCTGAGGGGTATATTGAAAATAATGACAAATGTTCTGTTAGAGATTTTTATCCCGAACCCACTAGCATAAATCTCATTGCAGCAAACAATTATTGGGTTGGCGAGTGGTGGTGGGAACATTATTATCCAGTAGCCAAATATCATTATCCAACCATTACAGAAGACAAAGGAAAGATTGCTATTGCTATTTCAAAAATGTTATTTGAAAAAAAATATATTTCGCCAAAGAAGGTGGAAGAGTTTTGCCAGATAATGGACGACATACTAAAGGCGATTGGTTAGATCTAAACATTTAATTTGGGAGTGATAAATGAAAAAGCATTATTGGGGAATGGTAAAGCCAGAAGACAACGACCACGACTCTCCCAAGGAGCCAAAGGTTTTAGAATATGAAGATAATAGAATATATTTTTATTCTGAAATAGACAGGCAACAGATATTGACGCTCAATAAAGCCTTACAAAGTGGTATAAACGACAGAATAATACACCAGCAAAGATATTCGGCATTGTCGCCTGAACCTTTATATTTGCATCTTCAATCATTTGGTGGGAGTATGTTTGCTGGATTATCTGGCATGGATCAAATTTTATCGCTTAGAAAAAAAGTTCCTATTATAACTATTGTTGATGGATGCTGTGCCTCGTCTGCGACATTTCTTTCAGTAGTTGGGACCAAAAGGCAAATCACAGCCAATTCTTGTGTCTTGGTACATCAATTATCAAGCGGTATGTGGGGAAAGTTTAGCGATCTTGAGGACGAGATGGAAAACATGAAATTGCTAATGGGAAAAATAAAAGAAATATATAAACAGCATACTAAGATACCTTCCAAACGTATTGATGAAATATTGAAGCATAACTTGTGGTTTGATGCCAAAAAGAGTTTGGAATATGGGATTGTTGACGAAATAATTTAGTTTGAAGAAATAATTATGGAAAAAACATGATCAACGAAAAATGCGTGCTTTTTAATAAGGTTCTTCACCAACTATTATTTGGAACCCGGAAAGAAATAATTTTTTGTCCTCATTGTGGGAAACCAGCAAAAGAATCGGTCTCGGCTTTTGTGAAATGTCCACAATGCGACTACAAAATGGAAGGCAAAGTTGCACAAGATTATATTAATTTCTGCCCAAACGATGGGTGTAAATTGGTAGAAGAGAATTAAAAATCCTTGACAAAAATTATGGTGTGTGATAGAGTAGTGTTGCAGAATATTCAAGGAGGCAAAATGTTTAGAAAATTTAATGTCGCAGTTCTTTTGGAAGAGCTATACGTCATGTGTATTCCGTTTGTTGTTGTTTTTGTCCCCCTTATATATTGGTGGGGAATTATAGCCATTGGCATAGGCTTGTGTTTTTATGTCAGAAAAGTAACGAGGGAAATATATTCTGATTCAAGAACGGCACACCCTTTTCCAGAAAGCGAACTGCTAATAAAATATTTTAAAGCAGAGCTTTGCCTGTCGTTTGGTTTTTTTGTTGTTGTGGGTTTATTTTGGACAAGCCTAACTGCTAATGGTATATTCAACGCTCTAACAATTATCGCGATAATAGCAGAAGTGCCGCTGATTTATTATTGGATTAACACAGATATTAAAACAAGAAGATTATTGCAGAAGCACGCCAATCTAAGCACAATGTCCGATGAATTTGCAAAAAGATATTTTAGAACAATTTGGAAGTAAAAAAGCATGAAGAAGGTTATTGCAACGGAAAAGCTGCCCATTAAAATTTGGGCAGATGAAATAGACGATAACGCTATTGATCAGGCAAAGAATTTAGCAAATTTACCTTTTGTTTTTAAACATGTTGCTTTGATGCCAGACGTTCATCTTGGTTATGGAATGCCTATTGGTGGGGTGTTGGCAACAAAAGACGTTATAATTCCTAACGCCGTCGGGTCCGATATTGGATGCGGAATGATTGCTACTAAATTGTCTTTATCGGAACTCAATCAAGAGCAGATTAAAAAGATATTTTCAGAAGTTAGACAGCAAATTCCTGTGGGCTTTAATAAACATCAAAAGGATCAAAGCGTATCTTATTTGCCAACTTTTCCAGAAGAAAGAGATTGTGAAATTGTGTCTCAAGAATTTAATTCAGCTTTAAAACAAATAGGAACACTTGGTGGAGGCAATCATTTTATTGAAATACAAAAAGGTTTTGATGGCTTTATTTGGATAATGATTCATTCGGGAAGCCGCAACCTTGGAAAACAAATTGCTGATCATTATAACAAAATAGCGATTAAACTAAATGAAAGGTGGTGCAGCATTGTTCCAAAAGAATATCAATTAGCTTTTTTGCCTGTTGAATCTAAAGAAGGGCAAGATTATTTAAGAGAAATGCAATATGCTGTAGAGTTTGCTTTATCTAATAGAAAACTAATGATGGACAGAGCAACAACAATAATTCAAACACTTTATTCTTGCGAAATAGTTTCAACGATTAATATAGCACACAATTATGCTTCACTTGAGAACCATTTTGGAGAGAACGTGTGGATTCATCGCAAGGGTGCAACATTAGCCAGAAAAGATACTGCTGGAATAATCCCCGGATCTCAAGGAACAAAATCTTATATTGTAAAAGGCAAGGACAATCCACAATCTTTTAGTTCGTGTTCGCATGGGGCTGGAAGAAAAATGAGCAGAGGGGAAGCAAGAAAGACGCTGAACCTTAAAAATGAAACAGCAAGATTAGACAAAGAGGGAATTGTTCATTCAATTAGAACCCAGGACGATCTTGATGAGGCTTCTGGTGCCTATAAAGATATTGATGTTGTAATGGAAAACCAAAGAGATTTGGTTGAGATTGTGGTCGAATTAACTCCACTTGGTGTTATTAAAGGATAGTTGCAGTTTGTTTCAGAACGGTGTGGATGTAAAAGTGTCTGGTTTGAATTTGGGCTTATAGTAGCAATTGGTAAAACAGTGGTCTCCAAAACTAAAGTTGGGGGTTCAAATCCCTCTGGGCCCGCTATGCAGTATCTTGATTTTAAAATTATAAAAAAAGATTTTGACAATATAGTAATTAAAATAACTAAACAAAAATATTTTTATAAAGATTTTGATTGGACACCAATAGGTTTAGCTAATTTATCATACTTTTTTTATTCAACGAATGGAATAAAACTAATTTCGCTGCCTCTTTCAAAAATAATTACGCCTGAAGACAATCCAAAAAGTTTAGAAGCCGGAACACATATTGTATTTTTCCATAATACGACATTAGCCCTATATGTTTTTCGTTCTTCCTATGAATATAAAACGTTCAAACAAACTATAATACAACTACCTAATGAATATTGGCCAAAAGTTAAAATTGCGATTATAGAATATAATTTAATTATGGCCACAAAAGAAAAAGTTATTTTTCAAAAAAATCCTTGACAAATTATTAACTTTTAATATATAATATAGTTACGGGGGGCTGACACAAAGATTCTTTGAACTTTGTGCTGTCTGTGTGGTTCACCGGGCACCCCTTTTTTATTGCAGGGTAGCGCAGAGGACTAACGCAAAAGGCTCATAACCTTTGATCGCCGGTTCAAATCCGGCCCCTGCCAACCATTTTGAGTTTAAGGAGGTCTATATGAACTTACAAAAAAGATGGCAAGACAGAGTAGTTGCAAATGGGTGGGACAAAATGGGAACCGAAGGGTGCAAGTTGTATTTAAAAAAATATGGTAAAAATATTGGAATTGAAAAGCTTAAAGCCTTT
>Ga0180009_10005517_pt1 | contig 13545 bp, 9 predicted proteins | sample OS_PC_MetaG_FD_123537 | JGI IMG/M metagenome (GOLD analysis project Ga0180009, IMG submission 123537) | Groundwater microbial communities from the Aspo Hard Rock Laboratory (HRL) deep subsurface site, Sweden - OS_PC_MetaG | ecosystem: Environmental > Aquatic > Deep subsurface > Groundwater... | reverse complement strand
CAAACCGTTTCGAGGGAGACCATGGAGATCCAACCACCCCCATCCTATCAGTTCCTGTTCATCATGGATCCCTATCCGACATTGAACCTGGAGACGGAAACCTCGCTGCTGCTGATGGGGGAACTGCTCTCCCTGGGTCATATGGTATACTGGACAGAGGCGAGTCAGCTGATTCTGCGCCAGAACAGGGTATTCGGCATCACGAAACGGGTGCATGCGGTGGAACCATTCCTGCTGGCATCGGCAGAGGAGGAGCCCCTCAATCGTTTCGATGTCGTGCTGATGCGGAATGACCCGCCATTCAATGTCAGTTATCTCCACCTGACCTATATGCTGGATTTCCTCGACTCGAAGGTGGTTCAGTTCAATCCGGCCCGCTCCGTCAGAAACGCCAATGAAAAGCTGTTTGCCCTGAACTGGCCGGAATGGGTGCCGCCGACGATCACGACCATGTACGCGCCGGCACTGGAGGCGTTCCTGGAATGTCATGGAAAGATCGTGGTGAAACCCATTGAAGACTGTTCCGGCAGGGGAATCGAATTTCTGAACGCCTGCCAGCCCGATGCCCACCGGCGTATTGCGGCCGTGGTGACCGGCAGCGACGGGAAGGGCCGGTTCGTGACGGCCCAGAAGTTTCTGGAGCAGGTGCTGGAAGGGGACAAACGGGTCTATCTTGTGAATGGAAAACCCCTGGGAATTGTCAACCGGATACCCGCCGTCGGCAGTTTCCTGGCCAACATCCACCAGGGCGCCCGCTGTATGGCAACAGAACTGACAAACCGGGAGGAGCAGATCATCCAGGCCATTGCCCCGCTGCTCAGGGAGATGGGTCTCTTCCTGGTGGGTCTGGACCTGATCGGTGAGCTGATCACCGAAATCAACCTCACCAGTCCCTCGGCGGTCCGCCAGATCAACCAGGTAATGGGAAAACAGATCGAAAAAGAGATCGTCGTCGCCATGCTGGAATATGTCGGTGCTCACCAGGAGAGCGTTAACCAGAATGCCTTTCGCAAAAGCTCCTGACAGTTTCAGCAACAAACCCGGCGGACAATCTCCCCCTGGCTGCTCCCATCCGGCAAGCATCGGTGCAGTGCCGGCTCACTATTTTGAAACATAAGATCCTGGATAGCCGCATCCCCGTTTTTACCGCTGAAGCAACACCGCTCAATTCAGCCATGGCATCTGAACCAGCTGCCAATTTCCAGCCTTCAACTTCGGTATATCAAGAAAAACAACACTCGGCATCGATTCGATTCAAACCTGGCTGAACCTTTAGGCTTAGGTTTTTTATGATTTTATAACCGATGTCGTTAATTATTTTAAGCGAAGGGTTCCGCAGCAACCGTTCCGATTTTCAAGAAACCCATTCATCCTTCCTGGCGCTCCTGGAAGCCATCCCTGGCTTCCAGGGTTCTTGAAAACCGGACCTGTTGCTGCTGAGCAAAAAAGGGTTTTTTAGTTCACGGCATTAATTTTATAACAATTATTACAGATGGTTGAAATATATTTTATCATATCATTGTTTTTCTTCTTGACAATCAAAAATATTTATCCTAATAATTAATCAAACAATCGGTTGGTAGAAAATTTTTCAGCAGGACACTGACACGATGGAAAGACTTTAAACCTGTGCTTTTTACTGGTTTTGAATTGATGTTTTCAGGGTGAGGCCAGAAGAGCAACGATTATCATTAAATGATGATGATTGACATTGATAAAACAGACGGCGTACTGAATTTATATCGGCAAAAGAATACAATATCGCCTTACACAATGAATCAATGGATGTAAATCGGGAACCAGACAGAATGAGATGGATTGAGCAGTATTATTGGTTCCCCGTTTTTTCAGTGTAGCAGACCAGTTTTCTTTAATCGTTTGATGGTGGTTGGAAAATTTATTAATCTATCGAGAAAATGTCAAAAAAACCTGTCAAGAAAGATAATCAAAAATTTCAGGAAATACTCAATGCCGGAGCAAAGATATTTTATAAAAAAGGGTATCACAACGCCAATATCTCAGATATTGCCAATGAAGTGGGAATGTTAAAAGGGAGTCTCTATTACTATATAAAAAGTAAGGAAGAACTGCTCAGTTACGTGATCGGACCCTCAATTGACATATATGTGAGAATTTTGGAAGAGATTCTGGACTCAGGTGAAAAAACGGAGTTGATGTTCGAACAGGCCATTATTGCTCATATGGACCCAATGGACATTAATTTTGAAAAGCAGGCGGTTTTTAACAATGAATTGGCCAATTTACCTGAAACCCTCAGGGGAGAAGTCCTGGCAGGCGTGCAAAAGTATAAGCAACTCTGGCGGCAGTTGATTGAAAAAGGGATTTCCGAAAAGATATTTCGAAGCGATATTGATCCAAAAATACTGCTATTGGCGCTATTGGGCATGACCAACTGGACAACGCGCTGGCTAAAACCCGGTGAGAAATACACCGCCAAGGAGATCGGAAAGATGTATGCATCAATCGCTCTGGATGGGATTCGGATTAAATCCCCGCCTGCATTACAGTATTGAATAAAAGAGAGATCAGGAGCATAGCCGTTTTAGCGCTTCAATTCGATCCTGATTTCCGGGCATGATTGTCGGTTATCATCCAATAGGACTGGTAGCTCGCTAGTAAATTCAAACAAACGTTTATTTTTAATCGGATATCGACAGAAGGAAGAATGGCATTGAAACGGCAAAAGGGTATCCAATGATAAAAATTATCAATTCATTACGTCTTCCACCCGGGTTAATCACCCGGGAGTTTTTCAAAACATATCTTGATGAGCATGTCCAGCTGATACTGGCGGGTCAGCCGGGTCTAAAGGGATTTATCAGCAATCTGGTTGATGAGCAGGAATTGAGTCCTGACTATATGGGCCCGGGTTTTCACAGATCCCCTTATGATCTGTTGATTTCACTGCACTTTGAAAACATCGAGGCGTATCAGCCGCAGCGCGGAGCGCAGGGGGAGTGGGAAAAATCTGGCGTGGTGACAGACAGTTATATTGTTGAGGAGGTGGAACACTGGGATAACTTACCGGGCAGAAGCGTGAATATAAAATCCCCCGGTTTTAAAATAATCCCATTCAGTTGCCGGAAACCGGGAATATCTAAAACGGATTTCAATGACCATTACCGAAATGTTCATTCGGCGCTGGCGCGAAAGCATCACCCTGGTATCGCTCGCTATGTTCAAAATTTTGTTTTGGAAAAAATCAATTCGGATGCACCAGATCTGGATGCCATTGCTGAATTACACTTCGCCTCTTTTGCAGAATACAGGGATGGATTTTACGCCAATACGGAAAGCCCGAAAATCATTGGCAGAGATGTTGTGTCCCAGGGAGATACGTCTAAAATGCATTATTTTAAAGCGGTTGAATGGATTCATAAGCAGCCGTTCAAGTAAATAGCCGGTTTAACCAAGGGCGTCCCTGCATGGGTCACCGTTCAGGTTCGAGCCGGGTCCGGGAGGCACGGCAGCCAGGAGCAATGCTGCACCTCTGGTGGGGAGATGCGCTAAAATCAGAAGACAATTAGGTTTTTAACATTCCTTTAGGAGAGAATAACAGATGAGTGCTGACCCTATTAGAACGGTTGCAGTCCTGGGTGCCGGTATCATGGGACACGGCATTGCGCAGGTAACAGTGATGTCCGGCTATACGGTTCATCTATATGATATCAAGCAGGCGTATCTGGACAGGGGCATCAATGCGATGGATGAAAGCCTGGGCCGGTTATTGGCAAAAGGTAAGATAAGCAACGACCAGTACCTTCAAATCAAGTCCGATCTCCTGAAACCGTTTCTCAATCTGGAGGCGGCGGTTCAAGGAGCGGATCTTGTGATTGAAGCGATTCCGGAAGTGATGGAATTGAAACGGAACATGTTTACGGAAGTGGACAACATCTGTCCCCCCCATACCATTCTTGCCACCAACACCTCGACGATCAGACCCAGTCAAATTGCCACGGCGACTCAAAGACCAGACAGGTTTCTGGGGATGCACTATTTTACCCCGGTTGTTTTTATGCCGCTGATTGAGATTATAAGGGCCGATCAAACATCCGAGGAAACCATGGGTATTGCTCTGGATTTTGCCTTGAAAACGGAACGGGTGCCACTGCGGATTGAGAAAGACACCCCTGGTTTCATTGCCAACCGCGTATTGCAGTTTCCCAAATCAGTACTGCTGGGCTGTATCCTGGATCAGGATATTGTCAAACCGGAAGCACTGGATGACCAGTGGCGAACTTTGACGGGATCTGCCCTGGGACCTTTCGAAATTATGGACTTTGCCGGGCTTGATACGTACATCAATGCCAGCAACTACCTCAGTCGGGAACTGCATCCAGATTATACACCCTGCCGAGTGATACAGGAAAAAGTCAATGCAGGCCAATTGGGGCGAAAATCAGGAAGAGGGATCTACGACTACAGTGATGGGAAACCCAAAATAGGTTTATCCGAAACCGAGACAGCAATAACGGCTCACGACGTGATGGCCGTCATGATCAATGAAGCCACAAAAATCATCGAAGAGGGGCTCTGCACAGCTGAGGATGTGGACAAAACGGCTATTTATGGGATGAGAGACAAGGAAGGGCCAATGACCTATGCCAAAAGACTGAAACCGGCAGAACTCGCCCAACGCCTTGATGAGCTGGCCGATATGTGTGACAAGGAGATCTTTCGACCCACTGAGTATATAAGAATGGGGGCCTATTTGTAACCAGTAACACAACAGTTTTTGAACAACGGGGGAGCCATGGCGGGTTTGCTTCAGGACAGAGTAGCAGCGATAACGGGGTCCGGTCGGGGAATTGGTAGAGAGACGGCATGTTTGTTCGCCCGCGAGGGAGCAAAGGTGGTGGTCCACGATGTTGACGAGGGCCCGGCTCAGGAGACCGCTGATCTGATCCAGCAGGCCGGAGGGCAGTGCCTTGTCGTGGTCGGCGATGTGACAGATCCCTCTTTTCCGGAGCGTCTGGTGAGAGAAACAATCGGCCACTGGAAAGCCATCCATGTCCTGGTCAACAATGCAGGATACACCTGGGACGGGATGTTGCACAAAATGCCGGATGAACAATGGGAAGCGATGCTCACCCTCCACATGACAGCCCCGTTTCGTTTGTTGAGGGCATTTGCCCCCTTTTTTCGCGATGCTGCCCGAGAAGAAAACAAGCAAGGGATTATCATCAATCGAAAAATTATCAATATTTCGTCTTTGTCCGGGTTTCGAGGCATGATCGGGCAGGCGAACTATGCTGCAGCCAAAGCGGGTATGTTGGGCCTGACACGAACCCTGGCCAAGGAATGGGCGGACTTTCATGTACAGGTCAATATTGTTGCTTTCGGCTGGATTGACACCCGTCTGACTGCAGAAAAAGAAAAAAATCCCGTTGTCAAAAGACCGGATGGAAAAGAGATTCCCATTGGTATTTTCAATGCTGCCAGGGATTCCATTCCAATGCTGGTTCCGGCCGGAAGAGCGGGGACCGTTGAGGAAGCGTCGGGACCGTTACTGTTCCTGGCGTCATCCATGTCTGACTATATCACGGGACAGTGCCTGGAGGTAGCCGGGGGGGCATGAAACCGGACCTCAGACGGAATACAGGGATGTCAACGACCGACACTGCCGTGACGGGCTGATAAAACAATCGGGGCCATACACCTTGAAGGTTCCGGCCCGGATTCGCAACACAGATGGCTGGGAACCGGGCTTCAGGTGCTGTACCGGTTAAACGGGTCATTCAATTTTTTTCACCCGGCGGCGATACCAAAAACAATGCTTGAACTCGCTCCAGCGGGTTGCCGCCTGCAATAATCCCTATTTATAGGAGGCGAACGCAATGAAAACATACGAAGAATACGTCGAAAGCATGCGGGATGGACGGGTAGTTTATTATCGGGGGGAGAAAGTGAAGGATATTACGACCCATCCGATTCTGAAGCATACCATCCGCTTTCTGGGACGAATCCATCATGGATACGGTTTGAGTGAGCAACAGGTCAAAGATTACTTTTTTACCCATCCGGAAAGCGGCCAGTTGTTGAGCAAATTCTACATTGTCCCCAAGAGCAGCCAGGACCTGATGGACCGGTTTCAGGTAACCTACAACTTTACCAAGGATTCTCTGATCAATATTGCCCACATTGGCTCGGATATGTTTACGGCCATGCAGATGGTCGCCGTATACATGGGTGATGAATATGCCAAGAGAGCCCAGGCGTTCTCCAATTACCTGATCCATAACAACCCGGTTCTGGCCGGCGCCCAGATGGATGTGAAAGGTGACAGGGGTTTAAGACCTTCCCAGCAGAAGGATCCTGACATGTACGTTCATGTGGTGGATGAAAACACAGACGGGATCATCGTGCGGGGTGCGAAAACCCATACCTCGTGGGCTTATGCGGCCAATGAAATTCTCGTCATTCCGTCCAGAGCCATGGGGCCTGGAGAAGAGGACTATGGCATCTCCTTTGCGGTTCCCGCAAACGCCAAGGGGATCAGAATGATCTGCCGTCCGGCCATAGAAATGGAAGCGACGAAACTGGAAATGGAAAATGCGAGGTTGAGAACCAGCGGCCATTTCACCGAGGCCATGGTCATTTTTGATGATGTGCTGATTCCCTGGGACAGGGTGTTTGTTTACAAAAACGGTGCTGTCGCATCCCAGCTGGCCCTGGCCTTTGCCCTGAATCACCGGTTCACGGCTGTTTCCTATCGGGCATGCCTGGCAACCTTTCTGGTTGGAATTACCAAATTGATATCGGAATACAATGGTGTAGCCAAGGTTTCGCACATCATCAAGAACATTGCTACCCTGATCTCCTATGCAGAGATGCAGAAGGTCTGCGCCAAAATGGCAGCCTATGAATGCCAGATCGACCCCAAAACCGGGATCGCCCTGCCGAATCCGCTCTATACGAACCTGGGTAAGCTATATTCCAACCTGGAGCACATGAATGCGAAGGAAGCGGTCATCGACACGGCAGGCGGCATGGCCATCACGGCCCCGGGAGGAGAAGACTATATGAACCCTGAACTCCGCAAGGATATCGATAAATATCTGGCCGGCAGTAACGTCTCCGGGAATGACCGGTTCAGACTTTTTCTCCTGCTGCGGGAAGGACTGGGGCTGTATGGGGGGCTGGAAGATGTGGGGGAACTGCATGCGGAGGGATCCATCTGGCCGAGTGTGATGGAACTGTGGCGGGGATATGACTATGCCGATATCAAGAAGACCATCTTAAACTTTGTGAAAGACTGAAACGTCCTGAATGTTTCGCGGACAGGGACCGTCTGAAGCGTTTCTGGTGACGGGTGTGCCAGAAACGCCTCTTATGCGGCTCTTTATCAGATGATAGATACAGGTCAGATGTAATAGGAGAAAATCTATGGATTTCAGATTAACTGAAAAGGAACTGGCATTAAAAAATGAGGTTGAGGCGTTCTACAAGACCGAAATGAAGAACGCCCCTCCCGGTTTTAACGGTGGGACTGAATTGATATATGCCACAGAGGAACGGTTCCAGTTTCATAAATACATGGCCAGAAAACTGGGTGAGAAAGGATGGCTCTCCCTGGCCTGGCCAAAGGAGTATGGCGGCAAGGGTGCGACCATCATGGAACAGCTGGTTTTCAGCGAGGTCTCAGGGTATCACAATACGACCGGAATCGACGTGTTTGGAATCGGCATGTTTGCCCCGACGTTGCTTGTTGGCGCCAATGAAGAACAGAAACAGCGACTGCTCCCGCCGATAGCCAGCGGAGAAGCATCCTACTGCCAGGGTTGGAGCGAACCCAATGCGGGATCGGACCTGGCATCGCTGACCACCACAGCGATAAAGGATGGGGACGTCTATGTGGTCAATGGCCAGAAAACCTGGACGACCGGCGCTCACAGAGCGGACTGCATGTTCCTGCTGGCACGCACAGATCCGAACTCCAAACGGGGCAAGGGGTTGTCTGTTTTTTATCTCCCGACAAATTTACCAGGGATTGAAATTCGGCCCATTCTCTATATGGATAACCAGCATGTATTCAACGACGTGTTCTTCAAGGATGTCCGTATTCCGGCAAGGGACTTGATTGGTGTTGAGGGAAAAGGGTGGGATCTGACACGGCAGACCATGAATTTTGAAAGAAGCGGTATCGGCCAGCTCTCCTGGATTCGAAGATCCCTGGAAAGGATGACTCACTATATTAATACAACCAGGCGAAACGGAAAACGCCTGTCAACAGACCCGATCGTGCGACGCAAACTGGCAAAATTGCTCATTGGTGCTGAACTGGGCCGAACCCTCGCATACAGAATCGCCTGGCTGCATCAGAAAAATGATTTTCAGAATCTGGTCCCGGCGGCATCTGCATCCAAGTTATACCTGACCGAACTCTCCCAGAAACTGGCGAACTACTCGACCGAGATCATGGGGCCTTATGGACAACTGGAATCAGGCGAAAGAGCCCCCCTGGATGGCTATATGGCTGAACTTTACCAGTACTGTAAAGGCGCAACCATCTTCGGCGGAACCAATGAAGTGCAAAGAAACCTGATCGCCTGGGTGGGCCTGGGTTTGCCAAGACTGAAATTCAAATAACCGGACAATGCCGTTAAATTACCTATACGCTACCTGCTAAGCACTGACGGTTCCGGTTTTCTAGAACCCTGGAAGCCAGGAATGGCCTCCGGGAGCTCCAGGAAGGATGAATGCGATTCTTGAAAATCGGAACTGTTGGAGCGAAACCATTGGTTTGGGAGGACGACATTGAATAACCGGATGGATCAATTTCTGAAAAATAGGGTTAACCCTGTAAATGGATTCAATAGATCATAGAGATTGTGGAGGAAAATAATGGATCTCGACTATACAAAGGAACAGGGAATGCTGCGTCGGTCTGTTTCTGAATTTCTCAGCAAAGAGTGCCCGTATGATAAGGTGAGGGAGGTGGAAGAGAGTGACAGGGGTTATGATCCCGCCACCTGGAAAAAAATGGCCCGGCTGGGCTGGATGGAAATCGCCATTCCAGAAGCATATGGTGGATTGGGAGACCCCTTTCTGAACACAACCATCGTTTTGGAGGAGATGGGGAGAAAGGCCTTTCCGAGTCCCTATTTCACGACTGCCGTCTGGTGCTCTCTGATCCTGTCTGCAGGGGCCACGGATAAGCAAAAGAAGGCTCTCTTTCCGAGCATCGCCCAAGGGGAAATGATCCTGGCACTGGCGCAACTGGAAACGGATGGTGGACAGGACTCCAGCGGGATCAGCATGCAGGCGGAACTCGCCGGCGGCCAATACCGGTTGAATGGAACAAAGATGTTTGTTCTGGATGCCAATATCGCTGACAAGATCATTGTTGCGGCGAGGGTGGCCGATAAGGGGATTTCACTGTTTCTCGTCGATGCAACATCAGCCGGCGTGTCATGTCAGAAACTGCCGTCCCTTGGCATGAATAACGTCTGTGAGGTTCAATTCGATAATGTCAAGGTCAATCCATCCGAGATCATCGGACCCATCGGAAAAGGCTGGGATATCCTGGAAAGGGTTGCCAGACACGCAATCATAGCAAAATGTGCTGAAATGTTGGGTGGATGCCGGGAATCCATCGATATCACCGCTGAATATGCAAAACACCGTGTCCAATATGATACCCCCATTGGTGGTTTCCAAATCATTCAGCACTATATGGCAGATATGAAGATCGGTTATGACACCTGTCTCTATTATTTTCACAAACTGGCCTGGATGGTGGACGCAGGACTGGATGTCAGTAGGGAAAGTTCGATTCTGAAAGCCCAGGTGAATGATCAATACAAGTCCATCACTGAAAAGGCCGTGCAGATACACGGTGGTGTCGGGACCACCCGGGAGTTTAATATCGGACTTTTTTACAGACGGGCAAAAGCATTCGAATCTATACTGGGTGATTCCGACTACCATCTTGAAAAACTGGCCATGTCCTTTGATGTGGCGTGACCATCCTCAAGCGATGCTCTGGGACCGTTCAATACGTTCATCACCTTGCTTCAACCCTTTCCTGAACAGGGGTTGAGCTCAGAATACGTCATAAACCCGTTTCAATAAGGGGGTACCCGGTGGGAATAAAAATATGGTGGCAGGACATCATGCCGAGTTCGGACCGCATGATGAAAGATCTTAATGTCGATCTGAAGAACGCCAAAGAGACTTACGACAGGCTTTTTCTGGAAAATCTAAAGAAAGTGGCAGGACAGGACACTGTCATTGATGTTCACCCGGTTAAACAGTCATCTTATATGATTGAGGCCAGTTACATGGAACTGCTCAATAACGTGCAGCTTATTGATGGTATTATCGAGGCGGAGAAGCAGGGATATGATGCGGCCATCATCGGTTGTGCTAACGACCCGGGTCTGCAACAGGCAAGGCAGGCAGTCGATATACCTGTCATCGGCGTTACTGAGGCATCCATGCACCTGGCCTGTATGCTGGGTCATAAATTCGGGGTGATTACAGTGATGGACCGGCTGGTCTCCGTCTGTGAACGGAATATCCACAGCTACGGACTGGACTACCGGGCAACCATGCCCGTGAGAGTGTTTAACGTGGGGAAAAACGCTGTGCAGGGTATGATCGATATGATTCTGAAGCCTGAGACCATCAATCCGCAATTTGAAGAACTCTGCCTGGCCTGTATCGCCGACGGCGCCGAAGTCATTATCCCGGCCTGTGTTGCCCTCAGTCCAGCCGCTTCTCTGCTCAATTTTACGACCGTGGCGAAAACCGGTGTGCCAGTCATGGATGTGACCCAGGTGGCCGTGAAAATGGCTGAACTTCAGGTCGAATTGAAGCGCACCGTTGGGCTCGGCAAAAGCCAGAGAAACTGGTATCGGTCTCTCAAAACGGACAACAGGAATCATTTCCGGGATCTGGTTAACAAATAACGGTCTGCATTCAATACTGGTTGGCGATCTGGGATCTCTGCCCGAGTCTGATCGGGCTGCAATAAAGGGCGTGCATGGATAAAAATTTCAAATTATCAATTAATTAGAAAATTGTCCCTCCTGTAGTTTAAATTATGTTTTTTTTCTTGACAAAATGACGTGGATCAATTTATTAGTAATTCGAACAATCGTTTGGTTGAAAAATATTGCCACAACTGGCCCCAAAAGGATTTGAATTCAATTAAAACCCATCCAAAACCGTTTTGGAGGCCATCGTCAGGATGGTTTGCTGGGTATTTTACAGCGACTGCGGGCGATCATTCGCAACCGACCCCAGTCTGGTTGTTAAACCACTACAGCAGCTTAACCGGTTCCAAAGAGTCGCGAGTCGGTCAGCCGCTTAAAATTGAAAGCAGTGATGAGACGAGAATCACAGTCGGTGAGACCGTTTCGTTTGATCACCGAAACAGAATGTCAAAAAAGAGAGTGAGAAATGACGTTATTTGAACCGATCAGGATCCGTGGGGTTGAGTTAAAAAATCGGATCGTCATGGCACCCATGGTAACGGGCTTTGCTGGGAAAGGGGGTGTGGTGACCGACAAAATTTTATATTACTATACGCGGCGGGCCCAGGGCGGATGTGGCCTGATTATCGTTGAAGCGGCCATCGTCGACCCGGATTTCGCGCCGGATTTTGCCCTGCGCATGGATCATGACCAATATATCCCCGAGATGGGGAGACTGGCGAAGTCCATCAAGGATGCGGGGGCCAGGGTAATACTTCAGCTGGGACATCCCGGCAAACAGACGTCATCCAAATACTTTGGACGACCCACGATAGCTCCTTCGGCTATTCCCCACCGTGTTTTTAAAGAGGAACCCCATGCGCTGACTATTGAAGAGATCAAACAACTGGTGGAAAAATATGTGGCCGCATCTGTGAGAGCCCGTGAAGCAGGCTTTGACGGTGTGGAGATCCATGGTGCACATAACTATCTGATCTCCGAATTTTTATCACCCTATGATAACCAGCGGACCGACCAGTATGGAGGTGATATAACCGGTCGAGCGCAGTTTCCCTTGGAAATCGTGCGCGGCATTCGGGAGCGACTGGAGGGGTTTATCATCTCTTTCAGATTCAGCGCCGAGCAGTACGAAGACGGGCAGCATCTCGGGGAAAGCAAGTTACTGGTTCCGTTACTGGAGCAGGCTGGCTGTGACTTGATCCACGTATCAGCGGGGAGTTACAGTTCTGTACAATGGATGATTCCACCGATGACCCAACCCATGGGGTGCATGGTGCCACTGGCGGCTGAAGTGCATCGGGTTGCCCGCAAACCGGTGATCGCAGTGGGCAGAATTGGGACCCCCGAGTTTGCCGAAGATATCCTGCAGGGGGGACATGCCGATCTGATCGCCCTCGGGCGCCCCCTGTTCGCCGACCCCGATTTCCCCAATAAAGGCAGGGACGGGCAAAGCAAGCAGATTCGACCGTGTATCGCCTGCAACACCTGTTTTGATCAGCTTTTTATTGGCAAGCCCGTTAAATGTCTGGTGAATCCAGAGCTGAAATTTGGACCATCGGTCCTGCTTCATCAAACTGAAACCCCCAAAAAGGTACTCATTATAGGCGGTGGCCCGGCCGGTCTGGAAACTGCCATCAGTTTGAGGATCAGAGGACATCAGGTCTCTTTGTGGGAAAAAGATAACTGCTTTGGGGGTCAGTTGCAGTTGGCGCTGGCTGTCCCCGGACGTAAAGAGTTCATTCGACTGATCCGTTTTTTTGAGAACGAGATGCAGCGATTGGGCGTTGTCTTTCACAAGGGCCGGGAAGCCACGCTTGAGGTGATTCAGCAGGAAGCACCGGATGTTGTGGTTATCGCAGCGGGGGTCAGCCCGAAATTTCCGGTAATTCCGGGGGTGGAACTCCCGCATGTCTGCACCGCCCATGAAGTCCTTGGCGGTAAACCGCTGTCGGGTGGAACGGCTGTTATTATCGGGGGTGGTTACACGGGGTGTGAGACAGCCAAGTTTCTGGTGGGAAAGGGATACTCCGTGACGGTACTGAGACGGGGACCAAAAATCGCGGTTGAAGCTGGCTGGAGTATCCGAAGACTGCTGCTGGAAGAACTCAGAGGGTTCGGGGTCACCCTGATGCCGAACATCGAATACAAGGATATCAGCGCTGAAGGCGTCAGAATCATTCAAAACGGGGCGGAAATACTGTTGCCGGCTGATCTGGTAGTGCTGGCCACGGGTGTTACATCCAATGACAACCTGTATCACAGGCTCCAGGGAGTCGTTAAACAGGTGTACAATATTGGAGACTCAAAAGAACCGGGCGATGTCGCCGATGCGATTGAAGGGGCACGCAGGGCTTCTTTGAATATCTGAACCAGCTTGAACAGCCGTGTAAGCTTATATTCAACTAATTTCAGAACTCCTGAGCTCAGCCCCTGGCAACAGTGGCCCTTGTTACCCAACAAGGAGCAAAACATCAAATAATACAAAGGGATTTACAGTTATTGGCAGACCCTATAAACCATCATTCCCTGAAAGGGCCGGATTTGCTAAAGATACTGAATCGACAGCAATCGGTTCGTATCAATT
>Ga0180009_10005516_pt1 | contig 13546 bp, 13 predicted proteins | sample OS_PC_MetaG_FD_123537 | JGI IMG/M metagenome (GOLD analysis project Ga0180009, IMG submission 123537) | Groundwater microbial communities from the Aspo Hard Rock Laboratory (HRL) deep subsurface site, Sweden - OS_PC_MetaG | ecosystem: Environmental > Aquatic > Deep subsurface > Groundwater... | reverse complement strand
CCGCATCAAGGATTAGGTGGTTTGTCCCCAGCGGATATTTATTTGGCTGGTTTTTAAAACTGAGGAGAAATAAGGCCTCTTAATTTAACGAATTTTTTGTCTTGACGAAGGGGACCACCATAAGTTTCATTACCCCTTTTTCTAAGAAGGCAGTTCCTGCTTTAGTAAATGCAGAAATGACAGGAATGTGTAATAGATGGCTAATCGTTTCAACAGCCGGGGTAACAAACTCAACTGAGTGAATCGGATAAGCGCTTTTACCCAACTTTGTAGATACAGCGCCGCTTGAAACAACAAGAAATGTTGTCGATTGCTGAATGAATCTATAGAAAAATTCTTCACAAAATGCAGTTAAATAACAATTTTCGGAAACAATTTGAGTTGCCTGAGTTGCCTTTTCCGTGGCCTCATCAATTTCCTGAACATCTGCTTGTTTACTGTAAGACTCAACTCGATCAAGACGAAAATTAATAAAAATCTGCATCAAATACATTTGCAAAAAGGATGCATCAGATGAACTTCGTTGGGCGTTTCGTAATGTTGTTAAAGCACTCAACATCTGGTGGATCCAATGATGCGAATTCGTAATGCCGTCTTTAGAAGAAATCTCTTCTAAAGAGGCAATACAAAAATCAATGCATTCATTGGTTTCTTCAGGATTTAGGCTGGTTAAATCGCGCTGATTCGATCCCTGTAGCATAACAATTCCCTCTAGTACGACAGCGAAGCAATAGAAGATTTGTTGAAGCTTTGTTATTAAATCGAATCAGGATCCATCGAGAATTGATTTAAAGAATGACTCCACTGAATGCACGCGATTGTACTAGGGGAAAGAACAAAAAATAAACAGTTCTGTTTGTGTTCGATTTTAGCTGGTTGGTCTATATGGATTGTATGTTTCTTCTGTCATTCCCGCGAAAGCTAAGAATCCAGGAGATATATCAATTCTGGATCCCCGCTTTCGCGGGGATGACTAAAGAGATCTGGATCCCCGCTTTCGCGGGGATGACGAAAAAAGGGGGACGGGGATGACGGACGAATGGGGATTACGATACAGGGTGAATCACGGCCACATGGCGAGAAGCGTTTAGGTCTGGGATTTTTAATTCTTTAATTTGCTTCACTTCAAAATTCGGTGGGATTTCGGACAGTTCTTTCTCTGGATAGAGACCTTTCATCGCTACAAAACTTCCCTGCTTACAACAAAGATGGTGTGTTTTATTCAACATCTCTCGAAGCGAAGCAAAGGCTCGGGTGATGACGCAATCGAAACATGTATCTGGTTTGTATGCCTCTACTCGCTCATTCACGATGGAGACGTTTTCAAGTTGTAATGCTGCTTTTGTCTGCAATAAAAATTGGGTCCGCTTTGCACGGCTGTCTAATAAAACAAATTGTTTGTTAGGTTGCACGATGGCTAATGGAATGCCGGGTAAACCGGCGCCGCTTCCAACATCAATGACACGGTTTCCAGTAATAAAAGGGGCGATCGAAAGGCTATCTAGGATGTGGGAGATGACTGCATCTTTTTCATCGATGATGGCGGTTAGGTTAAATTTTTCGTTCCACCTCAATAACAAGACAAGGAAGTCAGCTAGTTTTTCGATCGTCTCTTCTGTCGTCATCCCCGCGTAGACGGGGGGGCAGTTCTCTGGGTTGTATGTTTCTCCGTCATTCCCGCGAAAGCGGGAATCCAGGAGATATATCAATTCTGGATCCCCGCTTTCGCGGGGATGACGAGATGGCGGAAGGGGATGACGAGAGAATGAAATATTCGTATCCAATAGATAATGAGTAAGCAGACTCATTAGCCTTTCTTTATTCGCCATGGTGTTTTCTCAGATAGATTAATAACAACGAAACGGCTGCGGGCGTGACGCCAGGAATACGTGACGCAATACCTATCGTTTCGGGTTTGCTGCTGACCAGAACTTGTCGCACTTCTGTGGAAAGTCCATTGACCTTTGCGTAATCGAAATCAGCAGGAATCTGCAGATGCTCATAACGTTCTTGCCGTTTGATCTCTATCAATTGCCGATTAATATAACCTGCATATTTCGTTTGGATTTCGATTTGTTCCGCCACATCCGGATTCACATCAACTGCTTCCCCACTCACATCCATCAATTTTTGATAACTCAATTCAGGACGCTTCAATAAATCAATGAATGAATATTCCCGAGAAAGCACCTGCCCCGTTAATTCCTGTATTGCTTTCGCTTCTTTCGAATTCGATTGAACCACTGTGCTACGCAAACGTGCCGTTTCCTTCTCAATCATTTCTCTTTTCGCATCGAACAACTGATAACGCTCGTCGTCTACCAAACCCAATGCGCGACCCTTTTCTGTCAATCGAAGATCTGCATTGTCTTCACGCAATAACAATCGATGTTCCGCACGACTCGTAAACATGCGATACGGTTCTCTCGTTCCCTTCGTAATCAAATCATCAATCATCACACCGATATACGCTTCGTTCCGTGTCGGTGTCCAAGGCTCTTTTTCCTGTGCATACCGCGCGGCATTCAAACCCGCAATTAATCCTTGTGCAGCAGCTTCTTCATAACCCGTCGTTCCGTTCACCTGGCCTGCAAAAAACAAACCGTGCACCGCTTTTGTTTCAAGAGAAGTTTTCAAATCTCGAGGATCATAAAAATCGTATTCAATGGCATAAGCGGGACGCGTGATGTGGGCATTTTCAAAACCGACAATACTGTGTACAAAAGCTTCTTGCACTTCGAAAGGAAGGCTCGTCGAAATCCCATTTGGATAAATCTCTGTCGTATTCAACCCTTCCGGCTCTACAAACACATGGTGTTGCGTTTTATCAGCAAACCGCACGACCTTATCTTCGATAGACGGACAATAACGTGGCCCAACACCCGTAATCACACCTTGATACAAAGGAGATTTATCTAAATTTGCGCGAATGATGTCGTGCGTTTCTTCGGTGGTGTGCGTGATGAAACAAGAAATCTGTCTCGGATGTTCTTCCGGCTTTCCTAAAAAAGAAAACACAGGAATCGGCGTGTCCCCGAGCTGTTCGATCATCTTGGAATAATCGAGCGTTCTGCCATCAATACGAACAGGAGTACCCGTTTTCAATCGCGCAACACGAAGCGATAACCCCTTCAATCTTTCTGCTAATCGAACCGAAGCAGGATCCCCCATACGACCGGCAGCATAGTGGGTAAATCCAATATGAACCTGACCGTTTAGAAAAGTTCCTGCCGTTAAAACCGCTGTACGACAAAAAAACTTCAAACCAATTTTTGTGACCACACCTACAACGTGATCTTGTTCAATCAATAAGTCATCGACAGCATCTTGAAACACTTCCAGGTCCGCTTGAGTCTCAATCTGTTTTCGTATGGCTTGCTTATACAACACACGATCCGCTTGTGCGCGCGTTGCTCGAACGGCGGGTCCTTTGCTTGCATTAAGAATACGAAATTGAATGCCGGATTGATCAATTGCTCGCGCCATCACTCCGCCCAACGCGTCGATTTCTTTAACCAGATGGCTTTTACCGATGCCCCCGATCGACGGATTACACGACATTTCACCCAACATTTGACTGCTGTGCGTAATGAGTAAGGTATGTGCGCCTGCTCTGGCAGATGCCAGTGCCGCTTCAACACCGGCATGCCCACCACCAATGACTATGACTTCGTAGAACACGAGGCTTAAGCCTCTTTCGCCCAACTGTCTTTCAAGGAAACAGTCTGGTTGAAAACAAGTTGTTCATCGGTCGTTTCGTAAGGATCCACAAAGAAATAACCCAAGCGTTCAAACTGAAAATACTGTTCTTTCTTTGCGTCCGCTAATGAGCCTTCCAGTTTTGCATTCTGTTTGATCATCAAAGAATTCGGATTCAGTTTTTCCTTAAACGAAATGCTTTTGTCTTGCGATGGAAATTCCACAGAGAACAGACGGTCATAAACTCGTACTTGCGCGCCCGTAAAAGCATGTTTTGCGGACACCCAATGAATAATGCCTTTTACTTTCTTCATTCCTTCCGGCGTTTTTCCATGCTTCGTATCGGGATGATAGGAACAATGTAGTTCAGTCACCTCACCCGTCTTGTCGTCTTTGATCACTTCGTCACAGGTAATCACATAAGCATTACGCAAACGCACATTGCCCCCCGGTGATAAGCGATAAAAATTCTTTGGCGGGCTTTCCATAAAGTCTGCGCGCTCAATGTAAAGTTCGCGTGAAAACGGCACGTTGCGCGTTCCCATGCTTTCGTCTTTTGGATGATTTTTGCAGATCATCTCTTCGACTTGATCTTCTGGGTAGTTGGTCATCACCACTTTTATAGGATCCAACACAGCCATCCTGCGAGCCGCTTTCACATCCATGTGTTCACGCACGCACTGTTCTAAGAAAGAATACTCAATGCAGCTGTCTTTTTTAGTCACGCCAATGCGATCGCAAAAATCTCGAATCGCTGTGGCCGGATAACCTCTTCTTCGCATACCGCTGATCGTCGGCATGCGCGGATCATTCCATCCGTCGACAACCCCGTCCTGAACCAACTGCAATAAAAGGCGTTTGCTCATAACGGTGTAATTCAAATTCAAACGCGCAAATTCGATCTGCTGCGGATGACACGGAGTTTTGAGTGTATTGAGGTACCAATCGTATAACGGACGATGATCTTCAAATTCCAACGTACAAATAGAATGCGTAATGCCTTCAATCATGTCTGAAAGGCAGTGTGCAAAATCGTACATGGGATAGATCAACCACTTATCCCCTGTGCGGTGATGCACTGCTTTTTTAATGCGATAAACCACCGGGTCACGCATATTTAAATTCGGTGAATGCATATCGATCTTCGCGCGCAACACTTTTTCGCCTTCCTCAAATTCGCCTTTTCTCATGCGTTCAAATAAATCGAGATTCTCTTCAACAGATGTATCGCGCCATGGAGATTCTTTCCCGGGTTCAGTTAACGTCCCGCGATACCCACGCATTTGATCGGGCGTTAATGAACAGACATAAGCTTTGCCTAATTTGATCAACTGCACTGCATATTCATACATTCGATCGAAATAATTAGAGGCATAAAACAAACCGCTCCATTCGAACCCCAACCATTGAATGTCTTCCATGATGGAGTCGACATATTCCACATCTTCTTTCGTCGGATTGGTGTCATCAAAACGCAAATTGCATTTAGCACCTTTGACTTCTTCAGCAATTCCAAAATTCAAGCAAATCGACTTTGCATGGCCAATGTGTAGATAACCGTTCGGCTCTGGAGGAAAACGGGTTTGCACTTTGCCCCCGTGTTTATCACTCTCAAGGTCAGCAGCAATCATCTGTTCAATAAAATTGGTCGGTTTAAAAGAACTCTCTGTCATTTTTTTATCTCTTATTCAAACGGGTGCAAAAAAGCGCAGCAGCATATCAAATCGCAAGAAAAACGCGTAAGAACTCGTAACATTTGTCAGGGCTTACGCATAAAGACACACCATATTTTTGAGTTTATGGGGTTCATTTGCTGCCAAAATTAAAAAGTTTTTCTTATGCCTATTGTTTTCAATGGCTTTCCTAACAACTTGCTTTGCTGCTCAAAACAGCTCGGGAAGTAATTTTCAACCTATAGGATGGCTCGTTGGAGTAGCAGGCCCGATGTCGAGTCCTTATTATAACTATGTCTTTAGCTATTCTATGTCCGATTCATCACATGCCGACGTGAAAGTAAACAACAATGGATGCATGTATCAATGCATTATAAATCCTATCACCGTGACTTATTGGGATTCTGATGCGGGCAAGCAGAAAACAGTCACTGTGGATAAACTAAAATCCTTCAGTTTTTCCGTAAAAGGAGAAGGAGATATCGAGGTTAACGCTGTCACTGTAGGCAAACAGTCAGAAGGAACATTTGAGTTTATTCAACATTAAAAAATCATATTTAGGAGGCTATATGAAAAAGTCGTTTTTAACTTTGTTACTTTTATTTTCTTTTATTCCTTTATCCTGTTTTGCTTTGCAGAATGGTTTAAACACTAATTTTCAACCTGTTTGGTGGTATTTAGGTAAGACGGCCTATGTAGATCCTACCTTCCAATACGATTTCAATTTGAGGCCCGGGGCTATTGGAAACGTAGAAATAACCAATAACGGATACTCTCTCGGAACTTTGCAGTACTTCAACATGGTTATGATTGAATACCCTGATGCGACCGCAGGTTTCACCCATGGACTCACTTTAAATTGCAACGCTACCGTCTCATTCCAAGTGGCCGGCAAAGGCGTGATAAAAATCTATCCGGCAATGTCTGAGCAATATTCAGGCGGTAATATCGAATTAGATGTTGCTAATCAAAATTCTTTATAACGGAGAAATACTATGCGTAAAATTTTTGTGGTTTTGTTGTTTATAACTTTACCGTGTTTCGCTGCAGCCGATCTTCAATCATTAAACTGGCAATTGTCAGACGGTTCACCTGTTTATACTTATGGTTTTTCTTTACCCGGAACATCGTATGCCGATGTCCAAATTGCTAATAACAATACGGCCAATAATGCGAGCGCTAATAATCCCGTCCAAATCAGCTACCCAGATCCTAAAACTGAACAAGCAGTTACCATCACGCTAGGAAAATTTAGTGCATGTTCATTTTATGTACAAGGTCATGGCTATATCACGATTAGACCTGTCAATACAGGCGCCTATTCATGGGGTTTGCTTGAAATTGATCAACATTCAACTCAATTAAATTCTTTCTAATCCAACCCTCAATCATTCAAAAAATTGCGAATACATCCCCACAAGATACAACGGCAAATTCAGTAATTTGCCGTTTTTTTAAATCCTTTAATAACGCACGAAACAATAACCCTGAGCAAAATTCATCAACACCTTCATTGTCATGATTGTGATTAAACGAATCACCGTAAATAATTAGCGCAATATCTTTTCATTCAAAATTTAAGGAAGAAAAATGTTTAGAAAATTAATGGTATCTGCTTTTGCTTCGTTATTAGTCTCCACCCCCGTTTTCGCAAATAGTTTTTATTTTGGTGGTGAACTAGGAGGAAGTTTTGCTAATTATTCCATTATCCGTCATCGCCTTAATAACTCGATGGATAAGTACAAATTAGGTGCTGGCGCAGCTAATGCCGGCTTGTTGGCAGGTTATGGCTTAACGTTACGGAAATTCTATTTAGGAGCTGAAGTAGATGCCTACTACAGTGATTTAACGACCACAGGTAGAGTGATGGCAGATCCAATTACCTACTATCGTTGGGTACAGGTAAATTCTAGGATGAATGCCGCATTAGGCATATTGCCCGGGTTCTTTATTACTAAGAATACACTCCTGTTTGCTCGTTTAGGTGTTGTGGAAACTCGGTTCAATATTAAAGACAAAGAAGAACAGTATGGGGAATATAACCGTAGCGCTTCCGAAACGAAGAATTTGCTTGGAGAACAATTTGGTGTTGGGTTTGCAACATCCCTAACTAAAAATTGGAGTCTACGCGCTGAATATATTTATTCTCAATACAGACATTACTCAGTGCTCATGTATAAAGAAAGCGCTGTACATCCTGTTAATAACAGTTATTCCTTTAAACACAATCAAGTTGATTTCTCAATCATTTACAATATCGGGTGAATCACAAAAACGATTCACCGTATTGGAAGGATGATAGGTCGAAATGTTTCGAAAGACTTTGAGCGATATCCGCGAAAGTTTTTCTATGACCAATCGAACCCGATTGAACACCCGGACCAAAAACCAAGAGCGGCACGTACTCTCGAGTATGGTCTGTGCCTTCAAACGTAGGATCACAGCCGTGATCTGCCGTGATGATTGCAATGTCTCCGGACTGAAGGAGTAATTCAAATTCAGGTAAACGTTTATCAAAAGCTTCAAGCGCTCGCGCATAACCGACCACATCGCGGCGGTGGCCGTATTTCATATCGAAATCCACAAAGTTCGTGAAGACCAACGTACGGTCACCCGCTAACTTCGTCTCTTTAAGCATGGCATTGAACAACGCTTCATTTCCATCGGCAGGAATGTCGACGCTAATGCCGCGGTGCGCAAAGATGTCGGGAATCTTTCCAATTCCAACAACGTTTCCACCGGCTTGAACCAATCGATCCAGTAAAGTTTCTTCATGCGGAGGAACTGAATAATCATGACGATTCCCCGTTCTGAAATAATTTCCAGAATCGCCTTTAAAGGGTCGAGCTATCACTCTTCCGATGTTGTATGGATCTACCAACTTGCGCGCTATTTTGCAAAGCTCATACAAACGTTCTAACCCAAACGAATTTTCATGAGCGGCAATCTGAAAAACACTGTCTGCGGAGGTATACACAATAGGTTTTCCTGTCCGCACGTGTTCATCGCCCAGCTCTTTAATAATCTCTGTGCCTGAAGCCGCTTTGTTTCCAAGAATTCCTGGAATCCCTGATTCACGAACCAATGCCTCTATCAATACATCTGGAAAACTGGGGTATTCAGTAGGGAAGTAGCCCCAATCAAACAGCACTGGCGCACCCATCGCTTCCCAATGTCCACTGGGGGTGTCTTTCCCATAACTGATTTCAGAAGCGAAACCATAGAGACCCTGCGCTTTTGTATCCTCTGGCCAACCGGGAATAGAAGCACCATCACACTCCATCACCGCCCGATTTAAACCAAGACGCACCATGTTTGGTAAATGAAGTACTGCGGAATCTGCAAGACATTGTTCTGCAATATGTCGCAATGTGTTTGCGCCCAGATCATTAAATTTTTCTGCATCTTTCGCGGCACCCATGCCGAAAGAGTCCAACATCAAAATAAATGCTCGTTTCATGCCTCATTTATCCCCTTTTGAATCCCCCGCGAAGAAATGTTTGCGACAAACGGCGACATAACGGTCGTTACCGCCTATTTCCACCTGCGCACCTTCAACCACTCGATTGCCTTGCTCATCGATTCGCATATTCATCGTCGCTTTACTGCCACAATGACAAATGGTTTTTATTTCGACGAGCTCTTCTGCCCACGACAACAGATATTTACTACCCTCGAAAGGTTCGCCTAGAAAGTCTGTTCTTAACCCATAGGCTAAAACGGGAACATGAAGATCAACCGTAATTTTAGACAGTTGCTCCACTTGCGATTTATTCAGAAACTGCGCTTCATCAATAAAAATGCATTGAATTTTCTTCTTTTCCAAAAGTGCCTGATGAATGTGATCAAAAAAATTGAAGTGATCATCAAACAACACTGCTTGCGACTTCAAACCAATACGAGACGTAATCGCCCCCACTCCAAAACGATCATCAAACGCAGGAGCATATAACAAAGTATCCATCCCCCGTTCTTGATAATTGTAAGAAGACTGCAACAAAGTCGTGCTTTTGCCTGCATTCATTGCAGAATAATAAAAATAGAGTTTTGCCATCCCTCCCCCTCGCTTAACTTTCTAGTTGATGCAGCACATCGTTTAACAAAGAGCTTGCTCCGAAACGGAAAGTGTCTGAAGAAACCCAATCGTTCCCCATGATGCGATCAGCAATAGATAAATATTCTGCCGCTTGAACCACTGTACGAATACCGCCCGAAGCTTTGAAACCAACTGTTTTCTCTGAATCTCGAATGGCTAAGAGCATAGCGATCGCAGCTTCAAGAGTTGCACCAATTTTAATTTTTCCTGTGGATGTCTTAACAAAATTTGCACCCGCTTCAATCGCCAAAAGAGAAGCTTCATAAATTTTCTGTGCATTAGGAAAAGCGCCTGTTTCAAGAATGACTTTTAATGTCACCCGTTTTCCACAAACCTCTCGACAAGCTTTTAGAAAATTACGAGCCTCATCCGTTTCACCGGATAAATAAGAGGTATAAGGCAACACAACATCTACTTCATCCGCGCCTCTAATGATTTCACTTTGAATTTCTTTGATCACTTCATCAACGGGTTGATCGCCTTTTGGGAAATTCGCCACAGTTGCCAATTTGATGTCCGTACCAACCAATTCAGATTTGGCATAAGAAACAAATTGCGAATAAATACAAACAGCCGCTACCGAGCCGAAAGGTGTCACTGCATTGCGACACAATTGCAAAATATCCCCCATCGAATCGGTATCTCCCAATCGAGTAAGGTCTAATAACGGCAATGTTCGCTGGGCCACTGTTTTAAAGTCTTGAGCTGTTCTTTCTTCTTTTAAAATCGAATCAAATTCTTCACTTGGAAAGTTCATCTTTGTATTCCTTCAAAAAGGTTTTGACCAAACGACACAATTTGTCTTCTGACAATTTTGCGTACTTTAATGTGCCTTCGTGAGACAACGACTCATCACTCAATCCAGCAGCCAAATTGGTTACAGCAGAAATCGCAACGACTCTCATACCGCAATGTCTTGCGACTAAGACATCTGGAATCGTCGACATGCCAACTAAATCAGCACCCAATACTTTGAAGGCTCTAATTTCCGCAGGTGTTTCGAAGTTCGGCCCTATTGTCATTAGGTAAACGCCATCGTGAAGTTTGATGCCTAATTGCTCTGCTGTTTTATGCATCTTCGCACCAAGCTCTTTATCGTAAGCATCGTCCATGGGGAAAAAGCGCGGACCAAATGTTTCGTCATTCGAACCAATCATCGGGTTCACTTGAGCAAGATTGATGTGATCGTTAATCAAAACCACTTCACCCGCAGGAACTTCTGTTCTTAAAGAACCTGAAGCATTCGTTGTGATCAGCGTATTGCAACCTAATTGTCTCAAAGTGCGGATCAGTATCTTTAAGCCCTCGGATTGATCGCCTTCGTAAAAATGCACACGACCTTTCAAGCACGCAACAGGTACTCCACTTAATGTTCCTAGCACCAAAGTTCCACTATGTCCTGCAACAGTGCTCTCGGGAAAATGGGGTAAATCTTCGTAAGGAATGGGAACAGATTGCTCGATCTGATCGGCCAAAGGACCTAATCCAGAACCTAAAATAATGCCGACTTTTGGAACGGCGGGCGGAATATATTGCTGAATGACTTCAATGCATCGATTAATTTTTCTCTCCATAACTCCTCCTTTATTTCTGGATGCCCGCCTGCGCGGGCATGACATACACTTGCTACGTTTTACATGTGATTTTTTTGAGGTGCGATTAAAAAGTGCGGGATGTTACACCAGTGTCATTCGTCTCGCGATTTTCATTTCCGGGTTGAGAAACAGCGATGATCAGTGGAATATGCGCGCTCATTTTTTCAGAATGATCGTCATTCCTACCTTCGCGGGGATGACGGAACAGATCTGGATTCCCGCTTTCACGGGGATGACAACAGCCGTTTACTTTAATGAAAAATAAGGAAGGAAATATGTCTACAACTCGAAAATTAAAAACACTCTCCCCCGTCCCTAGCGATATCGACGTTGCACAATCCGTCGAACCCATGCCAATCACAAAAATTGCAGAAGAATTAGGGTTGCTGCCTGAAGAAATCAAGCAATACGGCAATTACGAAGCGAAAGTGTCCCTGTCCGTTCGAGATCGTTTAAAAAACCAACCCAACGGAAAGTACATTGATGTCACAGCGATCAACCCAACGCCTCTCGGAGAAGGGAAAACGACAACAACAGTAGGGCTATCTCAAGCTCTTGGTGCTCATCTCAACCAAAAGGTCATCACTTGCATTCGTCAACCCAGCTTAGGACCCACATTCGGTATTAAAGGCGGTGCGGCCGGCGGTGGTTATAGCCAAGTTATTCCGATGGAAGATTTAAACTTACATTTAACGGGTGACATTCACGCCATTACAGCTGCAAATGATTTACTCGCTGCCGCCATCGACACGCGCATGCTTCATGAAGCAAACGCAACCGATGAACAATTGTTCGATCGTCTTTGCCCGAAAGCAAAAGACGGATCACGCAAGTTTTCTCCAGTGATGTTTCGACGACTGAAAAAATTAGGCATCACAAAAACAAATCCAGAAGATTTAACCCCTGAAGAACGTAGCCGTTTTGTTCGATTGGATATTGATCCAGCCAATGTCACTTGGCGTCGTGTGATCGATATTTGTGATCGTTCTTTAAGAGGCATCACCATAAATCGTGGTGAAAAAGAAACAGGGTTCGAGCGAGAAACCGGTTTTGATATCACGGCTGCTAGTGAAATCATGGCCATTCTTGCGCTGACTACGAGTCTAGAAGACATGCGTGATCGTTTAGGCGCAATGGTCATTGGAATCAATCGTTCCAATGAACCGATCACAGCAGACGATTTAGGCGTTGGGGGTGCATTAACGGTCTTAATGAAAGACGCTCTCATGCCTAATTTGATGCAAACATTGGAAGGTACCCCTGTGCTTGTGCACGCGGGTCCTTTTGCAAACATCGCTCACGGAAACTCTTCCATTGTGGCCGATCAAATTGCGTTAAAACTCGTCGGTGAAAGCGGTTATGTGATCACGGAATCCGGTTTCGGTGCAGACATGGGAATGGAGAAATTTTTCAACATCAAATGCCGTTACAGCGGATTAGTGCCAAACGCTGTTGTGATTGTAGCGACGATACGTGCGTTAAAAATGCACGGGGGCGGTCCTAAAGTTGTGGCCGGAAAACCACTTGCTCCTGAGTACATTGAAGAGAACCTCGAGTTGCTCGAGAAAGGATGCAGCAATTTAGTGGTTCACATTCAGAACGCTCGAAAATTTGGCGTTCCTACCGTTGTAGCCATTAATCGATTTGCAAACGACACCGATAAAGAAATCGAACTCGTACGCAAATTAGCGCTTGAAGCGGGTGCTGAAGATGCAGTGATGTCGAATCACTTCGCCGAAGGCGGTGCTGGCGCTGTTGAGTTGGCAAAAGCCGTCATGAAAGCGTGTGAAAAAAAATCAGATTTCAAATTCTTATATCCGCTCGATAAAAGCATTAAAGAAAAAATCGAAGCAATTGCGAAAGAAATCTATGGCGCAGACGGTGTTGAATATTCTCCAGAAGCGGAAAAGCAAATGGCTTATTACGCATCGGTTGGCTTCGACAAATTGCCGATCTGCATGGCGAAAACGCAATACAGCTTGAGCCACGATGCGGCGTTAAAAGGCGCTCCGAAGGGATTCATCATTCCGATTCGTGAAGTACGTGCCAGCGTAGGTGCCGGATTCTTATATCCGCTTTTAGGCACCATGAGCACGATGCCGGGATTACCCACTCGTCCATCGTTCTACAACATCGACATTGATCCAAAAACAGGAAAGATCGTTGGATTATCTTAAACAACCGTACCGTCATGCCCGCGAAAGCGGGCATCTAGAAACTGATTTTTCTTGACTAGATCCTTAGCTTTCGCGGGGATTGTATGTGTTAGGTAATTCGTTGACAGAAACACTGAGGCGCATAGCCCAAGATGCCCTGAAAGGGCAAAACAAGATAGCCCAGGGTCAGACACCTGAAACTTTAAGTTTCAGGTGTCTGACCCTGGGAACAGGGCACAAAAAAACCGCACCCTGAAGGGGTGCAACAATGGGTTGATCGCCTCATTGATTGAAGCTTCCTGTTGCACCCCTTCAGGGTGCGGTTTT
>Ga0180009_10005515_pt1 | contig 13548 bp, 13 predicted proteins | sample OS_PC_MetaG_FD_123537 | JGI IMG/M metagenome (GOLD analysis project Ga0180009, IMG submission 123537) | Groundwater microbial communities from the Aspo Hard Rock Laboratory (HRL) deep subsurface site, Sweden - OS_PC_MetaG | ecosystem: Environmental > Aquatic > Deep subsurface > Groundwater... | reverse complement strand
TTCCTTTTCAGAATCCCTGAATATCGTAACCCAATTATAATGTCTTTCCCTGTACGGTTTCGACGACATTACTAAAAATCTCCTGAGCCTCGTCTTAAAATCCTTAAATTCCAGAGATTCTGGAATCCTTTTTATAATAGCTTCTATGATTTTTTTCTTGAATGGGATAGGCGCCTTATTAATTAACTCCGCGTATCTAGCGGCCATAAATCTCTCATATCCGCCGAAACATTCATCCCCGCCATCGCCATTCAGGGCCACAGCCACTTCCTGGCGCGTCATCTTTGCCACATAATAGCTCGGCAGAGCCGAAGAATCAGCGTAAGGCTCATTGTAATGCCATACAAGTTTCGGCAGAAGTTCTATCGCATCAGGCTTTACAACATACTCATGGTGCTCTGTTTTAAACCGTTCAGCAATAATCTTCGCGTATTTTAATTCGCTATAGTCTTTATTATCGAATCCTATGGAAAATGTTTTCACAGGCTTGGAGCTAAGTTTACTCATCATGTATACTACAGCGCTAGAATCTATGCCACCACTTAAAAACGCTCCAAGCGGCACATCGCTTATAAGCCGTATCTTCGTAGCCTCCTCCAGAAGCTCCATTGTCCTGCGGCAATAATCTTCTTCAGACAGTTTAATCTTCTTTGAAAAATCCAATTCCCAATATCTCTCAATCCTGACATTGCCATTTTCGTAAATCATAAAATGCGCGGGAGGAAGCTTCATGATATTCCTGAACATGGTCTCAGGCGCAGGCGTATACCCGTAGGTAAGATAATCTGTTATCGCAGGCCTATTGACCTCTCTTGATACTTCAGGGTCTTGGAGAATAGCTTTGATTTCTGAAGCGAAGATCAGCGCCTGATTATTATGGTAATAATACAGAGGTTTTTTACCTACCCTATCTCTTGCAGCAAAAAGAAGTTTTTTTCTATCATCCCATATCGCAAACGCGAACATACCCCTTAAATCTTTAACGCATTCTGCGCCTTTATCTTCATATAAGTGTATTACCACTTCTGTATCTGTCCTGGATTTAAACTTATGCCCCTTTTTCTCGAGCGCATCTCTTAGTTCCGGAAAATTATAAATCTCTCCATTCAATACTATCCATATAGTTCCATCCTCATTACTCATAGGCTGATGCCCTGCGGGCGATAAATCAATAATAGCAAGCCTCCTATGCCCTAAACCAACGTTAATATTGTTTGAGCGAGGCGCCGAGTCGAGAACCATTACCCCCTCATCATCCGGTCCTCTATGCGCAAGTACCCCGCACATCTTCCTGATGAGTTCCTCACTCACATTTCCATTTAAACTAATCTTCCCGCATATCCCGCACATATTAAACCTTATCCGCCCCTTTTTCTTGACTTTTATTAATACTTATGTTAAACTTTGCCTATGACCAAAAACTTTCAAGCATTTCTAAAATTAGATAAATCTAGATTAACTAATAAATACATTGTCATGGTTGATTCAAAAATAGTAGAAACAGGCCATGACATTCAAAAGTTACTCAAAAGAACTAAGGATAAATACCCTTCAAAAACTCCTTTTATTGCAAAAATCCCTTCGCCAGAATTACTGGTTTTATGATTAGATTTAGATATAAAAACGAAACCTCTTCTTTAGGTAAAATAAAACGCCCTATTGCAAATGTTTTCCTTGAAACCACAAATGCTAAAATAGAAACTGCTATGTATATCGACTCAGGCGCTGACATCACCATGATCCCTTTAAGTCTCGGTTTTGCCCTGGGTTTCAAACAGGATCCTGATGATAAAATATTTGAAATACGCGGCGTATCTGGGAGTGGAGTTCCATATATTATAAAAGAAGTCTTCTTAACTATGGATAAAACAAGAATAAAAATCCGTTTAGCATGGGCGCTGATAGAAGAGGTTCCGCTACTGCTTGGACGAATGGATGTCTTCGCTAAGTTTAAAATCATCTTTGATGAAAATAGCAGCTTAATCACTTTTACTCCTATCTAAATCAGTATCTAATACCAATATTGTTTGAGCGAGGCAAAATATACTTCTCGACTTCGCTCGAAGAATATTTTGCCCAGTCGAGAACTATTATCCCTCCATCATCCAGCCCCCTATGCGTCAATACCCCACACATCTTCCTGATAAATTCCTCGCTCACATTCCCATTTAAACTAATCTTCCCGCATATCCCGCACATATTCAAACTTTACCTTTTTACCATATTTTTTATATTAATTATTCCGTTCGCAGTAAAAATTAACATAAGCGGCTCAATAGCCCATCTGTGCCTTCCTTCTACATAAAAAAGACTTTGAGCAAAAGAAATAGATAAAAAAAGAAGCAGTATTAATAAAGTGCTTTCTCTGATATTGCTTATCTTAGAACTCAAAGCAAAAATAATGCCTAAAATTCCGAATAAAATAACAACAGAATACAAAGCCTTATAAATTAATAGATAAAGCTTTGGATATTCCATGCCAGATTGTGGAGAAAACCACCAAAAATAGTAGTTCTTTTTTATAAATAAGGACACCGACTTAAAAGGATGATCTTTTATGAAATTAAAAGCCTCTTCTCTAAATAATTTATTTTGCCCCATCTCATCTAAGCTATAAAGTTTTTTCAAAAACTCAGGAGAAGATGATTCCAAGACCGTCTTACCATTAATCCGATAAGCAGAACCAGTCGCATTAATATTGTTGCCACGCCAAAAAACTTCTCCTGTGGTAGTTTGAATAAAAACAAACTGTTTATAAACCATATAATTTCTTATTATCCATGGCAAAATAATAATAGAACTTACAAGTAAAATAAGGCCAAACCCAAAAATAATCTTCTTTTTAATATAAGGACTTTTGTAAAAAAACCAGGCTACCATAATAGGTAAAAACAATACTATCGTAGAACGGGTAAGAATGCACAATCCGCTCATAAGGCCTGCGAAGATTTGGTTCCTTGTAGAAAAATTTGAACTTAAACGTAAAAATGACAGAGCAACTAATGATATAAAAAAAGAGTCCAATACCAACGGATGTAATTTCGCAGTATATGCAATAATACCGGGATGAAAAGTCAATAACATAGCAGAAATAATAGCTACTTTCCTATTACTGAAAATTATTTCTGCTATGTTAAAAACAGTAACACATGTAATAGAAGCTATCGCCGCTTGAATTAACTCTAAAATTAAAAAACTATGACGACTTACAAAATAAATAACTGCGCAAAAAAAAGGGTATAATGGCTGAACTATAGAAAAATAAACCGTATTCAAATGCGTATAAATAAACCCTTTTCCATTTAATAGATTAGTTGCTACAACTTCATATTCCCATTCCTGAGGATGCACATGGCTTCCCGTAATAAATATCCATACTAATCTTAAAATAAAAGCTACAGAAAAAACTAACAAATATGATTTAAGATTCTTCATATCTATCGTGGTTTATAAACTAAACAAAACAATGACAAGCCAAATGGTAAATTAAACTTTCTTAATATATATTTCTCTAATTCAAAAATAAATTTAAACATGCTATTTAATGACGCGGGTAGCGCATATATAAAATCTGTATTTGTCTTCTTCTGAACCGAAACATTTTTAATAACTTTCATTAAAATCCTAAAATAAAATTGCGGCAGAAAAAGCAGAGTATTAAAATAACTTATTTTTAATACACAAAAACCGGTGTTCCTAAGTTTTGCTCTTAAATTTCCGGAAACATATCTTCTAACATGACAAGCAGCTATATCATGCTGTGTCCATAATAAAGAATAAGCTGGCACTGTTAATATACCATAACCGTCGTTTTTGCATATCCTAAAAATCTCTTTAAGAGCTGCTGCATCGTCTATAGAGTGTTCCAGAACATCCAAAGCCAAGACTAAATCAAAAGAATCTGACGGATAACTTAATCTTTCAATTTGCTCTAGCTTGGTTTCTTTATAATCTCTTTTTTTACAAAACTCTATTGATTCTATAGAACTATCAGCATAATAAACTTTCCCAAATTTAGAAAGGCTTTTTAACATATTTCCTGTACCACAGCCAAGATCAAGTATTTGAAGATCTTCTTGTTTTTTTACCCTCTTGTCTATTATATCTATTATAATATTCCTTCTCGCAGTAAACCACCAATGAGTATCCCCCAGCTCATGCTGCCTTAAATATTCAAGTTTATTCAAACATCCTCCTTGCAGATATATTTTACATGTTAGAATATATAAGCAAAAAATCTTTTAACAATAAACATAACTTGTTTAAAAGTTTTTATCTCTTTAAATAGCTTGTAAATTATTACAGGTCTAAGATAAAATGATAGGTATGCCTGTCGCTGAAACCATTTTAATCTATTTTTCGAAATACCAACAGGAGCATAATTAACCTTATAACTAGAAAAATCATGCCACGAAAATTCCTGCATTTCTCCACTTTGAATTAACTGTTTATAAATCTCTGTTCCAGGCAAAGGTAAAAAATTAAAAAAAGCTGCTCTATCCAAATCTAATTTTTTAGAAAATTTTATAGTTTCACGTATATCTTCTTTTGTTTCATCCGGATATCCAATGATAAAAAAACCACTAACAATAAAACTTAACTTGCGTATCAAATTAACTTTATCTACAATCTGGCCTAAAGATATTCCTTTTTTCATCAGTTTAAGAATACGCTGAGATCCTGACTCTATCCCGACAGAAATAGAATAACATCCGGACTCTTTCATTAACTTTAACAAATCTTCATCTAATGTGTCTAATCTTATTCCATTAGGACAGCACCAATTGATTTTTATTTTTCTTTTTATTATTTCCCGGCTTACATTCATAGCGAAATTCTTATCAAAAGTAAAATTATCATCTAAAAAATGAATCTCTCTTATTCCATAACTATTTTGTAGCAATTCTATTTCTTTTATTATGCTTTCAACACTTCTCTTCCTTAATGTACTGCCATTAATACTCTTGCTTCCGCAAAATGTGCATTTAAACGGACACCCTCGCGTAGTGACAATAGGTGCTATTGGCAATTCTCTAAAAAATACCCCATGAGGCCCATCGGGATATTTGTTCGGCCTTATCAAATCCCAAGCAGGATAGTCAAAATTGTCCAAATTCTTTTCTAAGTACATCTCATTGCACACGACATCCGATCCGTTTTTCCAAATTAATCCTGAAATATTTTTAAGAACTGCACCATCAAAATCTTTAAATCCTATCCTATTCCCACTCAAATATACAACCAAAGCAGATATTCCTACTTCAGACTCTCCTTTAAAACCAAAATCCACCATAGGAAAATGGTGGAATGTTTTTTCTGGCAACAAAGAAGGGTGAGGACCGCCTACAATAGTCCAAATTGACTCATTTACCTTCTTTACCAAAGAAATATGTTTATTTACGCTTTCAATATCTTTAGAATATACTTGAAAACCAATTAAATCAAAATCTGCTTTCTTGATATAGCCATAAAAATCCAAAAAATTAAACCTTTCTTTTAAACAATCCAATATCGTTACTTCAAATCCGTGCTTTCTTAAGCCAGTAGCCATATATCCTAGTCCAATCGGAGGCACAATATTTAATACACTTTTTTTATCTGAAATCGGTTTAACTAAAAGAATCTTCATTTGATATTATTGTAGAATTTTTGGAAAACTTTTTTTAATTTTCCACAACTCCTTCAGAGTTAAAGGAATATACTTAATGGAGACCTTTGATTCTCCGTTAAGTCTTGGATAATGCTTAATTCCTATTTCCGCTATATTGAAACCATAAAACTTTGCCTTTGCTAGTATTTCTGTATTCACAAAAAAATGGCTTGATTCTATTTTTATCTTATCAAAAACCTCTCTTCTAAAAAGCTTAAATGCACAATCTATATCTTTTACATTTAAATCAAAAAGTAAGTTTATCAGCGTATTGTATCCACAGGATAAAAATTTACGGATAAAATGGTCTTTTCTGTCAAACCGATAGCCTATTACTATATCAACCATCTCTATCAGAGGCAACATTTCTGATAAACTTTCTATAGCAAATTGTCTATCTGAATCTGTAAAAAATACCAATTCAAATTGTGCAGCTTTAAAGCCATCTCTTAAAGCCATCCCATATCCTTCATTTTTAGCATGCATGATAACTCTTAAATTATTGTGTTTTTCAGCTATATCAACTAAAATCTTACCTGTGTTATCCGTACTCCCATCATTAATAACTATAATCTCATGTCTGCAATTTAAAGCATGTAAAAAATTAAAGCAATCGTATATTGCTTTTTGTATATTTTCTGCTTCATTATAAGCCGGCAAGATAATGGATAAACTTTTTTTCATATTTTAGCTCTTGATTTATACAAAAATTAACAACTATTTTGCCTAAAATCTTTAGACCCTTTTTTGGGCACACCAACTTAGTACAAGCTTGCATCTCGATGTCAGTTTTAATCAGATAAAAATATTTTTAATCTATAAACATTCTATGCCAAAGTTCCAGAAATAATAGGCTCCAAATTCTGGCGCCGTTGTTAGCCCTGGTGGCCATATGTTCATCCAGAAGTCTCTTTACGGCTTCTTTTTTAAAATAGCCTCTTTTTATAGCTTTATCGCTCATGAGGATATCATATGAGTAGCCCTTTAGTTCATTGCGGAACCATTGGTGTATCGGGATCCCGAAACCCATCTTTTCTCTATTAAGTATTTTTTCAGGCAAGGCTTCTGAAAGCGCTTTTTTAAGGATATGCTTCAGCCTCATTCCTTTTAGTTTTATATTGGACGGGATAGACGTGCTAAATTCCATAAACTTATGGTCTAAAAATGGGGATCTTGCTTCCAAAGAATTAGCCATCGTGGCTATATCCATCTTTACCAGTAAATCTTCCGGAAGATAGCTATTGATATCCGCGTATAATAAACTATCTACGATATCTTTTGTTTGAGAACGGCTAAAAATATCTTCTAAGTAAGAAAATGAACTTTTAGCGCCAATTTCTTCTCTGAATCCATTTGACCATAAATCTTCTTTTTCGTTATCCCGGAATATCGAAATCCAGTTATAGTGCCTTACGCTGTATCCCCTTGAAGCCATCAGAATAAATCTTTTAAACTTTGAAGAAAAATTATTGCGCGTCCGGCTTTCCTGAATTTTATTAACCAAAGATGATTCAAAGATGCTCTTGACCTTTTCCGGTATCTTTCTATAAAATTCGGCAAATTTACCCGCCATATATCTTTCATAACCGGCAAAATTCTCATCTCCGCCGTCTCCATTCAAAGCAACGGTTACTTCCTGTCTGGTCATCTTTGCCACATAATAGCTTGGCAAAGCCGAAGAATCCGCGTATGGCTCATTATAATGCCACACAAGTTTTGGAAGAATCTCTATCGCGTTCGGCTTTACAATATACTCATGATGGTCTGTCTTAAACCTTTCCGCGATAATCCTAGCGTATTTTAATTCGCTGTACTTTTCCTCATCAAAACCTATGGAAAATGTCTTTACAGGCATTGAGCTAAACTTACTCATCATATAAACCACAGCGCTTGAATCTACTCCTCCGCTTAAAAAAGCGCCCAAGGGCACATCGCTTATAAGCCGTATCTTCACGCACTCTTCAAAAAGCTCCAAAGTCCTCTGGCAATAATCTTCTTCGGACAGTTTAATCTTCTTTGAAAAATCCAAGTCCCAATATCTCTGAATCCTGATACTAGCCTTTTCGTAAATCATAAAATGCGCGGGAGGAAGTTTCATAATATTCTTGAACATGGTCTCGGGCACAGGCGTATACCCGTAACTAAGATAATCTGTTATCGCAGGCCTATTGACCTCTCTTGACACTTCAGGATCCTGGAGAATAGCCTTGATTTCTGAAGCAAAGATTAGCGCCTGATTATTATGGTAATAATACAGAGGTTTTTTGCCAACCCTGTCCCTTGCTATAAAGAGTCTTTCATTTTTCTGATCCCATATAGCAAAGCTGAACATGCCGCGTAAATCTTTAACGCATTCTCCGCCTTTTTCTTCATATAGATGTAAAACCACTTCTGTATCTGTCCTGGATTTAAACTTATGCCCCTTTTTCTCAAGCGCATTTCTCAGTTCCGGAAAATTATAAATCTCCCCGTTCAAAACTATCCATATAGTTCCATACTCATTGCTCATCGGCTGATGACCTGCAGGCGACAAATCAATAATAGCGAGCCTCCTATGCCCCAGCCCTATACCTTCTTTTACATACACCCCTTCATTATCCGGACCTCTGTGTGTAAGCACTCCACACATTTTCCTGATGAGCATCTCACTCACATTCCCATTTATACTAATCTTCCCGCATATCCCACACATAGAAATTTTTACTTTTCTTTTCTAAACAGGTGCCTCTTTGGTAAAGATGAAAAAGTTTCGATGTATTTGCCATTTTTAAACCACTCTGGTTTAAAATCAACCTGTTTTGTCTTGAGAATACTATTTATATCGCTTACGACTTTCAGATATTCTTCAAATATTTTTGAATTTTCCAATTCCTCTACGCCAACAGGCTTTTATCATCATCTGCAAAAATAAATTTATAACTCGTATCTACCATCAGGGGTTTTCCTTTTATATATACCACAGCCAGCGTATGAGGAGAAACACCTTTATCATCCATTAACATCAATAATCCGGATTTGAAACCCAACAGGTGCATCATTGTAGCATACACATGTGCGCTTTGATCGCAATATCCAAAACCCCTCCTGTATATATTGAAAAAATTATCATCTATAACAGGCATAAATTTATGACGCTGATGCCTCTTAAATCCTCCTATATTATCAAAAACCCAAAAAGCTACATTTGCCGCCTTATCAAAATCTGTTTTTATATTTACGGTTAGATTAAATCCTATCCAACGAAAAACAATATATCCATATACATAGTCATAAAACTCCGGCATTGTACAAGTCACGACCATCACAAGTATTACTATAGATAATATAACTATCGTGAAAATTCTTTTCTTGTTAGCCATAAAATTTACGCCTGCCACAGAATCAAAGCTATATTCGGCGCAGAATAGCCAATATTGTCAAACCCAAACTATATTTTTTTATATATCTCAATAATAGGGCCATAACAACGTATAGCGTTTAAAGATTTTAAATTAAGACTATTTATTCTTTCAAAAGCCCCATGATATAAAGATTCAAAAGATGGAAAACCACACATACTAATATCTGATGACACCTTTTTAATAAGCTTGTATTCTCTTTGCAAATAATTTTTAACATCTTTGACATTATCTACTTGTGTTAATAGCGAGGGGGTTCGATAACTAGTTAATATTACGTATTCTGAAGAATATCTTTTAATATCATCAAGCGATATTACTGTAGTCTTATAAAGTTCATAAGCTATGTCTCTTTGTATATTAAAACATTTCTTTTTGTATTCCCATAGAAATCCAGATCCTCCGGATTTCTTAATAGCGCTCAATTCTTCTTCAAGCGTGTTAATATTTTCCTTTAACTGAGGTGCATATATGATATTAAAAGTGTAAGAACCTTCTATCAAAATTTTCGAATCCCTCTTAATATTTGATTCTATCCATCTTTTTGCAATCATCCTGGTATCTTCAACATTTAATAATCTACAGAATTTCCATGAAACAATAAAAGTTACTGATGCACATAAAATAACCATAACAAAAATAAAACTAGTATGAAATTTTTTATTTTTTATAAGAAACTTAGGCAAATTAATTAAAGAAAAAGCACTTGAGATCAACACGAAAGGAATAGCTGACACGAGAAAATATGGCATGGCTCTTTCAAAAAAAGAGAAAAAAATAAATAAAAAGATAGGAAAAACATTGCATAATAAAAGACTTCTGTTTGAGAAAATAAAAAAAAGACTGAATAAATATAATAAAAAAACAGGCCACCCTATTCCTTCTTTCAAAAATATTAAGTACAACAATAATGAAGGTTTATTATGCAAATCTATTGTTTCACGAAATCCATTTCCCAATACAGTCAATCCATTTATAAATTCCTTAAAATTAATTATGGTGTACGGATTAAAGATAATAAAAATAGCGCCTATAATAATAATATTTTTAAGAAAAAATTCAAAAAAATAGCCAACTGTAATTTCTTTATCCTTCAACTTAAAAATCAATACAGTAAGAATAATAAAAATTCCCATAAAAGCATAATATTTTACAGAAATAGCAAGCCCAATAAATAATGCAGCAATATAAAGCGGCCTAGACCATCTAGTCGTATTTAACGCTTTCAATCCAAAGCAGCATGAACAAAGCATAAAAAATCCTACAATAATATCTTCTTTTATCACATGCGATAGATATACCATATAAAATGATACAGCTGTAAATAAAGTTGCGCAAAGTGCTGTCTTTTGATTAAAATATTTTTTACAAATATTATTTACAAGCAGCATGATGCCCATACTAAAAAAAACAATTGTCAATCCGCCAATCATAAAAAATTTAGAAGGATCTACCACATATTCCTTTAAAAGATCAGTAGGGCAAGTCATCTTACCGATAAGCAAGTTAATTAAAAAATATAAGCCGTATTCAAAAAATAAAATATAAGGCAAAAATGGGCCATGAAGCATACCAAAAGGCCTTAATGTGCCTTTTCCATATCTAAGAGCCTGTTCAATAAAATTCTGCCCATCATGATTAAAAACATAGTAAGTGCCATGAGTTATATGGCATATCCTTAGATAAAATCCAATTATAAAAATTAAAACAGTAACCAAAATTTTAATATTAAAGTGTTTTCTTGTTTCCGTATTAGTCATTATTTTAATATTTTTTTGAATTGTAAAACAGGCTTATAATAACATCTCCAAGACTAATCGTAAGTCGTCATAAAAACTTTGCACTTTATAACTTATTAATTATTTATTACAGTAAACCGCATACGCTAATGGGTCATGCGGCGAACCTACATTCATAAAAATTGATAAATGACCAATTATTGTTAACATTATTATAGGTATGCTAAAAATAATTCCGAATAATCCAGTATTAATTATTCTAAACACACAATTATTAAATTTTTTAAAAATAACCCTGTAAAAAATTGCATTTAGTTTTGTAATTACTACAGTTATATCGTTACCATGTGGCCTAATAACAATATTTTTAAACTGCGCGTTTTCTAGCAATTTTTTTATAGCCGCAGGCGTTAAGCGCCAATAATCATTGGGTATATAATGATATCGCGCGGCAAATGGAATCGTAAAAAACATCTCTCCATTTTTTGTTAAGACTCTATAGCATTCCGATAAAAATTGATTTAAATCATAAATATGCTCTAAAACCTCCGTATGAAAAATGCTGTTAAAAGTTTCGTCTTTTAATGGAAAAATATCACCTTCATAATATATAACTTCATTGACCTTATAATGGAAGTATTTGTTGGAATTTTTCCAATCAATTGCATAATATTTTATATGACTAGGGATCAAATGCCGGTATGGCTGCAAACCGCATCCTATTTCCAAAACATTGTTCCTAATACTTTTTTTCCACTTCTTAATATCATGCCGAGTAGTAAGCACACCAAAATCAAAAATTAACCGCAACCAAAAAAATACTTTATTTTTTAAACTATTAGGTGCAACATTTGGTAAAGGTTGCCAATCCTCTTTTATCTGATCACAGCTGTATTCTTGAAACATTTTCACCTTAGAGAATTCAGTTAATATGCTTTTTATATACACTTTTTACTATATATTTTGGCCTTTGCTTTACTTCTTCAAATATTTTACCAATATACTGCCCAAGAATACTGATCCCAAGTAATTGAATAGCTCCTATAAACATAACAACAACTAAAATAGTGGTTACGCCTGCAGGCGAGTTTGGCATAAGAAACCGCAAAATTATCTGAACAACCATGCCTAACAATGCTATAAAAAATGTAAACAAAGAAATAAACGTCATTAATTCAAGTGGGACATACGAAAAAGAAAATATTCCCTTCGTAGCCCAGTTAAAGTTTTTAAATAAGTTATTCGTAGTTTTACCAAACATTCTTTCAGGCCTAGTATATGGAATCCCTGTCTGCTTAAAACCAACCCATGCTCTTAATCCACGAAGAAACCTGTCTCTTTCAGGAAATTGTTTTAATATATCAACTACCCTACGATCAATTAAAGAAAAATCACCTGCATATAATGGCATCTTCACATATGATAATTTATAAAAAATCTTATAGAATAATTTATATGCAACCTGCATAAATAAAGGCGTTTCACGCCTAGTACGAATTCCATAAACAACATCAAATCCCTCTGTCCATTTTGTATAGAATGCTTCGATAAGCTCTGGAGGATCCTGTAAGTCTCCATCTAATAAAACAACAGCATCTCCTATCGCTATATCCATCCCGCTCGTAAATGCCATCTGCGAATTAAAATTGCGCGAATGGTTTATAGCGATAATGTGTTTGTCTTTCTCTGTAATACTATACAAAAGTTCCTCTGTATTATCAGGACTTCCATCGTTAACAAAAATTATTTCATAATCAACTTTAATTTTTGCAAAAACATCCGTTAATCTGGCATACATGACAGGAATAGCTTGCTCATCTTTATAGCATGCGATAATAGCAGAAATTTTTTTCATAATAACCTCTCTTCTGTCCTGCTTATATTATTTTTTCAAATTTATATAATAAGGACGTTTATTTACTATTGCTTCTTCGACAAGATCTGGTATTTCTGAATTTTCTTCAGGCCATCTAGGTTCTATATTAGATAAAATTTTCATTATTTTCTTATCCTCTTCAGACCAATGCGAAAAACCATCGTGGCAATAATCACGGTTTCTACCTGCACCAATCAGTTTCACAGGTATTTTTTCATTATTGATATAATTCCTTATAGTTTCAAAAGGCCTATATAATAAAAAAGGTGTTATAGAATAAAGAAAGGGTATCTTACCTTCGAGCGCTAACCCTATACCTACCCCAATCATAGCTTGCTCAGCTGCTCCAACATTTATAAACCTGTTTGGATAATCTATTTTTATTTCATCCCACATTTTATAACCCAGGTCAGCTGTTATAACCCATATTTTCTTATTAACACGCATTTTCTCATGCAATATATTAACAAAACATCTTCGCATTTTTAAATTAGTGTTTGTAGTTTTCATTTTAAGATATTAAGAGCTAGTTCATAATCAGCTTTATTCATTACATAATAATGAGCATCCTGGCCTTTTAAAAACTGAAATTGTTCAACTTTTGTTTTAGCAAATATCAAAAAAGGCTTATTTCTAATTTTTAACCTTAAAACTTGATGTAACTGACTAATATTCTTACCGTTAACAGTTATAACATCATAACCAAATCCAGTAAATCTTCTTGCCAAAAGAGCCAACGAGATAGAAGAATATGCGCCCCATCCATTTGCATTAATAATAATTTTTAAGTTATTTATTTTTTGTTCAACTACTAATCTTAAAGCTTCCCAAATACTACCTTCAGCGCATTCCCCATCCGATACCAGACAATACACATTTCTTTTC
>Ga0180009_10005514_pt1 | contig 13550 bp, 11 predicted proteins | sample OS_PC_MetaG_FD_123537 | JGI IMG/M metagenome (GOLD analysis project Ga0180009, IMG submission 123537) | Groundwater microbial communities from the Aspo Hard Rock Laboratory (HRL) deep subsurface site, Sweden - OS_PC_MetaG | ecosystem: Environmental > Aquatic > Deep subsurface > Groundwater... | reverse complement strand
CCTCTGGCGCTGACCTGCCACCTTCAGGTGGCACAAAACTCAGGGGCCGCGTCAGCGACCCCGCAAGCCGCCCCGGGCGGCCCCAATCTTAAAGCCCCCGGCTTTGCCGGGGGATATTTACATTGCCGAACGTGCCGAAATCGGCGAGCGTTCCGCTATCAGCTGTTCGATGGCTTTGCGGTCGCCATCAAGATCGGGTGCGGCGGGGCGTTCGGAGGGATCCCGGAAGCCGGTCATCTTGATCGGGTTGCCGGCCATACGGATTTCGCCGGCCGATTCGTCGTGGGCGGAGATGATCATGTTTCGCGCGGTGACGTGCGGGTCGGTGACGACCTGCGAGATGTCATTTATCGGGCCGCACGGCACGCCGGCGTTGCCGATGATTTCCAGCCATTCTGAAGCGGGTTTTCCGGCCAGCGCGGTTTCGACCAGCGCGCGCAGGCGCTCGCTGTTCTCGGTGCGCAGCGTATTCGACGCAAAATCGGGGTCGGTGGCCATCTGCGGTTTGCCGATCGCCTCCGAAAGCCTGGCGAAAAGAGTGTCGTTGCCGGCCGTGATGATGATGTAGCCATCCGCCGTCGCGAACGCCTCAAACGGCGTGATGGAGGGGTGGCGTGCGCCGAGCGGGCCGGGCACGTCGCCGCTCGCCAGATAGCGACTGATGGCGTTCTCGAGAATCGCGACCTGGCAATCGAGCATGCCGACGTCGACGAAGGCGCCCTTGCCGTGGCGTTCGCGGTCATGCAGAGCAGCGAGGATGCCGGACAGTCCGAAAAGGCCGGCGGTGATGTCGCCGATCGAGGTGCCGACGCGCGTCGGGCCGCTGCCGGGATAGCCGGTGACGCTCATGATGCCGCCCATGCCCTGCACGACCATGTCGTAGGCGGGACGCTTCGTATAGGGGCCGGTATGGCCGAAGCCGGAAACGGCGCAATAGATGAGCTGCGGGTTTAGGCCCTGCAGTTTCTCCCAGCCGTAGCCAAGTTTCGCCATGGTGCCGGGGCGGAAGTTCTCGACGAGAATATCTGCGCGGGCGACCAGGTCTTCGAAGACGCGGCAGTCGTCCTTGTCCTTCAGGTTGAGTGCGATCGATTCCTTGCCGCGATTGAGCGACATGAAGTAGGCCGACTTGCCGCCCATGAAAGGGGGGAAGTGGCGGGCATCGTCGCCGGTGACGGGCGTCTCGACCTTGACGACACGAGCGCCGAGATCGGCCAGCACCATTGTCGCATAGGGACCGGCCAGAACCCGGCTCAGATCGAGAACGAGGAGATCGTCGAGCGGGCCTTTTCGTTGCATTTCGTCACTCCGGTTCAGCCTGCCGGCCGGCTTGTCGTCGTCGGTTGCCGGCGAAGGATTCCTTCTGGCTAGATCGCGGTTCCCATCATGTAAGTCGGCAGGAACGTCACGATCTCGGGGAAGATACACAGGATAACAATAGCCAGCACCATGCACATGACGTACGGGAACGACCCTATCAGGATCGTGCCGAGTTTGACATCCGGTGCGACGCCGTTGATGACGTAGAGATTGAGCCCAACCGGGGGCGTAATGAGGCCGATCTCCATGTTGATCGTCAGGATGACGGCGAACCAGTAGGGGTCGAAACCAGCCTGGGTAATGATCGGCAACAGGATCGGCGCGGTCATCAGGATGACGGCGACGGGCGGCAGGAAGAAGCCGGCGATCAGCAGGAAAACGTTGATGATCGCCATCAGCACCCAGCGGTTGACGTCGAGGCCGCTGATCCACTCCGCGATCGACTGGGTGACGAAAGTCGACGACAGCGTGAAGGCGAACAGCTCGGCGGCGCCGATGATCATCATGATCATGATGGATTCGCGGATTGAGCCGCGGAAGATCTGGACGAGCGGCCCGACCCTCCAGATGCGGTAGATCACGATCACCAGTACGATGCAGAACAGTGCGCCGGCGCCGGCGGCCTCTGACGGTGTCGCCACCCCGCCGTACAGCACCCAGAGAATTCCGACAATGATCGCAAGGAAGGGTAGGACCCGCGGCAGGGCTTCGAGTTTTTCCTTCAGCGTGAACTTCTGGGCGACGTCGCTGAGGCCGATGCCCTGCATGCGACACGAGATGATCGTCCAGGCCATGAACAATGCGGTCAGCAGGAGGCCGGGGAGAATGCCTGCGATGAATAGCCGGCCGATCGAGGTCTCCGTGGCGATGCCGTAGACGATCATCGTCACCGACGGCGGGATCAGGATGCCGAGCGTGCCGCCCGCAGCGATGGAGCCGGTGGCGATGGTATCGGGGTAGCCGCGTTTGCGCATCTCCGGGATGCCCATCTTGCCGATGGCCGCGCAGGTGGCGGGCGAGGAACCCGAAAGTGCGGAGAAGATCGCACAGGCGCCGATATTCGAGAGTACGAGGCCGCCGGGTACGCGATTGAGCCATCGATCGAGGGCTTCATAGAGGTCCTTGCCGGCCGGGCTGGAGGCGACGGCCGAGCCCATCAGGATGAACATCGGGATGGCGACGAGGCCGAACGAGTTGAGGCCGCCGAAGAATGTCTCGCCGAGAATGCCGAAGGATCGCGACCCCTCGATGATGTACAGCGTGCCGACGGAGACGGCGCCGAGAGCGAAGGCAATCGGCATGCCGGTCGAGAGCAGCAGGAACAGAACGAACAGGACTGCAAGTCCGATTTCCAGCGGTCCCATCAGAGTTCCTCACGTACGGTCGACAGTTCGGACGCGGAGAGCGATTTGCCCTGCGTCAGCTTGATGAGTTCGGCGACGTACTGGACGCACAGCATGCCGATGCCAAGAGGAAGTGGCAGCAGTGGTATCCATAGCGGCAGTGCCCAGACGGTATCCGTCGTCCAGCCGCCCTCCCAGGCTTCGTGGAAATAGATCCAACCCGAGTAGGCGAGGACGATGCAAAAGGCGAGGCTGATAATTCCGCCGATCATTTCCAGAATAAAGCGGCCGGGGCCACCGAGCATGGTCGGCACAAGATCGACGCCGACATGGCCACGATGCAGGAGCACGTAAGGTGAGCCGATGAAGGTCGAGGCCATGATCGAATAGATCACGAACTCGGTTTGCCAGACGGTGGAAGAATTGAGCGCGTAGCGGATGAAGATCATCTGACAGACGACCAGCACCGCGGCGGCGAGCAGCAGCATCGCAATGGCCCCGAAGGCCTGAGAGATCTTGTCGACTGTGCGCAGAAACAAGTTCAACGGCACCTCCCGGCATTGGGGTTGGCTCTACGATACTTGTGCGGTGGGCTGGGCAACACGTTGTGCCCGGTCCTTTGAGGGTCGCGGATTTCGCCGAAGAACCGGCTCGGAAAACCGCTCCGGGGAGGATCGAGCCCTATGCCGCCGAACGAAGCGAAAATGTGGGCCGTCAGATCCGACGGCCCACGCAGCAAATAGGCTACTTGACGGCGAGTGCCTTGTCGATCAGCTCCTGGCCGCCGGGAACTTTCTCGGCGAAGAGTTTGTAAGAGCTGCCCTTCGCCGTGGCGAGCCAGGCGTCATAATCTTCCGGGCTCATTTCGGCGATTTCGACCCCTGCCTTCTTGTAGACGTCGACGAGTTTGTCGTCGAGCTTCTTGGCTTCGCCGTTGAAGTACTCTTCGGCTTTCTTGCCGGCGTCCGTCAGCGCCTTCTGCTGCGCTTCGTTGAGCTTGTCCCACGTCGATTTTGAAACGAGGATCGGCTCGTACATGAACCACAGGGCGTTGGCGCCGGGCTGGGTCAGGCACTTGACCTGTTCGTAGAGGCGGTAGGAGACGAAGGACCCGGACGAGGTGTTGGCGGCGTCGAGAACGCCGGTCTGCATGCCGGTGTAGATTTCCGAAGACGGCATCGAAGAGATGGAGGCGCCGGCGGCCACCAGCATCTGTTCGAATGCGGGACCGGCTGCGCGTGTCACCTGGCCCTTGACGGACTCGGGACTGGTGATGCAGTTCTTCTTCGAGGCGAATGCGCCAGCAAGCCAGGCATCCGAGATGACGACGACGCCGGCATCATTGATGATCTTCTTGATGTCGTCCATGAAGGGCGAATCGTTAAGGCGCTGGGCGCGTTCGTGGTTGCGCACGAGGCCGGGCATCAGGGTTGCCGAAAACTGCGGATGGCGGCCGGATGCGTAGTCGAGCGGGAACGCCGAGATGTCAAGCTGGCCCTTGGTCAGCGCGCCCCACTGCTCCTTGGGCTTGAACAGCGATGCGCCGGGATAAACCTGGACCTTGATGCCGACGTTTGCGGCTTCGACATCCTTGGCGATCATCTGCACCATTTCGTCGCGCGGGTCGCCCTTGCCACCCGGCCACTGGTGTGATGCCTTGAGCGTGATGTCGGCGGCCTGAGCGGCGAAGGCGGTTGCGAAAAGCGCCGCGCTGGCGACGCCGAGAGCTGTCAGAGACTTCTTCATGAGGCTCCTCCCAGAGACCAAATTAACAGTATGCACTTTCTTGCAGCGCATGCCCGTACGCTTAAAGATCCCATGTATACATAACAAGCAGAAAATTGCGTATTCGCGAGAAAAATCGGCCTCTGGAATGCGTCGTCTTCTAAAAAGTATGTTGAATCAATGGCTTGAAATTTGGTTGATACGTGCAAAATATTGCACTATGCATACCCGCATGAAATCGCCACCGCCATCCGCGCAGAGAAATGGTCCCCAGCAGAGTGCTGCGGAGGGGATCCGCCAGGCGTTGGAAGATGAAATCGCCGGCGGTCGCTTTGCGCCGGGCGCGCGATTGGAGGAGGTTGAGCTGGCCGGGCGTTTCGGGGTCTCGCGCACGCCGGTGCGGGAGGCGCTGCGGATGCTCTCGGCGTCCGGGCTCATTGAACTCAAGCAGCGCAAGGGGGCTGTCGTCGCGGCGCTCAGCACCGACAGGCTGATCGAATTGTTCGAGGCGATGTCTGAAATGGAAGGCGTCTGCGGACGGCTGGCCGCACGGCGCATATCGGATGTCGAACTCGCCGCCCTGCACGATCAGCACCAGGTTTGCGGGATTGCGGCGCGCGCTGCTGCCGATTCAAACGATGCGGATTCCTACTATGAGGCGAATGCGGTCTTCCACGCGCTGATCTGCAAGGCCAGTCACAACGGATATCTGGCAACCGAAGTCAGCCAGTTGCGCAGGCGCCTGCAGCCCTACCGGCGCTTGCAGCTTCGCATGAAAGGGCGCATCGCGGAGTCGTATGGCGAACACCAGGCCATCGTCGCGGCGATCGCGGCTTCTGATGCAGACCGCGCCGCGGAGCTGCTGCGCGAACACGTGTCCGTGCAGGGCCACCGTTTCGCGGACTGGTTGGCGAGCGTTAACGCAGTTTACGGCGCGGCGGCCGCGTGAGCGGTATTCTTCGGTAATGTCGACCGCGAAGGCGCGGATGCCACCATCCCTGACAATTCAGACCGGCAGCATTCCTGACACTACTCCCAACTCCCGACTCCCTACTGCTTGCCCACGGGCTCACAGCTTCTTCGAGATCGAGAACGCCCCGCGCAATTCGCCTTGCTTGAAACCGGTCGCTTCGTCCTTCGGGTAGAGCTTGTCGATCTCCGCCTTGACGTTCTCCTTGACGCTGTCGCCATGGCAGTTCAGGCACAGCTTTCCGGTCGGAATGGCGCGCATGAAGCGGAACACCTTGGCGCCGTCCGCTTCGACGATCTCGGCGTGCTGCATCTTCTTCAAATCCTTGCCCGCAGCCGCGTCCGCGACGAATTGTTCGAGAACCTTGCGTTCGTAGGCGTCGGGCGCGTTATCGGGATTGCGCGTTTTCAGCGCCGTGCGCCGCACGCTCATGCCCGATTCGGATTGAGCGGTCGCGATCGACGGGGCAACCGTCTTGCAGACCTCGAGCGCCTTGACGAACCCGCCCGCCTTGATCGCCGCCTGCAGTTCCTTTTGCAGGCTGCGCTTCATCTCCACGACTTGACCGTTGGCCGCCTTGCGCAGTTCGCCGATTTTGGGCTTGCCGTCCTGGGCAATGGCAGGCGCCGTCGCAAGGCACACGAGAACGGCCATCGCGCCAGCCGATATCCTGATGTTCGTCATATGAAAAATGTCTCCTGATTGAATTTCGCCAACCGTATGGCTAAGCCCATACGTTCTAATAACAAAAACGGCAGAAGGGAGACGCCCGGCTTGCGGGCCTTCAGCCTGCCCGAAAAGTCGCTGAGAGCGGCGGTCATACGCCGCATTTGCACACGAGCGGCGTTTTCATGCATACTTTCGCAGTATCGGCCCGCCAACAGTCTGGCGACGGACGCGGTGTGCAAGACGGGTGCAACCCTTTCCGCTTGCAGATTTTTGAGTGAAGTTGAAACTGTTCATTCGATTCTAGTGTTCCGGTTCTGACATTTGGTTCCCTTGCGGCACTGTGCAGAGCAAATGTCAGAACCATAAGCAACACTAGCAGGTCTATGATACCCGCCCGGACTTCTTCACGGGCCAACCGGACACAGGGAACCGCCAGAAAATGTCCGAAAACCACGCCTCCCAGCCAGCCACGATACTGGAAGAGGAGATCGCTTCCGGCCTGCTTTCTCCAGGAACCCGGCTCGAGGAAGTCGCGCTCGCCGGCCGGTTCGGCGTTTCCCGCACGCCGATTCGCGAAGCGCTTCGGCTGTTGTCGGCATCCGGCCTCGTCGAATTGCGCCCGCGCCGCGGCGCCGTGGTGGCTTCCCTCAGCCTCGACCGCCTCCTCGAGATGTTCGAGGTCATGGCGGAGATGGAAGCGACCTGCGCGCGTTTCGCCGCCCGCCGCATGACCGACGCCGAACGTGCACTTCTCAAGCGCCAGCACATTATCTGCGGCCGCGCCGGTGCTTCAGGAGACAGCGACACCTATTACGAAGAGAACGCGCGCTACCACGCCCTCATCTCGCAGGGGGCCCACAACGGCTTTCTTAGCGACGACATTCAGCGCCTCCGCCGCAGATTGCAGCCCTACCGGCGCTTGCAGCTGCGCGTCGGCGGCCGCATCGAAGCCTCCTTTGCCGAACACACCGGCATCACGGACGCCATCGTCGCCGGCGACGCCGATACCGCCGCCGAGGCCATGCGCCAGCACGTCTCCATCCAGGGCGACCGCTTCGGCGACTGGCTTGCGACGATCAACATCCAGGAACCCGTCTCCATGGAGGCGTAGAGCAACATCCGATCTGACGGAATCGCCGAAGGCGATTCGTGGATCGGATGTAGTTCAGCCTCCGCCCCCCGGCTATTCCGCCGCCGGCAGATCGCCGATCGGACCAATTGCCTTGGCATCGCGGTCGAACAACGCCGGGCTCTGCATATAGAGGACGAGCAACCGCGCCAGGCTGTGCAGGGAATCGATGTGGGCGCGTTCATAGCCGTGCGAGGCATCGAGGCCGAAGCAAACAAGTGCCGTTCGGATGTCGTTGCCGGCTTCCAGCGCCGCCGCCGCATCGCTGCGGTAGTGGTTGAACACATCGCGGCTGTGATCGATGCTGAAACGCTGGCAGAGGCCGATAAGGCTGCGAGTCAGATGCCAGTCGAACGGCCCTGTTGAATCCTGCATGGCGATCGTCACACCGTAGTCGCAGGTATGCTGCACCGAAGCGATGGTGCCGTTGTCGACGGAAAGCAGTTCGGCAACGTCTCCGGTCAGGATGTGCGACGCGCCAATGCCGACCTCTTCGGAGATCGTGAACAACAAATGGCAGTCCATCGGCAATTCCGTACCGCTCTTCACAACCGCTTTTGCAGCCGCGAGCACCGCGGCGACGCCGGCCTTGTCATCGAGATGGCGCGAGCAGATGAAACCGCTCGGCGCGAAATACGGCTGCGGATCTATGGCGATGAGGTCGCCGACATTGATGCCAAGATCGATGACGTCCTGCTCATTGCTCACGCGCGCATCGAGGCGAAGCTCGAGATTCTCCCAGGAAACCGGCTGTTTGTCGATCGCATCGCCGTAGGTGTGTCCCGAAGCCATCAGCGGTAGAATCGTTCCAGTCGTTCGACGGTCGCCATCGGAGTACACCGTGCAGCGCGCGCCTTCCGCGAAGCGTGCCGACCAGCTCCCGACCGGGGAAACCTTCGGCCAGCCGTTAGCGGCGTGAAAGCCCTTGATGATCGCGCCAAGCGTATCGACGTGACTGACGATCGCCCTGTCGGGAGTCGTGCGCCGGCCCTTCAGGTCGGCGCGAATAGCACCGCGCCGTGTCAGTTCGAAAGGGATACCGATCGCTTCAAGCTCATGGCAGACATATCCGACGGCGTGATCGGTCATCCCGGTTGGGCTGGCGATATCGAGAAGCTCTTTGAGGACCCGCCTCAGGTAAGCGATATCGATATCGAGATCTTTCATGCTTCTATTGTCTCCATCATGATGCGCCCTGACGGGTGCTGGGGAACAGAAAATCGACGAACCGTTCGGCCGTCGGCGCCGGCTCATGGTTGGCAAGGCCCGGCCGCTCGTTGGCCTCGATGAACCAATACGCCGGCTGATCGATTGCGGGAACGACGAGATCCAGACCCACGACCGGCATTCCGAGCGCATCGGCCGCGCGCCGCGAAGCATCCGCCAGGGAAACGTGCAGGTCCGCGGTGACATCGTGAATCGTTCCCCCGGTGTGGAGGTTAGCAGTTTTCCGCACTTCGATAAACTCACCGTCCTCGAGTATGGTGTCATAGCCATGCCCGGCATGCCGCAGGCAGCGTTCTGTTTCATCGTCGATCGGAATTCTGCTTTCGCCGCGTGTTGCCGCTTCCCGTCTGCGGCTCTGTTTTTCCAGCAGCTCGCGCAGCGTGTGCTTGCCGTCACCGACGACGGAAGCCGGTTTGCGGATGGCAGCCGCCACGACCTCGCCATTGATGACGATGATGCGCACGTCGTCGCCGGATACGAATTGTTCGATCAAGATGCCGTCGCCGATCTTGCGCGCTTCCGCCAGGGCCGCCTTCACACCCTTGGCACTCTGCAGATCGACGAAGACACCGTGGCCCTGCTCGCCCCTGGCAGGCTTGACGACGACCCGGTGATAGCGTTCGAGAAAGGCGAGCGCCTCCGCCTCGTCGCTAATGCGCTCCTGCGCCGGCACATTCAAGCCGGCCTTCTTGAGCAACCGGTGGGTCAGCGCCTTGTCATCGCAGCGGCTCATTGCAACCGCACTGGTGAGTTCGCTGAGCGACTCCCGGCAGGCAACAGTCCTGGCTCCGAACGTCAATCTGAACAGTCCGGCTTCCGCGTCTTCGATATCCGCCGTGATCCCGCGCCGCCGCGCCTCATCGACGATGATCTGGGCGTAGATGTTGAGCTTGTCATCGCTATCGGGGCCGACGAACAGCCGCTCGTTCACGACATTCTTCTTCTTCACGCAGTACGCCGGAATCTGCTCGAACCCGAGGTTCCGGTAGAGCGCCATGGCATCTTCGTTATCGTGCATGACCGACAGATCCATGAACGACCTGCCGAGCGTCTCAAAATGGTGGGCGAGGGCGAGCGAGAGTTTCCGGCCGATTCCTGGACGGCTTGCTTTCGTATCGACGGCGAGTGCCCACAGACTTGAGCCGTTATCTGGATCCTGGAATGCCGCGACATGGTCGATTCCCATGACGACGCCGGCGACGCCTCCGGTGGCCACCTCTTCTGCAACGAGAATGCTCAGCTCATCTCTCTTCACCGCCGAAGCTGTGAAGCCGGGCTCGATGACGATCATCCCGCGCGCCGCGTAGACGGCATTGATTGCCGGTTCGTCTTCGCCGTTCGCTTCCCGGATCTTCAGCCCGTCATCTTCCAGGGCAGGCAGTGGAGTGTCAAAACTGCGCCGGAAGGTATGCGAAGGATCGAGAAACAGCGCCAGCGGAGCTGCGGCCAGGACGATGTGCGGCTCGCGAACATAGATTGCAATATCGCGCCGTCCCTCGGTTTCCTGTTGCAGAACCTTTGCAAGGCGTGCCGGATCGCGAAAGGTCTGCCCGAAGATCAATCGGCCCCAGCCGCAGTCGACGATAATGTCTTCGCACCCGTGATCCTTGAACCACTCGGACGGCGCCCCCCAACTTTTGAGCGAGGCCATCTCTTCGAACTTGGAGGATGACGTCTTGGGTCGTTCAGCCATTTGAACCTCTCGGGCTTGCGCAAACCGGTGCCGATTGCGAGCGCTCGCGATGCGAATTCAAAGACAGTTTTCCTGAAGCCACAATTCCAGGAGCGCAATCTGCCAGAGTTTCGAACCTCGCAGCTTCGTGATGTGGTCGCGCGGGTCGGCCAGCAGCGTGTTGATATAGGAATTCTTGAACACGCCGCGTTCTCGGGCAGCCTTTGCGTTCAACGCATCGTTGACCATCTCGAACACCGGCCCCTCGATGTATTTGAGTGCGGGCACTGGAAAATAACCCTTCGGCCGGTCGATGACTTCCGCCGGGATCACCTTGCGCGCGACATCCTTGAGTACACCTTTGCCTTCATGCTTGAGCTTGTGCTCATGCGGAATCCTGGCCGCGAGTTCCACCAGTTCATGGTCGAGGAAAGGCACGCGCGCTTCGAGCCCCCAGGCCATCGTCATGTTGTCGACGCGCTTGACGGGGTCGTCGGCCAGCATGATCTGCGTGTCGATCCTCAGCGCCCGGTCGACAGCGGAATTGGCGCCAGGGCGCGCGAAATGCGCCTTGACGAATGCCATGCTGTAGTCGGCACCGACGAAATCCGGGTGAACCGCCTTGGCGAAGTCGGCGTGATCGCGGTCGAAGAATGCCTCCGCGTAGTCCTCGACGTCGGCGTTGCCCGACGCAAGCGGGGGATACCAATGGTAGCCGGCGAAGATTTCATCGGCTCCCTGCCCGCTCTGCACGACGCGAACGTGTTTTCTGACTTCGCGGGACAACAGGAAGAAGCCGACGTTGTCGTGGCTCACCATGGGTTCGGACATGGCGGCAATCGTCGCTGGCAGCGCCGCGATCATGTCGGCGGTGGGGACCTGGATCTTGAAGTGCTCGGTGCCGAAGTGTCGCGAGATCAGATCCGAATAGAAAAACTCGTTGCCTTCTTCGCCGCCGACGGATTCGAATCCTACCGAGAACGTTTTCAAGCCGGTCTGGCCTGCTTCCGCGAGTAGCCCGACGATCAGGCTCGAATCGACGCCGCCCGACAACAGCACGCCGACCGGCACGTCAGCCACCATCCGTCGCTTCACCGCAAGCATCAAGGCATCGTGCACGCGCGCTTCCCACTCTTGCGCCGAAGTCGCGATGTCTTCGGCTGTCCGCTCGAACGAAGGCGACCAGTAGAGCCGATCGCTCCGCGTCCCGTCGGGATCGAAAACCGCAACCGTGGCTGGCGGCAGTTTGCGCACCCCTTTGATCATCGTGTACGGCGGCGGCACGACGGCGTGAAACGTCATGTAGTGGTGGAGGGCGACGGGATCGATCGAGCGGTCGATGCCGGGGGTCGCCAGCAACGCCGGCAGGGAGGAGGCAAATCGCAATACCCTCTGACCGTCCGTTTCGGCCAGATAGAGCGGCTTGATGCCAAGCCGGTCGCGGGCCATCACCACTCGGCCCGTATCGCGCTCGTGGATCACGAACGCGAACATCCCGTTGAATCTCTCGACACACTCAGTTCCCCACGCCGCATAGGCCTTGAGGATGACCTCGGTGTCGCTGTCGGAAAAGAAGCGGTATCCTTTGCCCGAAAGTTCCTCGCGCAGTTCCCTGTAATTATAGATGCAGCCGTTGAAAGCGAGCGATAGACCGAGTTCCGGATCGACCATCGGCTGCGCGCCACGCGCCGAAAGGTCGATAATGCGCAACCGGCGATGACCAAGTCCGACGCGGTCGCGCACGACTACGCCGCCGGCATCGGGTCCGCGCGACCGCATCACTTCGCACATCGCCGCAATCGAATCAGGCGACGCCGAACCGCTATCGAAACGAACTTCTCCGCAAATTCCACACATGGATGAGGGGGGGTCTCCTGTTCAAGAGTTAAGCTGCAACATCGAGGAATGTTCCCGTCGGGTGCAGGCGAGCCGCGCAATGACAAGCTGGCTCGGTATTTTCGTCGCGCTTCGATCGGCGCCAGAGGCGTCGCGATGCGATGTGTCCAGCATAGGCACCAGGGGCGTCACATGAAACCCCTGACTGCTCGCAATCGGAGCAACCTCTAAAGATGCACAACACAAGGGCAGTTGAATCTCAGGTGGTCCATCAGGCGAGCCGCACCGGCATCGCCGTGAACCCGCGCAGCCCGAGGTTCGTGTTCCACGACAGTTCCGCTTCCGGCACGGCAAGCGACACATCCGGATAGCGCGCGAACAGCCGCTCCAGCGCGATCTGGCCTTCTAGCCGCGCCAGCTGATGACCAAGGCAGAAGTGTACCCCGGTGCCGAATGCCAAATGCGGATTGGGCTCCCTGTCGATATCGAACTTGTCAGGTTCCGCGAAAACTCCAGGATCGGAGTTGGCGGCCGCAAGGCTCGCAAACATCATCTGCCCGCGCTTGAGATCAACGCCCCGGAAATTGCCCGGTTCGGCGGCATACCGTGGCTTCGACATCTCGACGACGCTGGTATGGCGCAGCAGTTCCTCGACGGTCCGCGGCCATAACGAGGCATCGCGCTTCGCGCGCTCCAGAGTCTCCCGGTGCTGCAGCAGCGTCAGCGTACCGACGCTGATGAGGTGCGTCGTCGTCTCGTGACCCGCGAAGAAAAGCAGAAATACCATCGCCAGTAGTTCGTCGTCGTTGAGCTGGTCGCCACCGGCCTCCGCCGCGATAAGTTCACGCAGCAGGCCTGGCCGGGGTGCGCCGCGCGCGGCTACGATCTGCCGCCTCAGATAGCCTCCCATGCGGCTCAGCCGCGGCACCGTCATCGCTAGCGAAGTCAGCGATGTACCCTTCACGAAACCTTGCGCCCAAGTGTGCAGCTGGTCATGATCCTCGGGTGGCAGGCCGAGCAGTTCGGCGATCACCATCAACGGCAGGCGCCGCGAAAAGTGTTCGACCAGATCGAATTGTGAGGAAGCCTGCATGCGATCGAGGAGACGATCGGCAATGACGCCGATCCGCTGGCGCAAACCCTCCACTCCGCGCCGCGAGAAGGCCTGATCGACCAGCCCGCGCAGACGCCGGTGCTCGGGATCGTCCTGCGTGATCATGCTGTTGGAAACCGCACGCATCGTCCGCGGCATCCACTTTTGCAGCCCGCTCAACCAGGAAACGCCGGCGTTGGCCGGGTTCTGCACGAAGCGCTGCTTGTCCTTGAGAAACTCCGTGACACCGGCGTGCGAAACGACCAGCAACACGTCCCCGAAAATCGGCATCTTTGCCGGCACGACCTCGCCGCGCGCGTGCAGGCGCTCCAGAACCGGCCATGGATCGCGCTTGTAATTGGCACTCAGCAGTTCGAGCCTGACGTCGATGGGCTTCAGCACGCTGTCCGTCTCTAATCTAGTACCCGCGTTCAGAAGTTCGTTGAGTCATTCGCGGCAACCACCTTGACGAACTTCTGAAAGCAGAGGGTACTAGTAGAATATTGAATCTAGTACCGCTTTTCGATCAGAAGTCCCTGAAAGCGGTTGACTGATACGACACAGGG
>Ga0180009_10005513_pt1 | contig 13553 bp, 15 predicted proteins | sample OS_PC_MetaG_FD_123537 | JGI IMG/M metagenome (GOLD analysis project Ga0180009, IMG submission 123537) | Groundwater microbial communities from the Aspo Hard Rock Laboratory (HRL) deep subsurface site, Sweden - OS_PC_MetaG | ecosystem: Environmental > Aquatic > Deep subsurface > Groundwater... | reverse complement strand
TACCATCTCCACAGTAAGGAACAAATACAACTTGTCCAACAAATAAATCTGTTGCAGTTCCTGGCATAACATCATTATCTATTTCAGTTAATGTTGCTGTGTCAAATGCCTTCAAACTGTATGGTCCAGCTGATGTTGTATATACATAATCTTCAGTTGGGTGTACTGCTACTCCAGCAGGGCTGTAATTAATTGTCGCTTGGGATGATGTTCCATCGTTTATTCTATATTTTGTAATATAGTTTGAACTGTACCATCCTGTTGTATAAACATATACATCACTAGGATTTTTTGTGTCTACAGCAACACCAGTATTACCGCTTGGTAAAACATAGGTGTTTAATTGATTCATACTTGTATTATATTCATATACATTCATTGATCCATCTGTCAGGTATATTTTGTTGTTATTGTGGTCAAATGCAAGGCCATAGATTGATTTTCCAGTGTTGTAAGTTGTTATATGATTGTGTGTAAGGGCGTCATATACATATACATTGGCCCCATTTCTGTCTGCAACATATAAATAACCTTGATTCTCATCAACAAAAACTCCTGCTAAATCACTTGCTCCAGTTGAAAAACTTCCAAGAGGGTTAAAATTATTTGCATCGAATATGTATACATCTCCTACAAATTCAAATGTTACGAACAATTGGTCATTAACTGTGTCAAGTGCAGTTCCGACAGCGCCATTAGCTCCTGAGACATAAGGGATATTATATGTCATAATGTAAGTTAAAGTACCGTCGCTTTCAACATTATATGCTTCAAGCAGATTTGGACTTCCTGCGTTATCCGCAATAACATATAATGTTTCAGTATCAGTTACTTTTGTTTTCTTAGCTGGACCGTCTTCTACACATGCAACCTTAGGATATCCTACTTGTTTCCACATTTCTGGTGCTTGTGTGTCTACAATGTCTAATTCATAATGGTGGGTTTCTTCCCAACCGCAATCATCCACAGACCAATACTCTATTAAGTGATATGAGTCTTCTGTTAAATTAATATTTTTTGTTCCTGTGAAATTTCCTTCTTCGATTATATGCCAGGTATCTGTCTCATTTTCCTTATACCATACATTGTAATAAGAAATTACATTTCCTGCGTATTCTCCTGGAAGGTCATTATATCCTTGGTTGGTACCGTTATCTGGGTTATAATCGTATGCCCATAATTCAACAGTTGTTCCGTCCTTTACGTAATAACATCCATCTGTTAAAGAAACATTTCCGGGTAAATCAGTTGGAACGCTGCAACCACAAGATACACTTATATTATCCATTGGGTGAAGTTCTTTGAATGTCATTGGATCTGTTGTATCTAAAATAAATGATACATCATATGGCCACTGAGAAATCTTCCCCCAGTTTTCAACTATGTCTTTTCCTCTTAATTTAATATCGTGTGTTCCGTCATCTAAATCTCCAAAAAATTTCTCAGTATCTAGTAATGCAGTTAAAACTGCACAATGCCAACCATTATTTTGGAAAGGACTACTTGGTTCCATCCAGAATCCGCTCCAAGGTGCTGGTATTGGAGGTGTGATAAGGTCTAAGAAATATTCTCCTCCTTGGATATCTGATTCTTGATCACATACCTTTGCTGTTAGGGTATATTGAGGATCATTAGCACAGATTAAATATTCCCAAGGATCGCATTCTTCATCTAAACAAACATCATATGGGTAATCTGGTGGGATTGTATCTGTCTCAAAATAATAACATTCGCAATTTCCCCACTCGCCGCATGAATCTTCACTTTGAACACAGGCCCAATTTGCGCCATCTTCGAAAAGATTTACATCTATTGCTATTAAATCTTCTTCCGTTCCACCAAAAGTATCATCAACAGCATCTAAATAATCTCCTGTTCCAGGAGTTCCACAACCAGCATAGCCAGTATGTCCAATGAAATATTCTGCACTCTTTATTCCAAAGTCATCTGTTGCTGTTGCAGTTATATTGAATATTCCGTTATTATAATAAGGATCTACAAGAATATTAGATGTTACTGGTGGTAAATTTCCACAACAATCAATTGGATCATTATAACAAATTCCTGCTTCACAATAATCTTCTGTACATTCCTCTGAATCATCACAGTCTACATCTTTTGTACATTCTGGAACAAAACAATCATCATCTTGCAGGTCTATTGCTCCATCACCATCATTGTCAAAATTGTCAGTGCATCCATCTTCACAAGCTTGATCGTCTTCAGAATCGGTACAATAAGGTTCATCTTGACAACCTGTGTCTGCACAATCAGTATATGTATCACCATCATTATCTAAACCATCCATGCACATGCATCCTGGATCGTCTGCGTCTATTAAACTATTATCATTATTATCTATGCCATCAAAACATTCGCAACCACTTTCTCCGTCGCAAAATGCTGGTGATTCTTCTTCACCTCCGCATACTCCTTCAACGTCTTCTCCTAATACTCCACTAGCATTTGTTCCAATTAAAATCAATGCTAAAAATAATACTATAAATGTAGAAATAGTTATATTTCTCTTACCTTGTTTATTCATATATCAACACCCCCCTAAAGTGTTTTAACTATTAAGTTTAGAAGAAGAAGAACTTAAAAGATTTATAAACATGATTGTGTTATAGTAGCTATATGTTTTTATTATCGGTTCGTGATAAGAACTATAAAATTTAGTCTTCTGTTGAAATTCCAAAATAATTAGCTATCTCTTCTATTCTTAACTCATCTAACCTTCTTTCTGTAAATATATTTTCTGTTTTACGAATTACTCTTCCATACATCCTTGCTTTTTGGTGATCTCCGGCTTCTTCTGCTTCTCTTATTGTTTCTTTTAATTCATCTATTTGTGCAGAATAAAGGTCATCTACTTCTGGAAGACTATCTATCCATGAGAATTCTTGAAAAAGTCCGTTTATATTAAATTCTTCTGGCTCTGTTATTGGTGACCTATATTGATCCCAAAAAATATCTGGTGACATTTTATATTTGGAAGAGTGAAAGCTTTATAAGTGTTTTCTAATCTTCAAATTTATGGTTTTTGTAAGCGCTGGAATAATTTTAAAAGATAAAAAAATATTTTTAGTTAAAAGAGTTAAAAATGAAATTCTTTGTCCTAATACTTGGATTTGTCCTGGTGGTACTAATGAATTTGGAGAAAGTAAAGAGCAAACTTTGAGAAGAGAAGTAAAAGAAGAAGTTAATTTAGATTTTAAAGAAAAAGAATTATTTTTTACAATGTATCATTTAAAGATTCCAATGTATGTTTTTTTAGGTTCATGGAAAGGTGAAATTAAGTTAGATGAAAAAGAAATTTGTGATTCTGGTTGGTTTAGTTATAATGAAGCTATTAAATTAAAATTAGGTTTTGAATATAAAAAAGTTATTGAAAAATTGAAGAAAGAAGGAAAGATTTATTAAGTTTTGATGATTTGTTTATTTGTATGAAATTACTAAACACTAAATTTAATCGAAATTTTTCTAATGGCTTGTCTGCTGTTACTGCAGTTGCTGGAAGTGTTGTTGGAACGGTAGGTTTAGTTGAACTATTCTATAAAGTAGCAGAAGTTATTCCTTTCGTTGATCTTGCTGACCAAGCTAATGTTTTTTATAATAGCTTGCCAGTAATTCAAAACGGAGATTGGAAAGAAGTTGGTGTTCTTTTAGGAACTGCTGCTGTTTGTGGTTTGGTCTCAAAAGCTTCTAAATATTATAATGAAGTTATTCAAGACCATGTAAGAATTGATAAAGATAGTTTTCCGACTTATAAATCTGTTAATTTTTAATGAAAAGTTTTATAAATTCTTAATTTTAATTATATTCTATGTCAGATAAAAGAAATATTATTATTATATTTGCAATAGCTGTTCTTTTTGCAGTTTTTGTTTTTTCAGCAATTGATGCTGTTTATCCTAGACCAGAATATAATGATTTTTGTGAAGAAGATTATGTTGAACCGAGAGTACTTGGTGAAGGCAGTGAAGAAGTAGTTGATCCACATAAAGAATGTAGGGGGGAGTACGATGCTGCAATGGATGGTTATGACCAAGTATCATTTTATATTTCTGCTATTTTAGCTTTAATTGCTATATTTTTAGGACTTTATTTGCCAGCACAAGCAAATAGTTTAAATGAATCTATTGGTTCTGGATTTATGCTTGGGGGAGTATTTGCATTGTTTTTCGGAACAATAAGAAGTTTTAGTAATCTTGGTAGATTTACTAGGCCGATTATAATTCTTTTAGAGTTAGTTCTTATTATTTATATAGCTTATAAGAAAATAGGTAATTTAAAGAAATAAGAAAATTTATTAAACTATATCTTTTTAAAAATATTATGAAAAAGAGTTTACTTAAAAAAGCAGTTCTCATATACCCTAAATTTTCTGGAGAAACTTTTTGGAGCTTAAGAAAAAGTATAGAAATGTACGTTCCAAAAAATAAATTTGGTTTACCCAGAGCACAATCCCCTCCTTTAGGATTATTGTCAATTTGTGGTGTTCTAAAAAAGTATTATAATGTAATTCTATTAGACAGAAATGTTGATCCTAGAGCATCTTCATTAAAAAAACTTATTTCAGATGAAAATGTTTGTTTTGTTGCTACTGGCGGAATGATTGGGCAAGAAGAAGATGCTTTACATATTGCAAAAGTTACTAAGGAATTCGGAAAGCCGTTTGTTATTGGTGGACCTTTTGTTGATAAGAAAATTCTTGGAAAATCTCCATTAAACGGTATGGATGTAATTGCGGTTGAAGGAGAAGCAGAATTAGTTATTGAAGATATATTAAAAGATTTATTAAATAAAAATTTTGGAACTTATTATGAAGGAAAACATTGCCTAGCTAAAGAGTTTTTAGTACCTGATTTTTCTTTTATCAATCCAAATGATTACATGAGCATGGCTGTTCAGTTTAGTAGGGGTTGCCCTTTTTCATGTGAATTTTGCGATATAACTCTAAGATTTGGTAAGGGGCCAAGATATATTCCTGAAAAAAAGATAAATGAGCAGTTTAAACAGTTGTATAAATTAGGATGGAGAGGTCCAATTTTTATTGTTGATGATAATTTAACTGCATATCCTTCTAAAGCAATTGAAACATTAAAAAGTGTTCAAAAAATAGAAAAAGAACTTAACCACCAATTTCCAAAAACAACTCAGGTTTCTTTAGAACTTTCTGATGATCAAATGAAAGAATTAAGAAATTTACTTCGTGAAACAAATTTCAATATGCTTTTCATTGGTGTAGAAACAAATAATTTAGAATCTTTAAAAGAAACTAAAAAAAATCAAAACTTGAGGGGAGAAAAAACATTAAAAGAAAAGATTTCTTTGATTTCAAGAGAAACTAAAGCTGGCGTAATGATTGGTATAATTTTTGGGTTTGATCATGATACTTTAGACTCTGGAGGTTCTTTAATTGAATTTTGTAATTCATTGCCTTGTGCTACAATTATGGCAGGAAATATGAAAATTGTGCCTAAAACTCCACTTTGGGAACGTTTAGTTAAGGAAGATAGGTTAAATGTAAGTAATTTTGGTAGTGGTAATAATTCAGACGGGGTATTTAATTTTATTCCATATAATTTTTCAGTAGAAGAAGGAGAAAAGAAATTTGTAGAAATACAAAAAGGAATTTATAATGAAAAAGCTTATTTTAATAGGTTAATGGGACAACTAAAAATCTCTGGGCCTTCAATGGCTATACCAAAAGTTTCCATAAAAGAAAGTATTTATTCCATTTTTAAAATTTTTACAAAAGAAAATGCAAGAATGTATAGAAAATATTTACCTACTGCAATAAAAATTGCTTATAATCGGTTTGGGGTAAAAGGAATTACAAAAATGGGTCATGTAATTGGAATTTATCTTGCAATGTGTTCTAGGTATGCTCATTCTGAGTTTATGGTTCATTATTTAGAAGAACAAGTTAGTAAAAGAAAATATGAAGATTGGCAGAAACATTCTTGGAAAGAAATGCAGGAAAGAAAAGGTTTATTAGATAACTAATTTCTATTTACTTTATGGGGTTAAAAGTTTTATTAATTGGTAACAGTGCTAGAGCTCATGTTGTTGCAGAATCTTTTAAAGATGTAGAACTTTATTCTTATATGGAATCTGAAAATCCTGGGATTAGTAAGCTTTCTAAAAAAATAAAGATTGGAAGTTATTCTGATTTAGAATCTATTAAAGAATTTGCTAAAGATGTAGACTTTGCTTTTATTGGTCCAGAAAAACCACTTGCGGAAGGTGTTGTTGATGCTTTAGAAGAGATTGGTATTAAATGCATAGGTCCTAAAAAAAGTTTAGCTAGAATTGAATCTTCAAAATCTTTTGCTAGAGATTTAATGGAAAAATATCATGTTCCTGGAAATCCTTTATTTAAAGTTTTTTATTCAGAAGAAGGCATGGAAGAATTTGTAAATGTAATTGGAGACTTTGTTGTTAAAGCAGATGGTTTGCAAGGTGGTAAGGGAGTAAAAGTTATGGGTGATCATTTTAATACAGTTGAAGAAGGACTTTATTATGCAAAACAATGTTTGAAAAAAGATGGGCAAGTTGTTATTGAAGAAAAATTAATTGGTGAGGAGTTTTCTCTAATGTTTTTTTGTGATGGTAAAACAATTAAGAGAATGCCTGCTGTTCAAGATCATAAAAGAGCTTATGAAAATGATGAAGGTCCAAATACTGGTGGAATGGGATCTTATTCTTGTGCTGATCATTCTTTGCCTTTTCTTTCTCAAAAAGATATTTATGAAGCAACAGAAATAACTTGGCAAGTTGTTAATGCATTAGGGAATTATAAGGGAATTATTTATGGGGGTTTTATTGCAACAAAAAATGGGGTTAAAGTTATAGAGTTTAATGCAAGATTTGGTGATCCTGAAGCAATGAATGTTTTACCAATTCTCAAAACTAATTTTACTGATATTTGTTTAGCTATTATTAATGGGAGATTAAGTGATTTGAATATTGTTTTTGATAGTAAAGCAACTGTTTGCAAGTATGTTGTTCCAGAAGGTTATCCAACAAATCCATGTAAAGGTAAGATTGAAGTTCTTGGTGAACCTTATTTTGCTTCTGTAGATAGTGATTTGAATTTATCTGGTTCTAGAGCTGTTGCTTTTGTTGGTATTGCTGATGATATTTCTGAAGCTGAAGAAATTGCTGAAAGAAATTGTTTAAATGTTAAAGGTCCTGTGTTTCATAGGAAAGATATTGGAACTTCTGAGTTAATTGAGAAAAGAATTAAACATATGAAAGAATTAAGGAAATAGAAAATCATTTAAAGTTAAAATAAAGGTTAGTTTTTATGAAAAAAGTTTATGTTGCACATTCAAGAGTAGAGGGATATGATTTTAAGAAAGAGTTGTATCAACCGATTAGAGAAAGTTCATTGAATGGTGAATTCGAAATTATTTTACCACATGAAGAAAGCGATAATTCTTATAGTTCAAAGGAATTTTTTAGAGATAAATGTGATGTTATAGTTGTTGAAGCATCTTATAGGAAAGTTGGCCCTTTTTTGGAGGTTGGTTGTGCATGGGCTTTTGATGTTCCAATAATTGTTTTAATTAAGAAAGGAGTTAAATTATCTGGATCTTTAAATGAAATGGGTAAAACTGTTGTAGAATATGAAAATCCTGAAGAAATGATTTCTGGTTTAGAGAAAGCTTTAGAGGGATTAAAATGAAAAAGGGTAAAATATTAGGAATTGGTAATAAAGATAGATACTCCTATTTTGTATTTAAAAAAAATAGTGCTATTTTATTAATTTTAACAAAAATGATCTCAGGAATTTCTTATAAAGATTGTTCAGGTGTGGGAGATACTTTTCTATACGATATAGATCATATGAAAGACACTAAAAGAAAAAGAAAAATTTCTGAATTTGTTGATGATAGGTCACATTTTAGTGGAAAGGGGTTTGATGTTGATGTAATATTTGGTAAAAATAAAGTCTTTTTGTTAAGTTATGCAAATGAAGAAATAACAAAATATTTGAGAAAATTTGTTAGTGAAAATTTTGAGTTTAAGTTAACTAAAAAACAATTAAATCTACATAAGAAAGCAGGAAAGAAGATTAAATGAAAAAAGTTTATAGTAAAATTCTAGAAAAAGCTTTGCTTTATTATGAGAAAGGCAGGCCGAGAGATATTGAACATATTAAATGGTTAGTTGAAACGATTCCTAAGTTTATTGATAAATCAGAAGTTGATTTTGATATTTTAATGCCAGTTGTTATTTTACATGATGTTGGTTATTCTAAAGTTGAGAAAGGTACAGATTTTTTTAAGCTTGACATTAGAAAATTCCATAGTGAAGAAGGAGCAAAAATTGCGGGAAAAATTCTTAATGAACTTGGTTACCCTCAAGATAAAATTAAGGAAATAAAAAGATTAATTTGTAAACATGATAATTGGGCTTTTGGAGATTCTTTTGAAGACGAGCCCATTTTAAGAATATTTAACAATTTTGATTTTATGTGGGTTGTCTCACAAATTGGTTTTAAAGTATATGCTAGTTTCTTGAAAGCTAATCCAGAAGAAACTATAAGAAATATTGAAGAATCAGAAAAAACTAATATTAAGGATGGCAGAAAGTGGTTTAATAAAAAAATTGAAAACTATTATAAAGAATTAATGGAAGAAAGAAAAAGGGAAATATGACAAGAATAGCAATAATAGAAAAAAAGAAATGTAATCCCATTAGTTGTGGGAACTTTCTTTGTATGAGAGTTTGCCCAGTTAATAGAACTGGAAAAGAATGTATAACTCAAGAAAGAGATAAACCTGCTATTGATGAGTTGTTGTGCAATGGTTGTGGTATTTGTCCTAAAAAATGTCCTTTTGGTGCTATTGATATTATTAATTTACCTGAAAAACTTAAAGAAGAACCAGTTCATAGATTTGGAAAGAATAATTTTGAGTTATTTCGTTTACCTATTCCTAAAGAGAAAACTGTTGTTGGTTTACTTGGTAGAAATGGAATTGGAAAATCTACTGCTTTAGAGATATTATCTGGAAATTTAATTCCTAATTTAGGAGATTATGCTCAAGATGGAGATAAAGAAAAAGTTATTGAGCATTTTTCAAAAACTTCAATGGTTGATTACTTTAAAAAACTTTATAATGGTAAGTTAAAAGTTTCTTACAAACCACAAAGAATTGAATTATTGCCTAAATTGTACAAAGGAAAAGTAAAAGATTTATTGAAACATGTCGATGAAAGAAAACAAAGTGATAAACTTGTTAAAGAATTACAGTTAGATCATTTACTTGATAGACATTTAAGTAAGTTAAGTGGTGGAGAATTACAAAAAGTTGCAATTATTGCAGCTATTGTTAAGAAAGCTGATTTTTATTTCTTTGATGAACCTGCAAGTTTCTTAGATGTTACTTCTAGAATTAAAGTTGCTAAATTAATTAGGGAATTAGCTAAAACTTCTGCTGTTATGGTGGTTGAACATGACTTAGCTACATTAGATTATATTTCTGATGAAATACAAATTCTTTATGGTAAACAAGCTGGTTATGGTGTTGTTTCACAATCAAAAGGAGTTCGAAGAGGTATTAATGAATATTTAGATGGATTTTTACCTGATGATAATGTTCGGTTTAGAGATTATGATATTGTTTTTGCTACAGCGCCTGAAACTAAAACTAGTGAGGATGAAATTTTATTTGAATTTCCTGAATTGGAGAAGAAGTTTAAAGGTTTTTCATTAAAGACTAATTCTGGAAATGTTCACAAAGCTGAAGTAATGACTGTGATGGGAGCAAATGGTTTAGGTAAAACTACTTTCTTGAAATTATTAGCTGGTATGGAAAAACCTACTTCTGGAAAAGTTGAGAAGATTAAAATTTCTTACAAAGAACAGTATCCTGAGATTGTTAAAGGAACTGTTAGAGAATGGTTAGAGAAATCAAAAGATTACAGGAGTGGTTGGTACAAACAAAATATTTTAGAGAAATTAGGTTTGTTGAAAGTAATTGATAGTAATATTTCTAGTTTATCCGGTGGTGAGCTGCAGAAAGTTTACATTGCTGTTTGTCTTGGAAATGATGCAGAGCTTTATGCTTTAGATGAACCTTCTGCTTTTATTGATGTTGAAGATAGATTGAAGGTTGCTGAAGTTATTAAAGAATTTATTTTAAAGAAAGAGAAAGCTGCAATTGTTGTTGATCATGATGTTCAGTTTGTTGAATATATTGCTGACTCAATGTTGATTTTTGAAGGTGAGCCAAGTGTTAATGGTTCTGTTCATGGTTCTTGTTCTAAACGTGAAGGAATGAATCGAGTTTTGAAAATGTTGGATATTACTTATCGTAAGGATCCTACAAATGGGCGTGGCAAAATAAACAAAACTGGAAGTCAACTAGACAAAACTCAAAAAAGTAAAGATGAGTATTATTATAGTTAGGAAAGGTTTAAATATTTCTTTATACCCTTTATTTTTATGGTAGATTTAAATGAAATAGTAAGTTATTATAATATTGCTAGTCATGGTAATAATTCTGGATCAGAAGATGAAACTGGTGAATTATTAAAATTGAAATATAAATTAGAAGATATTCCGGTAGAGTTTACCCCTTTTAAAGGTAGACATTGTAATTCTTTATTTGAAGAGGGGGGATTAGAAACTCGTGCAGAATTTTGTGTAGGAGAATCTTCTTATGTCTATGATGATTGTAGGGGATTAACTGATTTACAAATGGATGACGTTAATGAAAGATTGTGTGATCTTCCAATTAGAATTTGGGTTAATGGACAGGATTTTATGACTAGTTTTTATAGTAATCAAGATATGTTCCATTTAAGTAAAGCCTTTGAACCTACTACGGTTGGATGTATGGTTCTTAAGGGTTCTGGAAGAAGAAACTCTGCTTGTATTGTTTGGGAACAAGGCGATGGTCAGTTAGGCTACATTGAATTTATTGCAACAAAAGATCGTTTATAGTTAAATCCAAAAGTTTTATATATTTTCTTAAACTAGTTATTTTTAATGGCTAGCTTTAATTTGAATAAATTAGTTCAAAAATATGTTTGTTCAGATAGAGAAGAACTAACAAGATTAAAACACTTTTTATTACGGGTTCCTGTTTCTGTTAAACCTTTTGAAGGAATGGATAAAGATGATCCTTTTTTAGAATTTATGGTTGTTGCTGAATTAGCAAAACCTGAATTATCTAGCGAGTATCTTTTATCTAGGTGCGATCCCACAGATGATTTAAGTGAAACTGAAATGGTTGATCTTGAAGATAAATTACCTGGAACATTCCCTAGAATAAGAATTAATAGGGGTTCTTCTTCTATTGATCCAGTTAAAGCATATAGAAAGTATGGATTAGAAAGAATGTTTTTGCCAGAGAAAGGCACAATGGTTTTTAGAGTGGATGATACTAGAGAAGATGGTACTAAGATAATGGGTACTAATAATGCTATTGCAATTGTTTGGAAGCGTGGGGATACTATGCATTATATAGAAATTGGTATGACTGATAAACCACTTTATGATTATCCTTTATGATACAAAAAATAAAATGATCTCTTCTAGTTTTAAAGTTTTATTAAAAAAGTGAATTTTAGTTGTTAACCTTCAAAAGAAGTTACATTTAAAAAAGCTTTTGGGTCTTCTAGCGTTGGTTCATAACATTGAGATAATCTTTCTCTACCTCTTGTATCTTTTATGGTTGTCCAGTGACCTTCTGTGTATTTCTTCCAACCTTCTGGAGGTATTACATTATAGAATAAATCTTCATTTTCTCTGATAATTGTGAATCCTAATAACTCTAATTCCATTCTGGAATCACCAGGGTCGTAAACTCTACCTCTAAATCTTAATTCTTTTGCAAGTAACCACCCTGGGTTTTCATCAATTATTTCCAAATCTGTTTTTTTGAGAATGTTTCTCATTTTTTCACCTAAAATTATATTGATTTTACTCTTTATAAATCTTTCTATTTGTTACTTTTGTTTAGTGGTTACAAAAAGAAAAAAAGTTTATTTTGCAAGTTCTGCATCAATTATTTGCTTAAAATTCGCAAATGGTTGTGCTCCAACTACCAGTTTTCCATTAATACTAAAACTTGGAGTTCCTCTTACACCCAAAGACTTTCCTTCTGACGTATCTTCAGTAACTTTTGAAGCATATTTTTCTGAATCAAGACATTCTGCAAAACCATTAGTATTTAAACCAATATCTTTAGCATATCCTTTAACATCACTAGAGGATCCTTTGTCAAATATAATATCATGCATTTCCCAGAATTTTCCTTGATCTCCTGCACACTCAGCTGCTTGGGCAGTTATACTATCTGTTCCCCCCCTATTGAAATGTTTGTAAACAATTTTTACATCATCAGGATAAGTTTCTAGAATCTGGTCTAAGGTAGTTCTTACCCTATTACAGAACCCACATGAAAAACTTGAATATTCTACGATAATCACTTTTGCATCTTCAGCACCCCGAAATAACAAACCTTCAACATTTATTTCAGTTGGAGCTTGTTGAGCACTTGGTGCTCTTGCTTGAGCTTGTTGTGCTTCTGCAACAGCTGCACCGCTTGCATCTGATCCAATTCCAAAGCCACCCGTAAATAAGGAAATTACTAATAAAATTCCTAAGACTGTTGTTAATGTCTCCCAAACAATTACATTTGCTTTTGATTCTTTTTTTATTACACGGTGTTGTTTACCGTTATTATCTTCTTCCATTTTTCCTCCTTTAGGCAAATCTATGTCTACCTGCTTTTATATCACTAATTCCAATTAGGACATTATCACCTTCTATTTTATGGTATAAATAACTTGGCCAACATCCATAACCTTTATTTTTTGTTCCTAAACCATCTATACTAAATACCTTTCCACAGTTTCTGCATGTAATATCATTTCCAGATTGTTGATATCCTTTGTATCCACCACAGATATCACAAGCATCAAATGCCACTCTTGGTTTTCCATCGCTACCTAAAACTAAGAAATAATTTATGTTAACACCGTTGTCATCAAGAGAATAAAATTTGACCGTGTTTGATAAGTCTGATAAGGGTATAGTTACATAACCTTCACTACCTGCAACAACATTTCCTGTTGGCATTGCTTTATTTCCACAACCACTTATTACGATGGCTGTTAATATTAAAATTCCAATTAATATTATTTTTTTCATTTCTGTTTTTCCTCCGTTTATAGTTTTTTTGCTTTCAGCAACAATGAATTTGATACAACTGAAACTGAACTTAGTGCCATGGCAGCTCCAGCAATCATTGGATTTAATAATCCAAATGCGGCAATTGGAATTCCTACTGTGTTATAAAATAACGCCCAGAACATATTTTGTTTTATCTTTGCCATAGTCATTCTACTTAATTTAATTGCTTTAGGAATATCTGCTAGATCATTTTTCATCAAAACAATATTTCCTGCTTCCATTGCAACATCTGTTCCTGAGCCCATTGCAATTCCAATATCAGCCTGAGCTAAAGCTGGAGAATCATTTATACCGTCACCAACCATTGCAACTTTTCCACTTCTTTGTAATTTTT
>Ga0180009_10005512_pt1 | contig 13554 bp, 10 predicted proteins | sample OS_PC_MetaG_FD_123537 | JGI IMG/M metagenome (GOLD analysis project Ga0180009, IMG submission 123537) | Groundwater microbial communities from the Aspo Hard Rock Laboratory (HRL) deep subsurface site, Sweden - OS_PC_MetaG | ecosystem: Environmental > Aquatic > Deep subsurface > Groundwater... | reverse complement strand
GCCGGTGGATAGAGGACGCTTAATAGTGCTAAAATAGAGAGGTTAGATGGGGTAGAGTGTGAAAGAAAGGGTGTAGGATAAGGAGTTTCTTATGCCTATACCCTATTCCCTAACCCCTATACCCTGACCCCTTTCTATTATGGCCGGCGAAAAAGGAATCTCGATAAATATTTCAAAAAGACTGGGCGAGATGCTCGTCGCTTCCGGGCTTATCACCGCCCAGCAGCTGGGCGAAGTTCTCGATCTGCAGAAGACAAGCGGCGTCAAGCTCGGCCATCTGCTTATACATAAAAAATACATTGATGAAAAAAAACTGCTCGGGTTCCTGAGCAAGCAGTTCGGCATAGAATTTGTGGACCTCTCGGCCAAAGAAGTAAAGGACGACGTGGTCAGGATCATCCCCGAGAATATCGCCCGGCGCTACAATCTCATAGCGGTGGAAAAGACGGATAATAAGCTTAAAGTAGCCATGGAGGACCCGCTGAACATCGTGGTCCTGGACGACCTGAAGATGATGACCGGCTACGACGTGAAAGCCGTGTTCGGCGCCGAGAACGATATCATTTCAGCCATAGACAAATATTACGGGGTCAAATCCTCCAGAGAGGCGCTGGACGATATCCTTAAAATGACCGCCAACGGCACTACCGAGGTCGCGGTGGTCGCGGAGGACGGGTCGCGGGGCGGCGGGGAGGACCTCCGTTCGCTTGAGGAAAAGGGCGAGGCGGCGCCCATAATACAAATGGTCAATTTGACGATCTCCTCCGCGATCAAGGCGCACGCTTCCGATATCCATATAGAGCCCACCTACAAAGACACCAAAGTCCGTTTCAGGATAGACGGCGTTCTGCACGTCCAGCCCTCGCCGCCCAAAAAATTCCATAATGCCATAATCAGCCGCATCAAGATCATGTCGGGGCTTGACATCTCCGAGCGCCGGCTGCCGCAGGACGGCCGCAGCAAGCTCAAGATGGAAGACCATGAAATAGACCTCCGCGTTTCAATACTCCCGTGCGGCCCCGGCGAAAAAGCGGTCATGCGGATACTCGATTCTTCGGGCTTGAAGCTCCGGCTTGACGACCTGGGCTTTGAGCCCGGGAACCTGGCCATCTTCTCCAAATGCCTTAAAGCGCCGTACGGCATAATCCTTATAACCGGACCCACCGGCTCGGGCAAAACCACCACGCTTTATTCGGCTTTGGCTACCTTGAACGCGCCGGATGTCAATATCGTTACGATAGAAGAACCCATAGAATACCAGCTTGAGGGCATAAACCAGGTCGGCGTCAACGCGGATATCGGGCTTACGTTCGCTGCGGGCCTGCGGTCCTTCCTCAGGCAGGACCCGGATATCATCATGGTCGGCGAAATAAGGGATTTTGAGACGATGTCCATCGCCATCAACGCGGCCATGACCGGCCATCTTGTGTTTTCCACGCTGCACACCAATGACGCTCCCGGCGCCATCACCAGGATCGGCATGATGGGCATTGAGCCCTTCCTGACCTCCAGCACCCTGCTTATGGTGGCAGCCCAGCGGCTGGTGCGCTCCATCTGCGGGAACTGCAAGGAAACTTATGAGGTGAAGCCTGAATTGATGGCCGGCCTCGGCGTGTCCAAAACACTTATTGATAATAATATTAAAAATGGTAAAATAATATTGTCCAGAGGCAGGGGCTGCGAGGTCTGCGCCAAGACCGGTTATAAGGGCCGCATGGGCATATACGAGATACTTGAGGTGAATGATGTTATCCGGGGGCTTATAATAGAGAAAGCCCCTGTCGCGAAGATCAAGGAAGCCGGGCGCAAAAACGGCATGATAACCCTGAGGGAATCCGCCGTGAGAAAGCTTTTCGCGGGTCTTACCACCGTTGAAGAGGTCATAAGGGTTACGGCTTCGGACGTCGATTAGGAAAGCTAGGCGGCTAGTCAGCTAGACTGCTAGTCAGCCATAAGGTCTGCAAACCTTAAAAAGCCGTCGCGCTGTCCAGCTGCCCAGCTGTCCGGCAATAGTGGCGGCCAAGCGGTTTGATTAGGAGCAATTATATGGTTACAATGAGCGAGCTTTTTATCATGATGCACGAGAAGAACGCGTCGGACATCCACCTGACGGCCGGGGCTACCCCTATGCTCCGCATAGACGGCGAGCTTGTGTCCACGCCTTTTGAAAAGCTGACCCCCGAGATGTGCCAAACCCTGGTGTTTTCGCTGATGACGGACGCCCAGCGCCAGCGTTTCGAAGCCACCAATGAGCTGGATTTCGCGTTCGGCATCAAGGGTTTGGGGCGTCTCAGGATGAACGCCTACCGCCAGCGCGGAGTGGTCGGCTCGGCCATACGCTCCATCCCCAGCAAATATAAGACTTTTGAAGAGCTTAACCTTCCGCCGGTCGTCTATGACCTGATGAAACTGACCAAGGGCCTCATCCTGATCACCGGCCCCACCGGTTCCGGCAAATCCACGACTTTGGCCTCCATGATAGACTATCTTAACGAAAACCGGAATTATCACATCATCACCATCGAGGACCCCATAGAATACGTGCATACGCACAAAAAAAGCATAGTCAACCAGCGCGAAGTGGGCTCCGACACCGAGACTTTCGGCGCGGCCCTGAGGCATGTGCTCAGGCAGGACCCCAATGTCATACTGGTGGGCGAAATGCGCGACCTTGAAACCATAGGCGCCGCTTTAAACATCGCTGAAACGGGCCACCTGGTGTTCGCGACTCTCCATACTTCCGACGCCGCCCAGACCATCAACCGTATCATAGACGTGTTCCCGCCGCATCAGCAGGAGCAGATAAGGGTGCAGTTGTCGTTCGTGCTGCAGGCGGTTTTCGCCCAACAGCTTCTCGGCGCGGCCTCCGGCACGGGCCGCGTGCTTGCCTGCGAGGTCATGCTGGCCACTTCCGCCGTCAAAAACCTGATCCGCGAGCAGAAGGTGGAGCAGATAAACACGGTCATCCAGACCGGCGGCAAATACGGCATGGTCACCATGAACCAGGCCCTTGTGGAGCTGTACAAAAGACAGAAGATAACTTACCAGGAAGCCGTGACCCGCTCCGCCGACCCGGAAGATCTGAAGAAACTGCTTCAGAAGACCCTGTCTGTCAGCAGCTGATGTAGTAGTAAGTGGTAAGTAGTAAGGATTAAGTGTTAAGTTCTTTGAATTCCGCACTTCTTATAACTTACTGCTTACTACTTACACCTTAATCCTTATCACTTAATCCTTAATACTTTATTTTCCTATGCAATTCGCCTATAAAGCCAGGGATATCAGCGGTAAAGTTCAGGAAGGATTGGTGGAGGCCGCCGACCAGAAGGCCGCCATGTCCCGGCTTCGGGACCAGAAGCTGTCCGTGACGGAGATAACGCCGAAGCCGAAAAAGACCAAGTTCTTTAAAGACAAAGTCCAGCCCACGGACGTTGTGATCTTCTCAAGGCAGTTGTCCACGCTGGTGTCGGCCGGCGTGCCTATCGTGCAGGGCCTGAATATACTTGAGGAGCAGGCTGAAAACCCGGCTTTTAAAACGGTCGTGACCGGCATAAAGGCGGATATAGAAGCCGGCCTCTCCATAGCCGAGGCCATGAAAAAGCACCCGCAGGCATTCACCGAGCTTTATGTTTCCATGATAAAAGCCGGCGAAATCGGCGGCATACTGGATACCATCCTGGAGCGGCTTTCCGGTTTCCTGGAAGCGTCGGAAGCCCTGAAAGCCAAAGTGAAAAGCGCCATGATGTACCCTGCGATCGTCGGCGGCGCCGCTTTTTTTATAACCATATTCCTGATAGTTTTCGTCATCCCCATCTTTAAAGAGATCTTCAGCGGCTTCGGCGCCGAACTGCCCCTTCCCACCAGGATCGTCTGCGGCATTTCCGATATCCTGCGCGGGAACATCATCTATATCATACTTGTAGCGGGCGGCGCCGGATATGGCTTTAAAAAATACCTGCAGACGGAAAAAGGGCAGGCACAATTTGACGACATATCTTTGAAGCTGCCGGTGTTCGGCATCCTGCTGAAGAAAGTGGCCATCGCCAAATTTACCCGCACGTTAGGCACTCTTATAAAATCCGGCGTGCCTATCCTGCAGGGGCTTGAGACCGTAGCCAAGACCGCCGGCAATAAAACCATAGAGCGCGCCATCAACGCAAGCCGCGATTCCATCAGGGAAGGCGGCAGGATCTCCGATCCCCTTAAAAAGGCGAATATTTTCCCGCCGATGGTCATACAGATGATAAGCGTGGGCGAAGAGACGGGCGGCCTTGATAACATGCTCGGCAAAATAGCGGATTTTTACGACCAGGAAGTGGATACCGCCGTTCACGGCCTGACTTCCATGATAGAGCCCCTGATCATGATAGTTATGGGCCTGGTGATAGGGACCATAGTCGTAGCCATGATGATGCCGATGTTCTCAATGGGCGAACTGGCCGGCAAAGATTAAAAAATCAACTGTTTTTTTCCCGGTTCAAAAGCCTGAGCTTGGCTTTCAGGCCGCCGGGGGCGGAGAAACCGCCCGGGCTGCCGTCCGACTTTATCACCCTGTGGCAGGGGACGAAGGGCGCAAAAGGGTTTTTGCCGAGCGCCGAGCCCACCGCCCTGGCCGCATTGGGGCGGCCTATGCGCCTGGCTATCCAGCCGTAACTGCGGGTCTGCCCCCTGGGTATGGCCATGCAGGCGCGCCAAACGGCCCGCTGGAAAGGCGTATACTTCTTCATCCGCTCACCAATATCTTTTTTCATGGATAAGGTCACGCGCCGCACGATAGCCCAGTCGGGGTCGCCGGCGTGTTTTCCGCGCGCTCGGGAAACCGGGGAACGGGACAGGCATAGGGTTGCCCATTCCGCCGCGTAGGAAACCCTCCCGTGGTTTCCCTCCAATCAGAATTGGAGCCTCCCATCCGCTATGCGGCTACAGAGCAACCCCACGCCTGTCCCGTGCAGAAATTCCTTATGTAAAATAAACATTCCCGCCCTTGATGATACTTCCATCCCCGCCCCCAAGGTCGAAGCCAACCTTATCAAAATAAGTAAAAATAAACAATATTCCCTGCGGCCTTCCCCAAAGTACACCAGTACCTTTTCCCCTAAAATAAAAGAGAAACGTCCCCTTTTACTTTTAGAAACGTCCCCTTTTATTAAAAAAATAGTAACTACTCAGGTCTGTCGTCGTAGTGGCAGAGTTTACTCTGCCCAAAAAGGCAAAGCAAGCTTTGCCACTACAAAAAATACGTGAAAAATACGGAGAACCTGAGTAGTTACAAAAAATATGGATAATGCCGGCTCGAAAGATAGCTTGTTCAATTTCATCACTTCTATTGTGGCGGAGGTGGGCCACAGTGTCCCGGCAGCAGTTTTCACTTTTAAATCATAATTCGCGGCAAAAGATATCGCGATACGGTCTTGCAGGAAAAATTCTATCCGGGCATGGAACACAGGGGTTTTGCTGGCGCACGCCCTTCTGGCTTTCGGCCAAGCCGTTGGAGCTTTACCGCTATCATTAAGCGGCGGCGAAGAATGTTTGAAGCGCGCACTGTGTGCGGGCTGAGTTCTTCGCCGGCGAAAACGGCTTGGACGCTTCCCCATAAAGCCGGTCCCGGCGTGCGAGCGGCAAAACCCTGCCGCCCCGGCCAATTGTTTCAACGGCGGACGCGGAAACTTTATTTTTCGCAGTTTAGGGTTCCCTTGTTCCTTAGTTTGCGGTGGTATGTGACGGCGAAGCGGTGGACCTCGTCGCGGAGGGCCTGTAAAAGCGTAAGGGCCGGATGGCCGCGGTCCAGCAGCAGGGGCCGGTTCCTGAACGGCACATACACTTCTTCCAGCCTTTTGGCCAGGGCTATTACCGGTATCTTCAGCTTCAGTTCGCGCATCGCGGCAAGCGCCGCGGCCAGCTGGCCCCTGCCGCCGTCTATCAGTATAAGGTCCGGCAGTTCCTGCCCCGCCGCCGCGAGCTGCGCCAGCCGCCTTTTAACCGCTTCGTTCATCATCGCGGTATCGTTTGAGCCGCCGGGCGCGTTCTTGAACCGTATCCTGTAATGCCGGTAATGTTCAGTATTCTTTTCGCCGTTCACAAAGCATACCGAGGCCGCCACCGCGTATTCGCCTGAGATGCTTGAAGTGTCGAAAGCCTCTATGTGGACCGGGGGTTTCTTGAGGCCCAGCGCTTCCATCAGCGCGGTGACCGAGCCGGTCTTAAGCGTTTCCCTGGTGACCAGGTCCCTTTTAAATTCGCCGACCCGGACCCGTTCCGCCATGTGCTCTATCGCCCCTATGAAATCCCGGTAAGTCGCCGCCGTCTCGTAGTCAAGCCTGCGCGAGCCGGCCGCCATCTTTCCCCTGAAATCTTTCAGGAGTTTTTTGAATTCGCCGTTAAAAAAATCCTCCACCCTTTTTGCAAGCCGCGCGTACGCCGGCGCGGATATCCTGCCGGCGCACGGCGCGGGACACTGGCCGGTGTGGTAATAGAGGCAGGAGTTTATCTTCCGGGGGGAGAGCGGGTCCTTGAGCGAAAGATCCCAGCGGCAGCGCCTGAGGTTCACGAACTTGATGCGCCGGAGATAGCCCAGCAGCTTTTTCAGCGGCTCCACTTTCGGATAGGGCCCGAAATAGCGCGCCCCGTCGCGGAGCTTTTTCCTGGTAAAAAGTACGCGCGGGAAATCCTCGGCGGTCAGCTTTATGTAAGGATAGCTTTTGGCGTCTTTCCAGAGCACATTGAAGAAAGGCTGATACTGCCGTATAAGCTCCCGCTCGATGAGCAGGGCTTCGCGTTCGCCGGCGGAGGCGATGTAGTCTATTGAGCGTATCAACGCCACGAGGTTTGGGATCTTGGGCGAAACCGCGCCGGCGCCATAAACCACGTTGGATTTATGGCCAGCCGCGCGCCCTGCGTGGTGCACGGCGTCTTTCCTGAAATACCGGGCCACTCTTTTACACAGGTTTTTGGCCTTGCCTATGTAGAGAATATTGGCGGCCGAGTCGCGCATCAGGTATACGCCCGGTTTTTGCGGCAGATGTTTAATGTTCATTTAAAACCGCCCGCCGGTGATAAGTTTCCGTTCCTCAAGCCCCAGGGCTTTAAGGCCGCCGAAATAGAGGGCTATGCCGCCGGGAACCGCCAGGGCAACGGTAAGGGCGGGGTGGAAGCCATTGAGAAGATATTTTACCGAGAGGCAAAAAGCCGCCATAACCACGGCGGAAGCAATCGTCTTGCAATAGAAAGCGGCGGGCCCCGGGGAAAAAACGCCGCGCGACTTCAGCGCCCGCATGTACATCGCGGCCGCGGCCAGCGAGCTTAAAGCCGTGGCCAGGGCCAGCCCCCTGGCGCCCATCGGGCGCATAAGGACAAAGCACAGGGCGGCGTTAAGCGCCGTCTGGACGAGGACTATCTTTACCGGCGTTCTGACGTCGCCCGCCCCGTAGCAGGCCGCCGCTGCCAGCTTGTTGACGCCGTAGCCGGGCAGGCCGAGCGCCAGGTAGAACAGCACGCCGGCGGTAAGGACGCTGGCGTCATAAGTGAACCGGCCGTGTTCAAAAAGGGCCCGCGAAACCGGCAGGCTCAAAACCATTAAGCCGAGCGTCGCCGGTATGATGATAAGCGCGGTGGTCTTGAAAGAGGCGGACAGGGCCAGGCCGAAGTCTTCCATGCGGTTCACGGCGGAGTTTCTGGAAAGCTCCGGCAGGCTTATCGCCGCGGCCGCGGCGGCAAAAAGCGAAATAGGGAACTGTATCAGCCTGGCGGCGTTGTAGATGGCCGTTATCGAGCCGGGCTCCAGAAAGCTGGCGTACATGGTGTTTATAAAAAGCGAGATCTGGTCCTGCGCCATCACCGCCGCCGCCGGCGCGGTAAACACCATGGCCCGCCAGGCGGCCGGGGTCCTGAACGGGTTGGAGAATTTCAGCCCGTAACCGGCTTTTTTCAGGAGGGGGAGGAGCGTCGCCGCCTGAATGAGCCCGGAGGCCGTCGCAGCCGCGGCCAGGCCCATGATCATCACGGCGGGGGAGAGCGGCTGGGCGAACGGAGAGCGGATGAAGAAAAGATAGCCTATTATGACCAGCGAAAAAGCGGCCGGCGCGAGCGCAGGCAAAAAGAACTTTCCGGCCGCGTTCAGGGCCGCCTGGAACAGCGCCGAGGCGTTGACGAATACCAGGTGGGGCATCAGCAGCGCGGTGACGGAGGCCGCCAGCGCGAACTGCTCCGGCCTGGAGGTAAAGCCGTAGGAGATCGTTTTTACCAACTCTTCCCTGAAGAGGATGCCCAGCGCGGCCAGCGCCAGCGACAGGAAGAAGATCAGCGTCCAGGCGGCGCTGAAAAAACGGGCGCCGTTGTCACCGGAGGCCGCTTTCTCCTTTTCAAGCGCCGGGATGAACCCCGCGTTCACGGCCCCTTCGCCCACGGTGCGCCGGAACAGGTTCAGGATGCGGAAGGCCGCGTAATAGGTGTCGGTCAGCGCCCCGCCGCCAAAGACCGCCACCAGCAGCGCGTCGCGGGCGTATCCCAGCGCTTTCGTGGCAAGCGTCGCCGAACTCAGGTTGAAAAGGCTCGTTAAGCTTGATTTTTCCCGCATAAATTAATAAACTATGCAAATATGGCTAAACTTAAGACCGGACGGCATACCAGCGGTATTAAAGCATGGCGCAAATCGGAGCGTCTCGCCTCAAGGAACAGGGGCGTTAAAACCAGGATTCATGACGCCGCCAGGGAATTTGGGGTTTTGGTCGCAAAAAAAGATATAGAATCAGCGCAGAAACTTCTGCCCAGGGTTTATGCCCTCCTGGATAAGGCCGCTAAGACCGGCACCCTCCATTGGAAAGCGGCCGCGAGAAAGAAATCACGCCTTGCTTTGCGCATCAAGAGCATCGCCGGCGGCCCCGTAACAAAATAAATACTGCAGTTCTAAAAGTTGACAAGTTGACAAGGTGGAAAACTTTTACCCTATCAACTTATCAACTTTTGTTTTTACTCTATCAACTGCCGTTACCGCGTTATCTCAAATATAAGCTGCTTTACCAGGAGTCCCGGGTCCCTGCCTGACGAAGATTTAAGCATGGCTTCCATTTCAAGGCAGCGGTTCAGATTTTTTAAAAGTTTTTCCAGCGTGAACGGCCTTGACGCTTCCAGGAGCCGCCGGTAATAAGCGGGGCTTAGGCCCAGCGCGTAAGCCGCGTTTTCACCCGAAACATCCCCGGACAGCTTTTTTACTTTCAGAAGTTTTTCCGTTAGGCGGGCTATGCTGACGACCAGGCCTACGGCTTCTACGCCTTCCCGCAGCATACTGTCGGCGATATCAGCGGCAAGCGGCCCGTTCTTGGCCAGGATCGCGTTTGAAAGGGCAAAAGGGTTGAGAGTTTTTGAAAAACCCGCCGATTCCATTATGTCTTCGGGTTCCAGGGTTTTTTTGCCGCCGTGCCGCCAGGCGGCGAGTTTGGCCGCTTCCTGTTTTATGGTCATGGCGTCGGAACCCGCCATCTCCGAGAGGAGCTCCAGGGCCTCCTGGGAGGCGCGCAGGCCTTCTCTTTCAAGCATTTTTTTGGCGAACAGCACGGCCTGGACGTCTTCAAGAGGGGCGAAATTGATCATGGCGGCGGAGGCCGGCAGATTTTTTATTATAAGTTCGGCCGAGTCCGTTTTTTTGTCAAGCAGTATCAACAGGGTTGCGGCATTTGACGGGTTTTGGAGATATTCGGCCAGCCGCTGGGCCTGTTCTTTTTTTAATTTTTCCGCGCTTTTGAATAATAGGAGCCTTATGCCGCCCATGAACGACGGCGTCATAGCCGCGCTTACAAGGTCGTTTATGTCGGCGGTTTCCCCGTCGTACTGCGAGAAATTGAAAGCGTCGGTCTTAAATCCGGAAAGCAGTTTTTCCAGGGCGTCGTTCTTGAAGGACCTCTCCTCCCCGGCCAGGCAGTAAACGGGCCGCGGTTTATTGCCGGCCCATTCTTTTAACATCGTATCCGCGGAAATTTCCTGCATTATTTTACTGAAGGCGTCGAGACCTGCACATCGGGCGGGGATATCTTTCTCTGCGAGGCGCTGGTGACCGAGCCGAAGCCTTCCACCGTCCTTTTAACTATGTCCTTGGCCAGTATCTCCCAAAGCGATTCGCGGGCCTGTTCTTCCGTGAGCCCGCCGGGAAGCGTCGCGGCGGAATACATCTTGATGGCCTGGAGCGCCGGTTCCTCCCATAAATAGCGGTTGGCTCCCTTGTCCAGGAAGCGCACCGTGACTATAACGTCCAGCTTATAGACCGTGGGCACGAGATTCACGTCGTACTGTATCGGGGTCAGTATATAACGGTTTATCTCGCCCACTATTACGCCCTGCGAGTTCCCCTCGGAAGAGATGGCGTATTCCCCGTTCTTCAAGAACTCGTCTATAACTTTAAGGGTAATCTTTTCCTCCAGTCCGAACTGCTGGGTTTTGTTCGTGAAAGGCCTGACGCATATCTTTTTTATGTGCTGAGGCAGTTTCTGCTCAGCCGGCCGGTATATGATATCGGATGTGGCTCCGCAGGCGCAAAGCGCCAGGGCCGCCGTGACGATTAAAATATGCTTTCTCATAAGAACCCCCTTAAATATAGGGTAGAGGGTAGGGGGGTAGAGGGTAGGGGGGTGAAGAACTCCACACCCTCTGCCCTAAACCCTCTACCCTATACCCTTACTTGACCACTATGCTGACCAGTCTTTTTGGGACGACTATGGTCTTTAATATCGTTTTTCCCTCCAACTGTTTCGTCACGCTTTCAAGCGCCATTTTTTTAAGCGTTTCCGCATCCGTGCTTTCCCCGGCGAAGATCCTTGCCTTTATGCGGCCGTTCACCTGCACGGGTATTTCTATCCGCCGCCCGGCCAGGACCGCTGAATCCGCCGCCGGCCAGGGCTCCAGCAGAAGGCCGGCTTTGCCGCCGTTCATGAGCCAGAGCTCATCGGTTATATGCGGGGCGAAGGGGTGCAGCAGCGTCAGAAAAACCTTGAGGTCCAGGGGAGCCGCGCCGTCCTTCCCGGCCAGTTTATTCAGGTAGATCATGAGCGCCGAGATGGCCGTGTTGAATTTCAGGCTTTCCAGGTCCTCCGTCACTTTGGCTATGGTCTGATTGCGGACGAGCTCAAGGTCCTTGTCAGCGGCCGGCGTTCGGATTTCCGTTTCTTTTTTTTCTACGCTGACCCCTGTCCGCTCTCCGCTATCCGCTTTTGTCGCGGCCCAGACCCAGGCCCTTTTCAGAAAGCGGTGTATGCCTTCTATGCCGCGCATGTCCCAGGGCTTTGCATCTTCAAGCGGGCCCAGGAACATCTCATACATCCTGAAGGCGTCGGCGCCGTATCTTGTGATTATGTCGTCGGGGTTGATTACGTTTTTTTTGGATTTGGACATCTTTTCCACCACCGGCCTGATCTCTTCGCCTGCATCGGTGACTGCTAAACCGGCTTCCCTGATGTCCAGTTCCTCGTAGTTTCTGTAGCCGCCTTTTGAATCGCGGTATGCGTAGGAGAGTATCATGCCCTGGTGGACCAGTTTTTTGAACGGCTCTTTGGTGGAAACATAGCCCAGATCATACAGGACTTTATGCCAGAATCTCGCGTATAAAAGGTGCAGCACCGCGTGTTCGGCGCCGCCGATATAGAGGTCCACGGGCAGCCAGGCCTTTTCGGCCGCCGGAGAGACGAAGGCGTCCGTATTTTTCGGGTCGGTAAAGCGCAGGTAATACCAGCAGGAGCCCGCCCACTGCGGCATGGTGTTGGTTTCCCTTTTTCCCGGGCCCCCGCATTTCGGGCATTCGGTCCTCACCCATTCTTCCATCGCGGCCAGCGGCGATTCTCCGGTCCCGGTCGGCAGGTACTTCTCCGCTTTTGGCAGCAGCACCGGCAAATCCGATTCGTTTACCGGCACGGCGCCGCATTTGGCGCAGTGCACTATCGGTATCGGCTCGCCCCAGTAACGCTGCCTTGAAAAGACCCAGTCGCGCAGCTTGAAATTGACTTTTGCCCGGCCCAGCCTTTTTTCCTCCAGCCACGAGATGATCTTTTTCTTGGCGTCAGGCGTTTTAAGGCCGTTTATCAGCTCGGAATTGACCGATACGCCTTCCTCGCAGAAAGTCTTGTCCGGCGTCTCATCTGCGTCGGCCTCTCCGGCTTGTGACTTGTGACTTGTGACTTGTGACTTCTTTTGCGGCGCCACGACCTGTGTTATCGGCAGGCCGAATTTTTTGGCGAATTCCCAGTCCCTTTCATCATGGGCCGGCACGGCCATGATGGCGCCGGCGCCGTAGGTTATAAGCACGTAATCGGCTATCCAGACAGGTATCCTGGCGCCGCTCGCCGGATTCAAAGCGTACGCTCCGGTGAAAACGCCGGTCTTCTCCTTTTCTTCCGTCCGCTCCAGGTCCGACTTGCCGGCCGCGGCGGCGAGATAGGCTTTTACCGCCTGGAGCCTGTCCGGGGCGCTTATATTTAATACCGCGGCGTGCTCGGGCGAGAGCACCATGTAAGTGGCGCCGTACAGTGTGTCCGGCCTGGTGGTGAAGACCTTGATGAGCTCCGGCCGGCCTTCCATTCTGAACTCAATTTCAGCGCCCTCGGAGCGCCCTATCCAGTTTTTCTGCATCTGCATGGTGGAATGCGGCCAGTCAAGCCCCTCGAGATCCTCCAGCAGACGATCGGCATAAGCGGTGATCTTAAGCATCCATTGTTTGAGATTTTTCTTTTCTATGGGTGTCTCACAGCGCTCGCAGCGGCCCTGGAAAACCTCCTCGTTGGCCAGCCCCGTCTTGCATTCCGGGCACCAGTTGATGGGCATGGTGGCCTCAAAAGCCAGCCCTTTTTTGAACAGCTGCAGGAAGATCCACTGCGTCCAGCGGTAATAGTCCGGGGAAGTGGTGTTTATCTCCCGGTCCCAGTCATAGCTGAAGCCGAGCGATTTTATCTGGCGCTTGAAATTCTCGCAGTTCTTGTTTGTGGTGAGCTCCGGGTGCACGCCGGTGCTTATGGCGTAATTTTCGGCCGGCAGGCCGAAGGCGTCCCAGCCCATCGGGTGCAGGACGTCGAAGCCGCGCATCCTTTTGTACCGGCAGAGTATGTCGGAAGCGGTATAGCCTTCCGGGTGGCCCACGTGCAGGCCCTCGCCGGAAGGGTACGGGAACATGTCGAGGCAGTAGAATTTTTTTGCGCCCGGCGGCGCGGGGGTCTTGAAGAGATCGCCGGCGTACCACTCATTCTGGCGTTTCCTGTCTATGTCCTGAAAATGGGGGATCTCAACCGTTGTTCTCACTTTGAAGCCTCCGCTTGACCGGCGCTTTTTGAAAGATTATCCGCAAAAACGGTAAAAATCCCGTCCCGCGCATCGGTTCTCCTTGCTGGATAGGGCTACTTGTAATTTTATCAGATTACAAAGAGGCGTTTATAGTGGTTTGTTAAGTTTAAAAAATTGACCATGTTAAAAGTATGCTGTAATATCACGGGGATGCGCTCCTGTTTGATCTCCCCGGCGCCCGCAGTAGACCTGCCGTTAATCCCCGAGGGATAAAAGGTGCCAGGCACCTTTTACGCAATAAAGGGG